>Ga0308165_1003728_pt1 | contig 16021 bp, 14 predicted proteins | sample PhyWR2_FD_201032 | JGI IMG/M metagenome (GOLD analysis project Ga0308165, IMG submission 201032) | Phyllosphere microbial communities from UC Gill Tract Community Farm, Albany, California, United States - DLSLW.R2 | ecosystem: Host-associated > Plants > Phyllosphere > Unclassified | place: USA...
ACCGCTTTCGCACCGCCTGAAATAACGCTGACAAGCAAAATAGCCGATACGATTGTACCGAGACCCCAAACCACGAGGCCATTTAGTCCGTCTCGAACTGTTGCTTCATCACGCGTTGCTGTTCCTGATGGTCGGCGCATTCTTCCGGTGATATACCCGCCGAGCATATATGAAGCGACCATTGATATGATAATAAAGAGGGCAGTGATGACGAGCCAAACTGCACTAATGTCTCCTCCGTCATCAACGGAGAATGAACTTAAACCAAGTCCACCAGCAAATGTGGTAAGGACAACCATCACGCCCGACGCGACGGTTGCGCCAGCAAAAATAGCAGCCCAATCCACATAGCTGCGATCAGGAGCGGTTTCTACAACTGTTGGTTCCACCATCAACGTAATCCCAGAAATGAGAGGATGAACAACACGATAACGACTAGTCCTACTAAATAGATGATAGAATTCATGTTGGTTATCTCCTTCAAATGGTAACAATGAAGACCCAGCCGGGTTAAAAGCTGTATGCCTTGCCTTCTCTTCGGGAAAACTCGCGAGCTAATAAAAGGTTTCAGTGAACGCTAAATTTATTTATTTTATCAATACTTAGAACGGTCTGGATACGGCGATTTAGGTACTTGCTTATTAGGATTGCCGGGTGAATTTGTTTGTTCGTGTGTAGGCTTTTCATTCTGATCTTTTGGATCAACGGGATTAGGGTCCGCTGACTGGTCGTCGCGAACTAAATCAGGATCTGACCAAGGGCTTTTTTTTCTATCCATTTGTGCCTCCTCGCACTTAAATTTCTTTGAATGAGAAAACCCCACCGAAGTGGGGTTGGAGAATTAAGCAGCTTTAAGGTTGATTTTTGTTTCTGCCAGTTTTGTCAAATCGTGATCTGTCTGGCCTTCTTCCTGTAAGGTTGCATCAAGTAGCTTTGCAACATCTTTGTGCCCCAGTTCAGTGGCCCAGCGCTTAAGGGTTCCATACCTAGTAATCTCGTAGTGTTCGACCGCCTGCGCAGAAGAGATGAGGCCAGCGTCAAGAGCTTTTGTGCCCTTGAATTCTTCGATGATTTCTTCACCTTCTGCAATAATTCCCTCAATAGCATCGCAAGTTTTGCCTTGAGCCCGTTTTCCGATCAGTTCGAAAACCTGCTGAAGCCTTTCGATATGCTCCTGAGTTTGTTCCTTATGCTTTTCGAATGCTGCTTTCAGTTCTGGCGCTACAGCGGCCCTAGCCATCTTTGGCAATGCTTTAATGATTTTGCGTTCGGCGTAATAAATGTCCTTGAGCGTATCATAGAACAGATCGTCGAGTGTCTTTTCTTTGGAAGTTGGCATTTTTCTCTCCATTAGAGTTTATGCCCCTGCATGGTGAGTCAACGTAGATAAACCTTCTTGGTTCCTACCAAGTCCCGATAATCTTCGCTGTTTACTATCTGAACAGTGAAGGGTGATCTTCATTGTCGTTGCTTGGCGTAAGGTCGATCAACTCGTCATCCCCTAACGGCTTCTGCATTTCCTTAGCCTCATCCCATGGAGCGCGAAGCCAGGTTTCGATTTCCTCTGTCGTGCGCAGTATAACGGGCATCGCCTTCGGGTGAACTGGCTTAACTACTGCGTTAGGCTCAGTAGTTAGAAAGCCGAATATATCGACTTCGACCGGCCCTTCCTTTTTCTTCCGCACACCTTTCCATGTCGTCCAGATGCCCGCAAAGGCAAATAGAGGCTTATCTTCACTGAGAGCGAACCAGTGCAGCGGCTTGCGCTTCGTCTTCGGATCAGGTGTTTGACCGTATTCAGAGAATGAGGTGGCAGGAACAACGCATCGGCTTTCAACGCCTTGCCAGCGCCGCCAATGGGGAGAGGTGAGGTTGCGAATGTTCGTGACGCCTGAGTCGGCTTCGCCCTTCACGTATATCGGTGGCGTCGGCATTCCCCAGCGGAGATGGGCCAGCTCATGCTCTCCATCAGTGAGATTTCGTAGAACCGGGGCCGGATAATCTGGGTAAACGTCCAATTGAGGATCAACACGGTTCGTCACGTCTCCGAATTTTGGAAACAGCCGGCGCATGGCCTCGTGTGACGTGGTGAGATTATAAAGATTGCACATGCGATCCTCCTGCTAAGAAGAGAATAGGGCGCTACTTCTGGGTTTTGGTCAAATGCTATGCATTAAAAAATGCCTCACGATTTTTACGTGAGGCACTATTCGACTTAACTGTATGGCGAGTTGCAGATTGCACGGCGTCCCGCACTTGGAACGTAAGTATTGTCAGAAGCGCGGTAGGTGCGATAACGCGAAGAGCACCACTGATAATGACGATTGCTATAGCCTCGTGCCGCTGGACGTTGGTTATTTAACGCGCCGCCAAGAACTGCGCCGGCTCCAAATGCCGCTAAAGGATACCACCAACCGTCGGAGTGTCGCTTATAACCTCTGCGATGTTCACGATAGCCACGATGTCCATTATGCCAACCGTCACGATGAGAACGTTTCCAGTTTCCACGTCTGTCGTCTCTGTATCGTCTATGCTGAACTTGCTGAATTTGAGATTCACTCAAGTTCAAATCAGAGGTCTGCCTGAGCGGGGAGGCAACTGCCGGCGTAAATGAAGTCGCAGCGACAGCAAAACTTAAAGCGAGGATCCAAGATTTTTTGAACATCAGTTTTCCTTACATTGGCTCTGAGATTAACTTTAAAGGCCTTGTAAGGTTCCAATGCGTGTCAAATTGGCTTCAGTTATCTGGGTTCGCGATAAACAACGAATTCGCTTTGACCCTTCGCTGTGCAGGAGCCACACCTGAGTTTCCATTGGTGTGGACGCAAAGGCTCGTTCTTACCAATCTTTCGTATCGCTTCTTTTGTATTCACATTGCTGACATGGCCGCATCTCGTGCAGAGGCCACAAAGAACGGCCCACGGCTCGAGATCGGCAATCCGTGTAAATGTATCGATTTTTTCATGTGCAGGTGGCCTTGCCATGTGGTCTAGCGAACGACGGTTCGTTCCCAAGCGCCGTCACCGAAAGGCTTGCCGCCATGCCGACTCATGAAAACGCTCATGCGCCTTTCGGATGGAAAACTGAACACGCAAAAGTCGATTCCAGATTTGCGTGCCATGCGATGAGGAAGGCGAGCACCAAGGCGGCCGGCATCTCGATGGACTTCACGTCGAGCGCATTTTAGTGCGTACGCTTCAGGAAGGGCGACTTGGAAAGTTTTCATCAGGCAGCCCTCTTAAAAGAGTTGGTACGCTGATTGTGGGTGAGGGCAATGTGAGACAGCTCAATCTCACGCGCGAGGAAGTCTCGGTCTTTCAAAAGCGCTTCGATGGAGGCTCGCACATCGCCTTTATGATAAGCCAATACCAGGTCAATTTCGGCGTCGTAGTTATTTAAAACTGCATTCATGGCGTTCTCCATAGTTTGATTACCGCCTGCCAATGTTCCTGTTATGTTCTATTTTTAGCTATACGTCAAGGGGTTGATTCGTGCTGGAAATTCAGGTTACAATTTGGGTTACATTTAGGTTTTTATTGAAGGTCGTTTAGGTGGTTATATAATTGAATTTATTGATAAAATAATGAGGTTCGATTTCTCTGAGGAATCCGGCCCGGGGAGCCAACTCTTTTCATTAAGTGATTGAGATAAATTGGTTTTCAGAGATGAGCAAAATTGTTTAAATAGTTTCCCCCTCATGATTTTCCGGTGCGGATTTTAAACAATTCAACGCAGTGCGTTGGTAGTTTCAATTAGAATCGGGTCTATATCGAATCACTTTGTGAATGGTTTGTAATTCGAAGGTAGCTATGAGGAGCTGCCACGCCGGAACATGAGATTCTGCTCTACCTTCCAATATATGTAGCAGAGCTTTCTTTTGTTGTGGTTGTGGGCAGGTTATTTGGTCTGATAGGTGTTTCCGCCCCCTGTACCCCGTCAAGGTCGCTAGGGCTGCCTCGGCGAGATTTGAGCCACGGGGATACTGGAAGGAATTTTTACCGCCAGCGTATGTTTGTATACATAAACATTGGTATGGTCGCCCACGCCCTACCACGCCGCAGGCTTGGCAACTTATGAATGACTTTTCGCTGGCAACTGTTCTGTCGCGTTAGGTGTGGCTTAGAGTGGTTAATAGGACGCTGTGACAAAACTGGTGGCCTCAGGTCCCTCAAACGGGGATGTTTGGCTTCCTACGGTATTAAGATTATGAGATCTGGGACCTCTGCTAGATAAAAAGTTCACATGAGCTTTGTTGTCATGAACGAGCATTTGAATTTTTGTTGACGTAAGTTTCACTTATAGAATTCGTTTCGTTTGAACCAAAACCCCTCTCATGCGTTGACGCTTAGTTAACTATGTTGGGAGTTTGAAATGTTGTTATATTCTAGACTTGAGGCAGGCATTGCAGCGGCGTTTTTAATTATTGTGCCATTAATGTTGCTGGTGGCGTGATCAATGCGGAATGAAAAATAGGGACCGGCTTTGATTAATATATTCAAAGCCGGTTTTTCTTTTTAAAAAATTGGCTTCGAGGCGATTTTTAATACGGATTTTCTGCAAAAATTCGATGGGAATAGGTGATGCGCCGTCTTAATAGCTCGATGACATCACATTGATTTTATTTAATGATAGCTTGCTGTTTTATTCATCTTCGGTTCACTCGTGTCCCAATAAGTTGGCGTCAACACAAAAGGAGTGTTCCATGATTAAGAAAGCCGTTCTTGCCGCAATCGCTCTGTCGTTTATTGGTGCGCCGCTCGCACAGGCGCAGAATTTCAATCAGCCACGCAAGCAGGGGCAGCATCATGCAGAGCCTGCGCGTCCGTCGCATGGCAAAGATTTTAAGCGCAATGACCGTCGTGATCAGGGACATAAGAGATGGTCTCGTGGTGATCGCTATCAGGATTGGCGCAGCCAGCAGGAGGTCCGCGATTATAAGCGTCATGGCCTCAGAAAGCCGGGTCGGGGCCAGCATTGGGTAAAGGTTGATAACCAGTACCTCCTCATTACAGCGGCTACAGGTTTGATCGCTGGCATTCTTGCCGCTCGTTAAATATTTAAAAACTGACAATCAAAGAGGGTGGCCATAGCCGCCCTTTTTTATTTTCAACGAATTACTCGGCCAGTTAACGCTGTTCGCATAGTTATTTCACAACTGCAGTATATAGTTGGTTGCTGCGGTGGGAGTGGTTCTGCAATATCACGACTGGAAAGCCGGATGATGAGCGGAGAAATTGGATGAGTGGCTTGTTAGCTCTTCTGGACGATGTGGCAGCGATTACCAAAATTGCAGCGGCTTCCGTCGATGATATCGCAGCAAATGCTACAAAGGCAGGAACCAAAACGATTGGCGTTTTGATCGATGACGCTGCTGTCACGCCGAATTATGTGGTTGGCATTGCAGCTGCGCGCGAATTGCCGATGATTGGCAAGATTGCGCTTGGAAGCCTCCGCAATAAGGCTCTGCTTATTCCAGCGCTCTTGCTGCTTGATTATTTTATGCCTGTTGCAATTACCGCGCTTTTGATGATCGGCGGTGCTTATCTTTGTTTCGAGGGGGCTGAGAAGGTTTGGCACAAAATATTTCCAGACCAAAACCACGAAGATGCCGAGGGAAATGACGATAAAGACCCAACAGCACTTGAGGAAAAGCGCGTTGCAGGTGCCATTAAAACCGACCTCATTCTTTCTGCAGAAATCATGACATTGGCTCTTTCCATGATTGAGACCAATTCGATCTGGATCGAGCTTGGCACACTCGTTCTGGTTGGCATCATGATTACCGTACTGGTTTACGGTGTTGTTGCATTGATCGTGAAGCTTGATGATTTTGGCGTGTTTTTAGCCAGAAAGGGGCGTCTGTCGGTAACACGTACCATAGGTCGTCTAACTGTCCGCGGAGTTCCAAAGTTACTGCTTCTATTGACCATCATTGGGACCGCAGCGATGCTGTGGGTTGGAGGCAACATCTTTATCCATGGCCTCCATGAACTCGGCATTCATCAACCGTTTGGTTGGATTTCAGATTTTGCAACTCTTTTGGCTGGTCAGGTAACAACAAGTCTCGCAGGTGCGATGAATTGGTTTGCGACTGCTTTCGCTGATGGCATTTTCGGCTTTGTATTAGGCACAATCGTTGTGATCTTCATGATGAAAATCGCTGAGCCTCTTTGGAAAGTCGCAGTTGGTAAAGGATGACGTGTATCGATTACAGCTGAAATTTACTCGATGGACTGTTTTGGTCTGCGTTCAGGCGAGGTGTTCGTCGAGTAGCTCCATACATAAGGCGCGAGCATCGTTTGAAATATCCGGACTAAAAACCAGCCAATAGCCTTTTTCACTTGTCAGTGTCACATTGCAGGCGTGGACGAGTTTGCCGCGTGCGACTGCATCATCAATGAGTCCCGCCCAACCAAGCGCAATACCCTGATCTGCCATAGCTGCTTCCAACACGAGGTTATAGGTGTTGAATATCAACCCGTAATTTCCCTCATCAATCTCTTGGTCGATGGCTTCCAGCCATGTCGGCCATGTGTACCAACGATCGCCCTGCAATGTATCAAGATGCAATAGTGCCGATGACCTGACTCCGGCTGCATTCGGGAAAGGCCCGTGTTCCTCCAGAAAGGCGGGCGAACATACCGGAACTACGGCTTCTCCGATGAATGCAATAGAGTCTTTTGGGAAGTCATCCTTTGCTCCAAACAAGATTGCCACATCGGCTTCGCGATAATCCAGCGGCTTGATCATAGAAGATGCGGTGATACGAACGTCAACATCAGGATGTCTGGGGCGGAATTTCGCTACACGCGGCATCAGCCAAAACGCTGCAAAGCCGTAATCAGTCGCAATGCGCAGGCCGGGAGTTCGCTGTCTGCGTTTAATCTGCTGAATGGCATCTTCAATACCGTCAAGGCCGAGACGCACAGCATCATAAAGTATGCGTCCTTCTGGCAGAATTTCGACGCCTCGCGCTCGTCGTGCGAACAGCGATACGCCCAATCGATCTTCCATGCGTTTTATTTGATAACTGACGGCAGGTTGTGTCATGCCTAACTCACGCGCTGCGAGAGTTAGATTTTCTAATCGTCCAACAGCTTCAAAAACGCCGAGACTGCCCATATCCCAGGATGGAGAAACCATAAATAACCTTTATGACTGTGATAAAAAATCAGTGTCTTTTCCCTTATCCCTAAAGATGTTTTTCTTAAACAAGGAATGCAAGGCATAACGAATTTTGATTGAAAATCATTTCGTTAAATACAGATAGGGGACAGATATGCGCTACCTTACAATAACGGCAATTGCACTTGCGAGCTTTGCGGGTTTGTCGAATGCAGCCTCTGCGGCTGATGCTGCGGCGTGTGAAACAATTCGTCTGTCTGATCCGGGTTGGACGGATATTACATCAACGAATTCAATCGCTAGCGTGCTTCTTGACGGTCTTGGCTATAAGCCTGACGTGAAAACAATGTCAGTTCCTATCGGGTATGAGGCACTCAAAACCGGCAATCTGGATGTTTTTCTTGGCAACTGGATGCCTGCACAGCAGAAATTCCGAGATGATCTCGATAAAGCAAATGCTGCTGAGGTTTTGGTAAAGAACCTTGAAGGCGCAAAGTTCACATTGGCTGTTCCTGATTACGTGGCTAACGAGGGTGTGAAAGATTTCGCTGATCTTGCAGCGCATGCTGATAAATTTAGCAAAGAGATCTATGGCATCGAGCCCGGTGCGCCGGCGAACCAAAACATTCAGAAAATTATTGAAGATAAAAAGTTCAAGCTGGACGGCTGGAACCTTGTGGAATCGAGTGAGCAGGCGATGCTTGCTCAAGTAGATCGTAAGAACCGCGATAAACAATGGGTTGTCTTCTTGGCATGGGCTCCACACCCGATGAACACGAAGCTTAACATCGAATATTTGTCGGGTGGTGACGATTATTTCGGTGCGAATTACGGTGGCGCTGAAGTCTACACGCTTTCACGCACGGGTTGGGCGAACGATTGTGCGAATGCTGCTAAATTCTTCAAGCAACTGACATTTACAGTCGATGTCGAAAATGAGCTGATGGATAAAATCCTTAACGAAGGAACAGAAGGCACTGCTGCGGCAACTGCATGGCTTAAAGCCAATCCAGCTCAGATCGATAAATGGCTTGATGGTGTTACAACGCTCAAGGGCGAACCGGGCGCTGCCGCAGTGAAGGCAAAGCTCGGATTATAAGTCGTACGACAGTCTTGGTTTCGGCGGGCGTTAATTGCGCCCGTCGTTTACGTTTGTACTTTATCTCCATTGATGGTTCTTCCCATGACAAAGCCGAACATACTTATATTGATGGTCGATCAGCTGAATGGCACATTCTTTCCTGACGGACCGGCCGAGTTTCTTCATGCCCCACATTTAAGAAAGCTGGCCGAACGATCTGCACGTTTTGCGAATTGTTATACGGCAAGCCCGTTGTGCGCGCCGGCACGTGCTTCGTTTATGTCGGGGCAATTGCCATCGCGCACCGGCGTTTATGACAATGCGGCTGAGTTTTCGTCTGAAATACCGACCTATGCGCATCACTTGCGAAATGCTGCATACCAAACAGCTTTGTCAGGCAAAATGCACTTTGTCGGACCTGATCAATTGCATGGTTTTGAGCAACGCTTGACGACGGATATTTATCCTGCAGATTTTGGTTGGACACCGGATTATCGCAAACCGGGTGAGCGGATTGACTGGTGGTATCATAATCTTGGATCGATCACGGGGGCTGGAACCGCTGAGATAACAAATCAGCTCGAATATGATGACGAAGTCGCTTATCAGGCTGAGACCAAGCTATATGATCTGGCTCGCGGCCATGATGAACGCCCATGGTGCCTCACTGTCAGCTTCACTCATCCACATGATCCTTACGTGGCGAGAAAAAAGTTCTTTGATCTTTATGCAGATATTCCAGAGCTTGATCCAAAAATTGGACCATTGCCTGCCAGTCAAATCGATCCGCACAGCGAACGTTTGCTACGGGCTTGCAAAGCCGAAGATTATGATCTGACGCGGGAGCAGGTCAGGGCCGCTCGTCAGGCTTATTTTGCCAATATCTCCTATGTCGATGATAAAATTGGCAGCATTCTTGACGTCATTGAACGATGCGGAATGGCTGAAAATACAATCATAGTGTTTACGTCAGATCACGGCGATATGCTCGGTGAGCGCGGGCTATGGTTCAAGATGAACTTCTTTGACGGTTCTGCACGTGTGCCTTTGATGATCGCATCGCCGGACCTTAAGCCAGGACGGATCGCGGAAGCTGTATCAACGCTTGATGTGTTGCCTACACTTTCTGATCTCGCTGGGATAAATCTCAGCGACATCATGCCTTGGACCGATGGAGCGTCATTGGTCGATGTCGCATCAGGCGCTAAATCACGCGGCGCGGTGCCAATGGAATATGCTGCGGAAGGCACTATCGCGCCCATGGTTTCGGTAAGAGAAGGTCAATGGAAATTGAACCTGTGCAAGGCTGATCCACCGCAACTGTTTAATCTTGTAGATGACCCCGATGAACTGACGAACCTCGCTGATGCGCTTGACTATCAGGACGTCTTTAAACGTCTTAATACGCAGGCAGAGCAGCGCTGGAATTTAGAGCTTTATGATCAGCAAGTTCGGGCAAGTCAGGCGCGCCGACATGTGGTTTACACTGCGCTTCGCAATGGTGCTTATTATCCTTGGGATTATCAGCCGCTTCAAAAGGCTTCGGAGCGCTACATGCGCAACCATATGGATTTAAATATTCTTGAGGAAGCCCAACGGTTTCCAAGATAAAACTAATAAAGAGGCCGAGGAAAAATCGGCCTCTTTTTTATCGGGTGTAGATAGTGCTAAAGCTTATGGGTACAGTTGCTAAAAATGCAATTTGGCTATTCGATGCTATGTGCGAACAAAGCTTTATTCACGTGCAAAGTCAGAACCCGAGATCAAAGAGAGATCATGTCCGTCCAGCGCGCCAGTTTTTATATTCTCCTCGCTCTGGTCACAGTCGCCTTCGCCTGGCTGCTTATTCCCTACTATTCAGCCGTTCTTTGGGGCGTTATTCTCGCAATCATATTCTACCCAGTACAGCAGTGGCTAGTACGCGTCCTCAATGGTCGGCGTAATTTTGCGGCACTGCTTTCAGTACTGATGTGCATATGCTTGGTAATAATTCCCGTCCTATTGATATTTGGCTCTTTGGTGCAGGAAGGCAATTCGCTCTATCAGCGTTTGAGTACGCGAGAGTTTGATCTGAATAGTTATATCACAAGCATTCTTGGCGCATTGCCAGACTCTCTCGAAGAGTGGATGGTCCGGTTTGAACTGGGAAGCTTCGCTGAATGGCGCTCCCGTATATCGTCTGCGATATTACAAGGAAGTCAGCTTTTTGCAGGGCGCTTGGTGAGCCTTGGCCAGAACACGCTACAGTTTTTTGTCAGTTTCGGCATCATGACCTATCTGTTGTTTTTTCTGTTTCGCGATGGACCCGAACTTGGCGCCAAAATCCGTCAGGCAATTCCTTTGAGCGAAGAATACACCAATCAAATCGTTGAAAAGTTCACAGCTGTCATTCGTGCTACCGTGAAAGGCAATGTGATTATCGCGCTTATTCAAGGAACGCTTGGCGGCGTCACATTCTGGATATTGGGTATTGAAGCCGCACTGTTATGGGGCGTCATGATGACGATATTCTCATTACTGCCAGTCGTCGGGGCGTCACTTATATGGGCTCCAGCGGCATTATGGTTCGCAGTCAATGGGATATGGTTTAAAGCGGCATTTCTGATCTTCATCGGTGTTTTTGTAATCGGCTTAATCGACAACTTCTTGCGTCCGCCGCTTGTTGGTAAAGGTACGCGTATGCCTGATTTCGTTATTCTTATATCGACGATCGGTGGCATTTCGCTCGTTGGAATTAATGGCTTTGTCGTCGGACCGATGATTGCTGCGATGTTTATCGCTGCATGGTCTCTTCTTGCAGAAGAACAAAAAGTGCAAATCCCATCCGAATAATCATGCGGACTTAGCTGCTTTTGATTTGAATTTAGAAGGGGAAAAAAAGAACGCCCGCTACACTGGGAGGAGGAGTGTGTAGCGGGCTGATCTGGAAAGCGCGACTGGGAGGAGGAGTGCCGCGCTTCGAGTTCAGCCTCTGGGAGGAGGAGTGAGACTGAACATCCCGAAAATAGGTGTTGAGCGCTTGAGTTACAAGAGCTGATACTGCAGGGCAGATATGCATTTTTGAATAGCTAAAATAAGAAACCGCCCCGCAGCGGTTAACGCGCTGGGGCGGCTCTCAACTCCTCCAAGTGACGCCGACAATAACGTCGTGCAATTAAAAAGCAACCCCTTTATAACTACATTGAATTTTCAGAAATTACTGAAATTCACAAACGTATAATATGCTTATTATAATAAATTCAAATTCATATCCTGATGATAAACATGTTCACTCAGGTAATAAGAAATTTTTTTCGATTATGTAAAAAATTTCAATCTTAATGATGCTGTTGTATTGGAGTATGTTAAATCCTTATTCATATTCAATCGATTAAAGCCCGGTTTCACGGTGTTCGCATATTTCTTCGCTTAAACCTTAAAAATCCTCAATAATTAAAGTTGACTCGTAATATTAAAAATAAATATAGCACCCAATTAATATGAGTCTTTTAATCATCTTAATGGCATGACGGCTGTACGCCGGTACGGGGGTTATAGTGAAATCGAATTCGGGACGTGTTGGCTATCTGTTGAATACAACAATTTTGGGCGGTTTAGTGGGAGCGGGTCTTCTGACGGCGACACCGGGCTTTACACAAAATGCGGTGCAGTCGACTTCTGTGCAGAATCAGGCTCCGGAAGAAGAGAAAATCGCATCGAAGCGTAAAGAGCAGACGCTTCAGCTCGATACGATTACCATTTCACCGACGATTCAAAATGCAGCTGCAATTGACTCGATGGCTTCAACCAGCGTCATTACTCAGGGTGACATTGATCGCATTCAAGCAACAACTGCAGCTGATCTATTCCGCGCAACGCCGGGCGTTCATGCTTCGCTCAATGGCGATGATCCGGCTACCTCGATCAATATTCGTGGCCTTCAGGAAAAGGGTCGCGTTGCCGTAACGATTGATGGCGCACGCCAGGACTATTGGCGCGTTGGCCATGGTTCAGGATCGTTCTATATCGAGCCTGAAATGCTCAAGCAGGTAACGGTCATCCGCGGTCCTGTTTCCAACGCCTATGGTAATGGCGGTATTGGCGGTCTGGTCGCTTTCGAGACCAAAGATGCGAGCGATTTCCTGCGTGATAGCGAAACCTGGGCGTTAAGTGAAAAACTTCGCTATGAATCCAACGGTAAGGGTTGGATGACCAGCACCGTCGGTGCCTATCGTTTTAATGAAAATGTCGATGTTATTGGCAACATTAATTACCGTGATAGCGGTGAATATAAGAACGGCGATGGTGATTTCGTTCGCTGGACCGGCGAGCGTGTGGTTAGTGGGATGGGTAAGATCACAATCCGACCAGCTGAAGGGCATGAGCTGAAGTTCGGTTATTCACGTCAGAAGTACAATGATGCCATGACGGGCAGCAGTGGTTCTACGTCGAAGACGCTTTCTACATACGATGCCGATACTGTCGTAAACACCTACACTGGAAACTACACGTATAAGCCGGAGGACAATCCATTCTGGGATTTGTCTGTTAACGCTTATTACAGTGAGACGGACAACGATCAGTACCAAATCTGGCCAACGGCGAGCATTGGAAAAACACGTTTCTATAATGTTTCGACTGCCGGTTTCCGCGCCTACAACAGCTCAAAGATTGAAACTGACGCAATAACACACACCATCACCTATGGTGTTGATTATTACAAAATGCGTGGAGAGTCTGATACCGACAACTTCGGTAATGGTGATCAGCAGGCTTATGGCGGTGTTCTGCAATGGCAGGGCGATTATCAGAAGTGGCTCGAACTGATAGCTGCCGTTCGTTACGATGGTTATCGTCTTGACGGCACCATCAAGTCCGATGGAACCAACCCAGCGCAGGACGTCAATGTCGACGGACATCGTTTCTCACCACGTCTAAGCGTTGGTGTGACACCATGGGATGGCGTGCAGTTCTACGGCCTTTATTCGCAGGGCTACCGTGTTCCGCATATGCAGGACATGTTCCGCCAGAACGGTGCGCATGGTGCAGGCTATGAGCCTAACCTGCTGTTGGAGCCGGAAGTTGCGACATCGTTTGAAGCAGGTGTGAATCTGCGACAGGATGGTATTTTCGATGCAGGCGATCAGGTGCGTGCAAAGATAAACTTCTTCCATACAGATGTGAAGAACTACATCGAGACGGTTTCTAAGGGGACTTATACAACCTCTGAGAATGTCGGCACCGCGCGTTTGCGTGGTATCGAACTTGAAGGCACCTATGACAATTGGTGGGGTTACATCAATCTTGGTGCCTCATTCACGGATGCTGAAATGAAGGATGGTATCTACAAGGGTGATGCGCTCAGCAATACACCTTTGGATAATGCAAGTGTTACTTTGGGTCTGAAGGCTTTCGATGAGAAGCTTGTCTATGGTGTCGAGTACGAAAGCGTTGGAAAAGTTAACCGCATTAGCAGCAACAAAGTCTACACCTACCCACGTCATGACCTCGTAAACGTGTTCGCGAACTGGCAAGTGAATGACAATGTAAAACTTGATCTCGGTGTCGATAATCTTTTCAATAAAGCTTATACAGACCCACAAACAGGTTGGGCGACAACCTCTGATCAATATCAGGGTAAAGGCCGAACCTTTAAGATTGCGATTACAGGCCGCATTGGCGGTTGAAGCCTGAAGTCACGGATGAAGCCGTAAGGCTTCACCCTCTCAATCTAACGAATATACCGAGAAAGCCCGTGTCGCAGCCATCTCTTGAAAATTCCCGAGCCTTGCTCAGCCACGCAAATATTGCACTGCAAAATGGTAGTTCTTATTTGCCGAATATTGTTGATCGTCTGAACTCATATCATGCGCAATATGATATGAGCGGTGACAGTCACACGTTTGATTTTTCGTTTGGACGTATCGAGATTGATAGCAAAACCAATGGCTATCGCGTTGCACTCCATGCAGATGATGATATCGGTTTGCACCGTCTTAAAGATCTCGCAGCAGTTGCGATTAAGCTCTATACCAAAGAAGAAGCGCCGGAAATTATCTGGCAGGGTGACAGGGCAGGGCAGCAGGTTTTGCCGCAGTTTCGCCTGATGCAAGTAATCTCAACCAGTCTATTGACGCCGCGCATGTTGCGAATGCGTCTTGCTGGTGAAGATCTGAAGCGCTTTTCGCTTTTCGGCGCAATGCATATTCGTTTGCTGCTTCCAACAGCAGAGGTTTCTCAGCCAGTTTGGCCAATTATGGGGCCGAATGGTTTGCCGTTCTGGCCGGATGATTACCGCAAGCCGGCGTCTCGAGCCTACACCATCCGTAGTCTGGATATTGATGAAGGCTGGCTTGAAATCGATTTCTACCTTCATGAGGTTGAAGGACTGGCTTGTAGTTGGGCGAAGAATGCCAAAGCAGGTGATCAGGTTGGCTTGATGGGGCCAGTTGGTCGACCTCTGCGCCAGGCAAGCCGTTATCTGATCGGTGCTGATGCAACGGGGCTTCCAGCAATCGGACGCATGCTTGCGGAGTTTTCCGATGATGTTACCGGGCGCGTCGTAATCGCTGTCGATAGTGAGAAAGATGTTCAGGATCTCGTTCATCCATCAGGCGTATCTGTAGACTGGATCATAGATTCCGATCAGAAGCGCGCTGCAGAAACACTCACCCAAGTCATATGTGAAGCGGATTGGCCCGAGGGTCCAGATAGCTTTGGTTGGTTTGCGGGCGAAGCAGATCAGGCAAAGATTGTTCGGCAACATTGGCGCCAGAAACTCGGCAAAAGCCGCGAAGAAACGCTCGTTGCCGGTTATTGGCACAAGGATGCAGTCGGTTTTATGGCCGGTTAAAGCGCATGCCGATCACAATGCTGAGCGAACAGGTCATAATAACCTTTCGCTCACAAAAATAATGCGCTAGGCACCCTACAAATTATAATTGAAGGAGCCGCGCCATGGCTGAACTTTTGAAACGCTTTGCCGGTTATTACAAGCCACATCGTGCCTTGTTTATGCTGGACTTTTCATGTGCTGTGGCAGCGGGTCTCCTTGAACTTGCCTTCCCTATTGCTGTCACGGTTTTTATTGATCGTCTGCTACCAACAGGACAGCTAGGTATTATTGGCCTTGCCGCGGTCGGTCTGCTTGCGATCTATGTTCTCAATGCGTTTCTTCAGGTCGTCGTGACCTATTGGGGCCATATGCTCGGCATCCGTATTGAAACGGAGATGCGCCGCAAGGCATTTGACCATCTTCAGAAGCTGTCATTTGGATTTTTTGATAATCAGAAAACGGGCCACCTCGTTGCGCGATTGACCAAAGATCTGGAAGAGATCGGCGAGGTCGCACACCATGGCCCTGAAGACCTGTTCATTGCTGTTATGACGCTTATCGGCGCTTTCGCATTGATGATGTGGGTACATGTGCCGCTTGCTTTGATTACTGCGCTCATCGTGCCACTGTGTGCTTATGTGACGCTGCGTTACGGCGGTCGGATGACATCAAACTGGCACGCGCTTTATCGCCGTGTTGGCGATTTCAATGCTCGTATTGAAGAAAATGTTGGTGGAATTCGCGTTGTTCAGGCCTTCACCAATGAAGACCATGAACGCAAGCTGTTTGCCGAAAGCAACGAAAACTACCAGAAGACCAAGCTTGCAGCCTATAAAATCATGGCGGCATCTATGTCGCTGTCCTATCTGTCGATGCGCTTTGTGCAGGTTGTCGTCATGCTTGCCGGCGCTTGGTTCGTCGTGCGCGGTGAAATGACAGCTGGCGGCTTTGTTGGCTTCCTTCTTCTGGTCAACGTGTTTTTCCGTCCGATCGATAAGATC
>Ga0308165_1003729_pt1 | contig 16021 bp, 7 predicted proteins | sample PhyWR2_FD_201032 | JGI IMG/M metagenome (GOLD analysis project Ga0308165, IMG submission 201032) | Phyllosphere microbial communities from UC Gill Tract Community Farm, Albany, California, United States - DLSLW.R2 | ecosystem: Host-associated > Plants > Phyllosphere > Unclassified | place: USA...
AACCTTTATAGCCTCCGTCTTTATCGGCGAGCCAGTAAATATTATCACTCAATACCTCTTGCTTTTCGTTCAGCAGCTTAAGCGAAACGAACACACCATCCTTTTTATCGAGCTTCTTTAAGAATTCGTTCATTGGAAAAAATCGCCGAACAGAGGATGCTCCGATAGAGTTAAAAACCTGCGAATAAAAGTAATCTTTACCTTCCATGTCGTAAACCTTGGCCTGAACCATCAAGTTGTGGCGATCTACCAATCCGTTATTTACAACGGTAACCATACTGTCGAGCGGGTTCATCATAATGTGCAACGGCTCACTCCCCTTGCGCAAACCGTATAGGCAGGCATTAGGATCGAGGTAATAATCGTACATTTGCCCTCGTAACGAAGTCCATGGGTTTTGAGTTTTCCAAATGATAGAACCCGTATACCAGTCCCACATTTTGTTCGAAAAACCTTCCATCAGCGCCCTGTATTGATCGTAGTTAACCAGTTGTGCTTTCATGGCAAAATCCTTGGCATCTTCTACCTTCCCATATGGCTCTATGTATTTCCCGTAAGGGATGTATTTATGGTAATCCCACACCGAATCAACTTTTCCGTCCGACTCAGGCGCAATCCTATTTTCATTCGGGATAAACCTTACCAGCGATTCATAATCGCCTACTCCCACTGAGCCAACTTCTGAGTTATACGGATATGTTTTTACAGCCCAAAAACTTTTAGGGTCCTGAATGTTGTAAGGGCCATCGCCATTGCCGCCAATGGTGTTGTACGACATTTCATCACTGTTCGAGAAATCGAAAAACTTCCGTGTGCCATCCAGGCGAGGTAAAATGTCGTTTTTTATTGGATTTAATATATCATCAGGAGGGGTAATCTCATTTCCGCCACACCAAAACGCAAGCGATGCATGGTTACGAATCATTTTCACCTGATCTTCGATTGCAGTTAAAACCAGTGGATGGTTATCAGGATACTTTCTCCTTGTCCATTGGTCATCCTTTTTTAAGGGATCTACCCAACGGCCGTTACAATCGCCGCTGAACCAGAAATCTTGAAAAACCAACAATCCGTATTTGTCGCAAGCATTGTAAAACTCTGGTCGCTCCAAAATTGCGCCGCCCCAAATCCTGATTAAATTGAGGTTCATATCTTTATGGTAACGCACTTCTGCATCGTAACGGGCATCGCTAAAGCGCAGCATGGCATCAGAGATAATCCAATTTCCGCCTTTGATAAAAATCTTCTGACCGTTTACATAAGCGCCCATGCTCTGCGTACGTTCATTCCAGATGTTGTCGATCTGCCGAATGCCAACAGTTAAATTTTCCTGATCCAACACCCGATTAGCGCTCAGAAATTTAATAGTCACCGGATATAAATCTTGCTTTCCATACCCGTTTGGCCACCACAGCTTAGGATTTTCGATTGCCAGATCGGCAAACGTGATTTCCAGTTGTTTATTTGCCGGAACATTAACCGATTTACTTACGGTTTTGCCCGCTATTTGATATTGGAGAATGCCCGAAATGGCTTTCATTGTTGGATTTTCGACCTCGACAGAAACTTTTATTGTAGCGGGTTCCTGCTTTGCATTGGGAATTCTTTTGCCCCGAACCAGTGTCACCAAATGCGGATTGAGGATGTTTACACCTTTAGTTTTCTCAATCGTAACTTTATCCCAAATTCCGGTATTGCGATCGCGGATGGGCTGAATCCAATCCCAACCCGCCGTGTACTGTGTGGTCAAATTTCTGGCAATAGTACCGTCGCCACCCTGACCGCCATTCGGGTTACCAACCACATCTGGCGGGTAAACAATTACCGCTAAACGGTTTTTGCCTTCCGGCGATAGGTATTTAGTGACATTAAACCTCGCACGCAAATGCATCCCTTCATGCGTTACAGCGTTTACCTTTTTGCCATTCAGAAAAATCTCTGCCTTATAATTTATGCCTCTAAATTGCAACCAAACTTGTTCGTTTCCGACTGCCTTTTCGTTAAAATCCTTTACAAACCAATAGGTATAATAATCATTGCCCGTTTTATAAATATCAGGGATTTTTTCGTTATTCATCCCATAAAATGGATCTGGAACCTTTTTATTATTCAGCAAGGTGGTTAAAACGGTTCCGGGCACGGTTGCGGGCATCCAGTTATTGAGTGGGAAGCCTGCCTTGGAAATCTGTGCACCATCTACCTTTACTTCTTTGATATTGTTGCACAGCCAGCCGGTATTTAATTCGTAGCGTTGTTGGGCTTGTGCATTAAAAATGTATAAGGATAATAGAATAGCTAGAAGTTTTCTCATGGATTTCATTATTTGATATGGTGAAAATACTAATTTAAGATGGCATAACTGTCCACAAACAGATTAGTGTTTGCGCATCACAAATACTTTCTTATTGCTCTTTTGGAAACGAACAGACAGTAGCATTGTGGAAACTGTAGCCCCGTGTCAGAGGCACTCCTTTGGAGCCATTCCTGCCCGTTCGAATCAGGCGAGCGCTCAATCTCATTTAGTTAAGGATAAAACCATAAAACATTGTCACCCTGAGCGGAGTCGAAGGGCGGATGTTAATGGTTTTATCCAATAAAAAAGGTCTTCGACTGAGTTTATCTTGAGCGAAGTCGAAAGGCTCAGACTGACACCCGTCGAGCTTAAGTAAACGACATTGAGCGGGCGCTGTAGCCCGCAAGAAAAATGGGGGGCTGCCGCTGCTGTCGCGTTTATTAGCAGCGGTGGGCAACCAAAACAAGTGTTACAAACTTCGTTTCTAAACCCGATCGAAGCGAAATGCCGATCCGATAGCTATCGGATTTTCTATCGGCAGAAGCGGGAGCGGGTCTGCTGCCCGCCAAGAACACGGAACGTTCGTTTTCAAAAGAAACTCTGTAGTTTCAAAAACTATACTATTAAAAGCATTATCATTTCGGTTTTGTACATCAATCCTGCATGTACGGTAAAGATCTACGACTTCTTATTTGGAAGCAAAAAGAGGCAAGGTTTTTTCTCATCTCATCCTAACTGATGCTGGATTGTAAATCCAGAGCTTCGGGAATCAGGACTACAAATCCTGACTAGCGGGGCTGTGCCTCGCATCCGCTAGCTATCGGACGAACACTCGCCAGTCTAATTGATTCTTAGAGAACCTATTTCCCCGAAACCGGCCTGTCGCTGGCATTTACGCCCCACGTTTCTGACGGTTCGTTACCCATAAAAATTTGCATCGAGCCGCCATTGGCGATGGTTTTATGCAAAATAAATGACTTGGAATAAGGCTTGCCATTGAGCACGATGCGTTGAATGTACTTGTTTTCTGCACTATTGTTAACCACCTTTATATCAAATTTCTTATTTGCCGATAGCTGAATGGATGCGCTGTTAATTAACGGACTGCCGAATATATAAGCGCCATTTGCAGGGTTTACAGGGTAAAATCCCATTGCCGAAAACACATACCAAGCGCTCATTTGGCCAACATCTTCATTTCCGCACAAACCATCGGGCTTTGAGGTGTAAAACTCGCGGTCAATCTTCCTGATCAAATCTGCCGTTTTCCAAGGTTGGCCGGCATAGGCATACAAATACGGGATGTGGTGCCCGGGTTCGTTTCCTTGTGCATAATTTCCAATCAAACCCGAGATATCAGGCGAACTGTTTTCGCCCAGCTCTGCCTTCACCGAAAATAGCGAATCCAATTTGTTTACGAAGGGTTTATCACCGCCGAACAAACCAATTAATCCCTCTACATCTTGTGGTACGAGCCACGTGTATTGCCACCCATTTCCTTCAGTGTAGTCATCTTCGCGGTGCTTGGAAGCAAAAGGGCTAAATGGCGATCGCCAACTGCCATTGGCAAGCTTTGGCCTCATAAACTGCACATCTTTATCAAAATATTGATGATACAGTTGTGCTCTTTTGCTAAAATACGCATAATCGGCAGTTTTTCCGAGGGCTTTGGCAAACATGGCTATGCAGTAATCGTCGATAGCATATTCAAGCGCCTTGGCAACGGATTCGTTTACCTTATCGGCAGGAATGTATTTAAGTTGTTGAATGTAATCGATACCGTTTGTTTTCTGCATGGCCGACTGCTTTACCGCCTCGAACGCAAGATTTGCATCGAAGCCGCGATAGCCTTTCAAATAAGCATCTACAATTACCGGAACTGCATGGTAGCCCACCATGGTATTGGTTTCGCTTCCCATTAAATGCCAAACCGGAAGCTTGCCTTGCTGCTTGTAAATGGCCAGCATGGTATTTACCACGTCGCTTACGCGATCCTGATGCAAAATGGTGTACAATGGGTTTGCGGCACGGTAAGTATCCCAAAGAGAAAAAGTGGTATAGTTGGTAAAGTCCGCCTTGCGGTAAATCTTTTTATCGGTACCGAGATAATCGTTGTTCACATCGTTAAAGAGCGACGGCGCAATCATGGTATGGTACAACGCGGTGTAAAACACTTTCCTGGTGGTTGCAGAGGCATCTATTTTAACTTTTGCGAGCTCTTTTTCCCATTTTGCATCGGCACTTTTTGTGGTTGCCGAAAAATCCCAGGCTGGTAATTCGGCCTTTAGATTAACTATTGCATTTTCGATACTTACCGGAGACAGCGCTACCTTAATTTGAAGCTTGTTGTTATTAATCGATGCAAAATCGATAACTGCTTTTAGCTTTTTGCCTTTAACATCGCTGCTGTTTTCGATTTTTTCGTCGTCGTAAATCGAGCACTTTGTAATCGGCTGCGAAAGTTTAATTACAAAGTATAATCGCTGATCGCTCGCCCACCCTTTCGAGTTGCGATGCCCAACAATTGTTGTCGCATCGAGTTGCTTGAGCGAGGCATTTTGTGGTTCATCCCATCCTATCCCTTCAACTAAATCGATGATGATATGTGGTGTTGATGCATTTTTGGGAAAGGTGTATTGATGGAAGCCAACGCGTTCTGTAGCGGTCAGCTCAGCCTTAATGTTATATTTATCGAGCAACACACTATAATAACCCGCTTTTGCCGTTTCATTTTGGTGAGAGAACTTAGAAAGATATCCCGATTCGTCGTCGGCCGTTTTCCCTTTTTGCAAAAGGGTGTTGCCAGTAGCGGGCATGATGGAGATATCGCCCAAATCGCCGATTCCGGTACCGCTTAAATGGGTATGAGCAAAGCCTGTAATGGTATTGCTGGCGTAGTTATAGCCACTGCACCAATCCCAACCCTCCATAATATTGTTGGGCCCGAGCTGCACAGCCCCGAACGGAACGTTGGCACCAACAAATACGTGCCCGTGCTTGGCTGAACCGATCATGGGATCGACAAATTGGGTAAGCTTGTTTTTTTGCTGTGCAAATACTGCTGATGATCCGATTGACGCTGTTAACAACAAAACGGATAAAATTCTCTTGTAATGCATGTTTAATCTTTAGGTAAATAAACGCTAAGGTAAAACGTTTTATGCCAATTTCTGTGTCACAATATAAATAGAGATCAGTTTGCAACGGCAGCCTATCACTTAGACACTTCTAAAACAACCACATTGTCTATTTCATGGTTGTTAAAGGCGGTGGATATTTCGTACAGTCCTTTTTTAACCGAATAATTTACAGGTGCTTTTCCATTAAGCAAATAGGCTTTTTTGATCTTTTTGAAGCCCACCGGCGTAAAGGCTACGGTGGTAAGTTTGCTATCGAGAATATGCAGATATATTTTATTTCCCGCCTGAGTCATGCTCCAGTTATCGCTCGGCTTTACATAACCTGCATTTGTATTGTAAATGCTTTCGCCGTAGGTTTTGAGCCAATTGCCCATTGCGGCTAAGCGATCTTGAAACTCAGGCTGGATTTTCCCACTTGGCATTGGGCCAACATTCAGCAGTAGGTTAGAACCCAAACTTGCCGCCCGAACCAGCATATTTATCAGTTTTTTTTCAGATTTATAAGCCGTATCGCTCAAGTTGTATCCCCATGAATTGGATATGGTTTCGCAGGTCTCGAGCGGAAGCTGATCTGACGCTTTTTGAAAACTCAGCCCCGACTTATTTTCTCCTGGCAAATCGCGTTCAAACATCTGAAAATCTTCTCCGGCAAATGGTGTTAAATGGTGATTATTGCCAATCATACATTGCGGTTGCAGCTTATGTATTAAACCGTAAATCTCATCATACTTCCAATCTATCCTCGATGTACGGTCTTTGGCGCCTTCGGGTGCTGTTTGATCCCAATGGCCATCAAACCAAATTCCACCTATTTCACCATAATTGGTTAATAATTCTGTTAGCTGATTCTTCATAAACTGCAGGTAGCTGGCGTAATCTCCCTTTCCTTTCCTACCCGAATTTTGGCCTGTTCTTCCGGTTACGTGGGGATAATCTTCGCGTCGCCAATCTAAAAGCGAATAATACAGGTAGAGCTTTATTCCTTGTTTATGACATTCGTCGGCCATCATTTTTACCACATCCTTTTTGTAAGGGGTATTCATGATGTTAAAATCCGAGTACTTTGTATCCCACATGCTAAACCCATCGTGGTGCCGGGTAATCAGCGTGATGTATTTCATTCCGGCATTTTTAGCCATGCTTACCCATTGCTGGGCATTAAAATCTACCGGGTTAAAAAAATCTTTGAGGTTAGTGTAATTATGCACGGTGAGCTTTCGCTCGTTCATTACCCACTCTCCGCTTCCGGGAATGCTAAATGGCCCCCAGTGGATAAATAATCCGAAGCGGGCATCGTTAAACCATTCCCTTTGTTTTAGGTTTGAGGCAGATGGAACGTAATCTTGTGCATTTAACTGGAGGTTTAAAAGCAGGGCAAGGCCTACCAGAAATAATTTTCTCATAAAAAGTAATTTGGTTAGTTTTTTAGTCTATTGAAGCGGTTGCCTTTGTTGGCTTTCCGATCACTTTGTAATTACCATCGCCCTTTAATATGGCTAGTATCTGCGATTGATTGGCGAACAGTTTTTTGGCAGCGGCCAGTTCCTTATCGTACTGAAAGCTTTGTTCTATCCTGCCTTTTTCGTAAAAATAGCGGCTAATTATCTGTGCCTCCAAAACCCGCTTAATCTCAGCCTTGTGGCTGGTCAAATCGGTTTTCTTCGACGAAGTTAACCTGGCCTTGAGATTATTGAGGTCGGTTTTTACTTCAACTGATTTATTTTCCTTTTCGGCCGATGCCTGCAATTCTGCAAGCAATCGTTCGGAGCGGCTCTGGTAACTCAAATCTTTTTCGGCCAGCGTATTGGCAAAAGCGGTATAGTCGGCGTCGGAGATTTGAAAATCTTTTGCTGCTGCTAAACTCGGCTTTTGTTTTTTATATTGGTTTGCATAGGCAAAGAACAGGTTTTTATTGATGAGCGAAAGGGTGATCGGGCTTAACTTATCGGCATCGACCACAATGTCGGGATAGACCCCGTTTCCACTGTAAACGTTTCTACCTGTTTTTGTCGGATACATCGTCATTGTAGAATCTGCAAAGCGTTCGGCCATGCCATTGGCATCTTTATGGGCATAGTCTAACTTTTGAATACACCTGCCAGATGGCGTATAATATTTTGCAACCGTTACTTTGACTAAGCTGTTATACGGCAAGTTAAACGTTTGCTGCACGAGGCCTTTTCCATAGCTCCGCTGGCCAATGATGATGCCGCGATCTAAATCCTGCAAGGCGCCGGCAACAATTTCTGAGGCCGAGGCAGAATTGCCATTTACCAAAACCACGAGGGGCAAACTCGCCGCAATGGGGGCTGCAAAGGTTTTGTAGGTAATGGTTTTTTCAACATTTTTTCCTTTTTGCGTAACCACTAACTGGTCTTTAGCTACAAAAAGGTTAACAATTTTAACGGCTTCTTGTAGAATCCCGCCGCCATTGTTCCTCAAATCGAGTACAATGCCCTTAGGGTTTTCTTTTTGAATGGTTGCAAGTGCATCTTTAACTTCCTGCCCTGCATTTTCTAAAAATTTATCTAACTTAATGTAGCCTATGCCGTCGCCCACCATGCCTGAGTAGGAAACGTTTGGCTGTTTAATCTCATCACGCACCAACTTTTTGGGCATCTCCTTGCCATCTCTCAATAAAATAAGGTCGACAGGTGTTCCTTTAGGGCCGCGTAAAAGTTGACTGACCTCAATCCGCTCTTTTCCCTTCACTGCAATACCATTAATGCTTACGATCTGATCGCCGGCTTTTACATCACTTTTATTTGCAGGATAGCCTTCGCTAACCTCATTTACAAACAACTTGCCGTCTATAAATACAGTGCTTGCCCCAATGCCGCCATATTGTGTGCTTACGTATTTAAGCTTATAATCTTCAATTTCAGATTCTGGAACGTACTCGGTGTAGGGATCTAAGCTTTCTAACATAGCATCGATACCCGTTTTCATGAGCAGCGGAGCGTTGGTATCATCAACGTAATTGATATTGATTTCTTTGTATAGTGAGGCGAAAATATCGAGGTTTTTAGATACCAGGAACAAATCTTCTTTAAAAGAGAAGGATAGGATAGCGAAGCCGAACGCGGCTGCTAAAAGACCGTATTTTAGTTTTTTCATTCCTTAAATGTTTTTCAGGCGGGCTTCTTCAAAACTGTATCGCTAGAGATTTGATTGGCACAAGGGTAAATGTACAAAAACCAGCAAACATTAAAAAAGCTTATTGCGCTGAGGGCGTAAATTAACCATATCTGTTGACTGAAGTCAACGGCAATGAATGATATTTTGGAAAGAAAAGCTTTTAAGCCAATCGCCATTGCGAACCGAAGCGACGCCTAAGTAGGAAGGTGAAGCAATCTGGTTTCAGTTTGTCCGAATGAAAGGAAAATTTTTATCCTAAAGCCTGTTGCCTTTGGTATCGGCCAATGCTTTTTGGATGGTAAATTCGATGTAAGTGCGGTCGCGTTTTACCAGTCGCATTAAATCTGCTACCAACTGATCTTCGTTGCCTGGTGTAAAATCTAAGGGTTCGTTGGCCAGATCGCGATACTTGCGCAAGAATTTGGTTTTTACCTTAAATGCGGTTTCGGGAGTAAGTTGAAAATTAGCCATACAGATTTATTTGCTGCAAAAGTAAAAAATATTTGTTTAGGTTGGAGCCATTTTATATGAAAGTGAGAAAAGCTTTGCTGGTTTGTTATTTCTTGCACGATAATTGTGTTAAATCGCCGTTATAAATCGAAAAATTTATACATCCCTATTTTAAACTAAAAGAAAATTATGAAAAAGATCATCCTATCTGTTGTTTTCCTAACTGTTTGTTGGGCAACATCACAAGCGCAAACCTTTAATTTGGGTATTAAGGCAGGCGTAAACCTTGCAAAAATCAATGCCGATTTTGCCAAAGAAGAAAACAGGCTTGGCTACCAGGTCGGTGCATGGGCACGCGTTGGTGGTGCCAGTTTTTATGTACAGCCCGAAGCATACATTGGAAGCAAAGGAAACAAGTTTATTAGCTTCACACAAAGTGATGGCAACGAAGTTTCGGCAGAGGGCAAGGTGAAATTTACAACGTTAACGGTACCTGTTCTGTTCGGTACAAAGTTCGGAGCCAACAACCTCAACTTTCGCCTAATGGCTGGTCCGGCGATTTCGTTTGTGCTGGATGAAAATTCGAGCTTCAGTTCTGCTTACCAACAAGCAACAGATTTTAGTGATTACAAAAACCAGGCTTTTGCCATTCAGGCGGGTGCCGGCGTTGATGTTGGGGCTATTTCTGTCGATTTGCGTTACGAAGCTGGCTTAACAAACATTAGCAACAGCGATAGGTATAGCCAAAAACAAAACGTATTTCAGTTAAGCTTAGGGCTTAAGGTTTTGTAGAAAAACCAGAATGAATAAAAGAAAGGCTGCCAATTTGGTGGCCTTTTTTGTTTCGTGTGGACACATCTCATTCCATAAGTCGTCATTTCCGCGCAGGCGGGAATCTTAAGGCTTTTTCATTAAGATCCCCAGTCGAGCTACCAATTACAGACACATGAATGATCGTCATTGCGAGGCACGAAGCAATCTCTATTCATCAATCAGATTGCTTCGACTCACACAAGCCCGGCCTCGCAATGACGGAAATAAAACGTCACCCTGAGCGCCCGCCTAATGTCATTTAGTTAAGGATAAAATTATAGAACATTGTCACCCTGAGCGGAGTCGAAGGGCGGATGTTAATGGTTTTATCGAATAAAAAAGGTCTTCGACTCCGCTCAGACTGACACACGTCGAGCTTAACTAAATGACATTGAGCGCCCGCCTGACCGGACGGGCAGGGAGTTGAAGGGCTCATCTAAGCGCCACACACCTTGCGCTTCAAAGAAATAATAAAATAGAAAACCTTTATTGATTATGCGCCTATCTGCAAACTTGTAAAAATGCCATTACAGCGGGCTGTTAAGCTTAAAAAATGCTGATTTTTATACAAATCATTTAAAAATCATCCATGAAATATCCTTGTCTTCTTCTCTTTGCCCTTCTGCTCTCGTTCACTGTAAATGCTCAAAATTTTAAATATGCTTTTGTAACCGACACGCATGTTGGTTCGCCAACTGGTGAGGAAGATTTAAACCGAACCGTGGCCGATATTAATGCGCTGAACGACATCGATTTTGTGATTGTAACGGGCGATGTAACTGAGATGGGCACCAACAACGAGCTTAAGTTGGCAAAGGGTATTTTATCGAAATTGAATAAGCCTTATCACATCATCCCCGGAAACCACGATACGGGATGGTCGGAGTCGGGAGGGGTAAATTTTATAAAGGAATTTGGTGGCGACAAGTTTACGTTTGATTATAAAGGTTATCGTTTTATTGCCTGCGCTTCTGGCCCTTACGTAAGAATGAGCGATGGGCATATCCCAAGGGATGCAACTGTTTGGCTCGACAGCTTGCTCAAGGCAACACCTAAAAACATGCCGATTGTTTTTGCCAATCACTACCCGTTAGATAATAGTTTGGATAATTGGTACGAGGCAACGGATCGGTTGAAGAAATACAACATTCAATATGCCATTTGCGGTCATGGCCACAATAACCACCCCTACAATTTCGAAGGCATTGAGGCAACGATGGGTCGATCTAACTTAAGGGCGAAAGACAGTATTGGGGGTTATAATATTGTAACGATGACGAAGGACTCAGTATTTTTTCAAACTAAAAAACCGTCGGAGGAAGTTCTTCCTGCATGGCGGAAGATTGCGTTGAAAACCTTTCGTCCGGATGCTAAAAAATACGAGCGGCCTGATTTTTCAATTAACACCAAATATCCGAATACTAAGGCGTTATGGACGTATCACTCTAACGCAAATGTAGTTAATACGCCAACTTTTACTGGCAACAATGTCATTTTTGGTAACAGCTTAGGATGGGTTGAGGCTTTGAATAAAAAAACGGGCAAAAAAGCATGGACATTTAAAACAAAGGGAGCTATTTATTCTTCGCCGGTGGCTGTGGACAACATGGTGATTTTCGGTTCGGGCGATGGAACTATCTATGCATTAAATGCAGGTACTGGTAAAGCTGTTTGGCAAAAGGCTACGGCCAATTCGGTGTTGGGCTCTCCTGTGGTTGCCAATGGGCATGTATTTATCGGCGATAGCGACAATACTTTTAGAGCGCTGGATGTTAAAACTGGAAAAGAAATTTGGGCTTTTAATGGCGTTGAAGGCTCTATTGTTGGCAAACCGCTGATTTATCAGGGGAAGATTATTTTCGGCTCGTGGGGCAGGCACTTATATGCGCTCGATGTAAATACAGGCACTTTGGTATGGAAATGGGATAACGGTCAGGCCAACAGGATGTTTTCGCCTGCCATGGTAACACCCGTTGCTTATAACGGCATTGTTTACATTGCAGCGCCCGACCGATATTTGACAGCGATTGATGCCTCGAACGGCAGCACACTGTGGCGCAACAAAGAGGCTACGGTTAGGGAGTCAATCGGCCAATCTGCTGATAGCACAATTATTTATGGCAAAACCATGCAAGATGAAATTGTTGCTTATAAAGCGCAGGCCCAAGACCCGGGCGTGCTTTGGCGATTGAATGTAGGTTTCGGCTATGAACATGTTCCTTCGATGTTGATAGAAAAAGCAGGAAATGTGTTTTTTGGCACCAAGAACGGCGTTATTTACGCGATCGACCCTAAACAAAAAACCACCGTTTGGGCGCATAAAATTGATAACTCAATGGTAAATACGGTAAATGTTATCGATGGCAAAAATGTATTGGCAAGTACAATGGATGGAAAGGTGGTGTGGTTGGAAGTCACTGGCCATTAAAGTGAATGTACGTCATCCGATAGCTATCGGATTCGAATCCCGATTTTTTCAAGCGGGAGAGAAATCCCCGCCTGCGTCGGGCAGGTGTTAGCTAAGTACTGCTGTCTCTTTGGTTGGTGCTAATCGGCAAGGGATATCTCAACCGATGAAGGATCGGTTATCGATATGACGGCGTGTGATAAGGCTTGAAAGCTAAAAAACCCCCGCCAAACTTTATGTTCGACGGAGGTTTTGATATCAATTAGTAGCTTACGTTACCATCCGGGGTTTTGCTGTAGCGTTCCTGCGGGGTACAAACTAATTTGGCCAGTTGGAATTGGCGACAAATAGTTTTTCGGGTCTACAAACGTTCTGGTTAAGTTGGCTGCATACGGAATGATGTAACCTTGCGCATTTCTGAGCACCTTGCCATTATCGGGTACTTTAGCACCTAAGAAAGCGTCAACATTTTTAGCTCTATCCAAATACTGGCCTTTTTTCCAGCGCAAAATATCCTGATATCTAAAACCGTTCATCATGAGCTCTACTCTACGCTCGCGTCTTATTTCCCACATTAGTGGCGAAACATCGGCATCTCTTTTAGGGTCGGCAATGGTAACTCCACCCGCAGCTACGTTTCCGCCACCTAAAACAGTGAGTTTCGCGATTCCCGCCCTTGTTCTTAATAGGTTAATGGATTTATCCATGTCGGCCTGGGTAAATGTGAGCTTGCCCAACTGATCTAAAATTGCGGTTATCTCTGCATAGTTAAGTAAAACTTCGGAGTAGTAAAAAAGTGGCGCATCGGTTTCGTTGTACGGTGCCAACTGGTTCGATGCAGGGTTTAAAAACTTTGATGGACGATAACCTGTGCTCGAGCTGTAGCCATTTACCAAAGTTCCGTTATAGGCCAAAAAGTTATCAACGGTGGCCAACAAGCGATTATCTCTGTTTGCCCTAACAGCTGCTATGGTATTATCGCCCTGATAAAGCGGCGATTGGCCAATTGGTAAACCATCGGTTGCAGGGTAAGCTTCTACCGCCGATTTGGTTAAGCCACTCATTTGTGTAGTACTATTGGTATAGCCAATTACGGAGTGTGTAAGTACGCCAGCCAGATATTTTTTATAAAGCAGCACCTCTTTATTTCCGCCTAAATCCATTGAGCTGTAAATGCTTCTGTAATCGGCATTCAAAATATATTTTCCGGTCATCAGTTTCTCGCAGGCGTCTTTACCCTGAGTTAAAAACTTATCGGCATCTGGCAACGACAATTCGGTATGGTACACCCTGTAAGAACCCTCAAAAAGACAAATTCTTGCTTTTAAGGCCAGCGCCACATCGCGGTTTACGGTATTGTCGCCATCACTAACACGAATGTTATCAACGGCATAGTTAATATCGCTCAATACGCTGTCCATTACCAGTTGACGGGTATCGCGGGGCTTGTAAATAACATCGGTTTGCGCAACATCTAACGATTTGCTGATGTATGGAACTCCGCCAAATGCTTTTACTTTACTAAAGTAATCCATCGCCCTGAAAAATCTGGCAATCCCACTCCAGTGCTTTTTAGCCTCATCGCTCATTGGCACCTGGTTAATTCGCTCTAACATGATATTGGCCTTGCGGATATAAGTCCAGTCCCAATCGCCCGAAGTTGTTGGCGCTGTTAATGCAAAATTTTGGAACGTTGCGGCATTCTGATCATCGCTTAATGTAGAGAAATAAAAATCGCCTGTTGTTCCTGTTCCAAAACCCGTAAACAGGGCATAAAAACCCCAGTTATATGTCCGAACATTATTTTCACTTGTCCAGAAGTTATCATCAGAAAACTGATCTGGTGTATCTACATTTAGATCTTTAGAGCAGCTAACCCCTAAAATTGCAATAAATGCGATGTATATTGTTGATTTAATAAATTTCATGGCTCTTATTATAATGTTAAGTTCACACCGAAAGAATATTGTCTGTTAAACGGAAAGGTTCGGCCGGTATAACCAGCTTCGCCATCAGTCATTTCCGGATCAATTGGCGCACCAACGTTTGAAATTGTTGCAAGGTTCTGTCCACTTAAATAAACCCTGAATTTCTGAACCCCGTATTTTTTCAACCATGTGCTCGGTATTGTGTATCCAACGGTTACATTTTTCAATCGGGCGTAAGCAAGGTTTAACAGGTATTTAGATTGTGGATAAAAGTTGTTTCCACTGGCAGGGAAATTTGCAATTTTGGTTGCACTGTTGCCAATGTACGGACGAGGATAAAACGCGTTTGGATTTGTCGGCGACCAGAAATCGAGCTGGTTGGCATACATAATATCGGCGTTGCCATAAGCAGGAATAATCATCGTTCCCAAGCCCCAATAATCGCGTTTGCCAACGCCTTGAATGTACACATCTAAATCGAAGCCCTTATAGGTTCCGCCTAAACGAGCGCTGTATTGGTAGCGTGGCTGGCTATTGCCAATTACTTTCAAATCGCCGTGATCGTCTGCCGTACCTTTTCCCTGGTTAATTACACCATCGCCATTTAAATCCTTGTATTTAACATCGCCTGCTCCATAAACGAAGTTTCCGTTTTGAAGTGCAACCTGGCTTGGAGAGCTTTTTACCTCGTCGTCAGACTGGAAAAACCCATCCGTTTCAAAGCCCCATATTTCGCCATACTGCTGCCCTACATAATATCCAGGGTTCTGATAATTGGGGTTGTTCTGATAAATCAGATTAGATGGATTGTTCCATTTTGTAAATACCGTTTTGTTATCGGCCAAAGTAAGCGTGGCATAAAGGTTAAGATCTTGACTTACCGGATAGTTTAAATCTAAACTAATCTCGTACCCGCGGTTTCGAAAGTTACCAGCGTTAATTCTTGGTCCCGCAGAGCCAAAAGTGGCAGGAACAGAAGTTTGCTGCAACATGCCTTTAGTATCGCGTTGATAGTAATCTACCGATAAGCCAACATAATTCTTCAAGAAACGGATATCAGCACCAATGTCTAATGTTTGAATTTTTTCCCACCGCAACGATTCTGCAACCGGGATTGGTGCCGCAATGCCTGTAGTTAATGTTGTTCCGGTTGGGGTAATCCAATTCACGTTTGAGGCAGCCATTAATGGGATATAAAATTGGCCGCCAACATTTTGGTTCCCTACTGAACCGTATGACGCCCGAAGTTTAATATCGTCAACATAGGGCTTAATGAAGCTCATAAATTTCTCTTCGGTAATGCGGTAGCCTGCAGAAGCTGAAGGGAAAAATGCCCATCTATCTAGTCTCGAAAAAGCCGACGATCCATCGTACCGTCCGTTTGCTTCAAACAAATACTTGCCTTTATAGTCGTAATTAAAGCGACCGAAGTATCCTGCGTAAGCGCCCACCGGAAACAAGCCTGAACCGTGCGAACCGCTAGCCAGTTGGGTACCAACCGCTAAATTGAGCTCTCCCCTGTCGGGATCTAAAACCGTATTTCTCGCTGCCGTAAACTGAACATTATCGTACGTTTCAGAGTTTACACCGGCCGTAACTTTAATATTATGGTCGTTAGCAATTGTTTTCTGATAGGTAGCATAAGCATTAAGCGTATTTACCATATTGCGGGTTTCGCCGTAGCTTACCACATCTTGCGATGCTGTTGCAATGTTTGCGATAAGTGGCGGTGTACCCGCAGTCCAAAAATCGATTGCGTTAATTGGTCCGCCAACCTCGTGTCTTAAGGCATTTGAACGGCCAATGGTATAATCGGCACGGATACTTAAATCTTTGGTAAGCTTAACGGTTG
>Ga0308165_1003730_pt1 | contig 16021 bp, 10 predicted proteins | sample PhyWR2_FD_201032 | JGI IMG/M metagenome (GOLD analysis project Ga0308165, IMG submission 201032) | Phyllosphere microbial communities from UC Gill Tract Community Farm, Albany, California, United States - DLSLW.R2 | ecosystem: Host-associated > Plants > Phyllosphere > Unclassified | place: USA...
TAAACAGCTATTGTTAGAGGAGCCTGCAATGGCTTTGGTAATTCCAGGAATAAAGCCTGAAGATTCGGACACCAGACAAATTATTTATTCTTTGGGAAGGCTGTTCTGCGAAGGACAAGAGATCAATTGGGAAGAATATTATAAAAATCAGCAGAGAAAGTTTCTCGAACTTCCATCCTATTGCTTCGAAAGAAAAAAATACTGGGTAGAACCAGTTCAAAACAATTTACCCCATCAAGTGGCAACGAAACCTAACGATACAACCATGGATACTGATCAGAAAGAGATACAAAAAAGCATGCTTATTACAAAAGTTAAAACCGTTCTGGAAAATTCATCTGGTATTGAGTTTGAAGGGATTGATATCAATAAAAACTTTTTGGAAATCGGCTTTGATTCCTTATTGCTCACCCAGGTTGCTAGCTCACTTAAAAAGGAGTTTAATGTACCAATCACTTTCAGGCAGCTAAATGAAGAATGCGCTTCCATAAATGCGCTAACAGATTATATAAGCAAATTCATAAGCCCGGAGCAACCCTTAGCAAAACCGCAGCAAAACTTTTCAGTTCCGAGCATTCAACCTCAAAGCCAGGATCATACCGCTTTATCGCTGCTTTCTGCCCAGCTTGAGCTAATTGCCAAACAGATACAGCTGTTAACCAACGTTCAGCAGCCTGTGCAACAGATTACCACGCTTACTCCGCCAGAAGCACCAGTTCAAATAAACAAGAAGGTGAATACTGCTCTGGGCGAATTAACACAGGAAGAACAAAAAGAAATACGCAAGCCTTTTGGTGCTACACCAAAAATTGAATTCACCCGAACAGAACTCGATGCTAAACAACGTCTTTTTTTGACCGAACTGACGCAACGCTATAATTCAAAAACTGCAAAAAGTAAAAAATATACCACAGAAAGCAGACCTTATATGGCAGATCCAAGGGTTGTAAATGGATTTAAGCCAACGCTTAAGGAACTGATTTACCCAGTGGTGGTTAAACAATCAGAGGGAAGCAAGCTCTGGGACCTGGATGATAACGAATACATAGATGCCCTAAACGGATTTGGATCCAATATGCTGGGTTATCAGCCCCAGTTTATCAAAGATGCACTCCATAACCAGATTGAAAAGGGTTTTGAAGTTGGGCCGCAACACGAATTGGCTGCAGAGGTGAGTAAACTGGTGTGCGAATTTACAGGATTCGAAAGAACAGGACTATGTAGTACAGGTTCTGAGGCTGTAATGGGCTGTATACGGCTGGCCAGAACAGTTACCGCACGTTCAATTATTGTTGCCTTTTCAGGTTCTTATCATGGCATTTTCGACGAGGTACTGGTAAGGGGAACTAAGAAATTAAAATCTTTCCCGGCAGCAGCAGGCATTATGCCGGAAGCAGTGGAGAACATTCTCATCCTCGACTACGGAACAGACGAAACGCTTGCTATAATTAAACAAAGGGCGAATGAAATTGCAGGGGTGCTGGTAGAACCCGTTCAAAGCAGACGGCCCGAATTTGTACCGGTTGCTTTTTTAACCGAACTCCGTAAAATGACCCTTGAATATTCCATTGCACTGATTTTTGATGAGGTAATAACAGGATTCAGGATGCATCCAGGTGGCGCACAGGCTCAGTTTGGTATAAAAGCTGATCTTGCTGCCTATGGAAAAGTTGTTGGGGCAGGTATTCCCATTGGTGTGATAGCAGGAAACAAAAATTTCATGGATGCACTTGATGGCGGATCATGGAATTATGGAGATACTTCGATACCTGAAGTAGGTATTACCTATTTTGCCGGAACCTTTGTACGCCACCCCTTAGCACTCGCTGCAGCCAAGGCATCGCTGTTATATATGAAAGAGCAAGGTCCTGCGCTACAACAAAAACTAAATGAAAAGGGAAATTTTATCGCTCAGGCCTTAGAAAAGGAAATTGCAGCAAGGCAACTGCCAATCAAGATCGCTAATTACGGTTCGCTATGGAAAGTAAAGTTTGAACAAGATTTACCCTACAGTGAATTGCTTTTTGTATTAATGAGGGAAAAAGGAATTCATATTCTGGATGGCTTTCCTTGTTTTATGACCGAGGCGACCACTTATGATGACATCAGTAAGATTATTGATGCTTTCACCACATCAATGGATGAACTTATTGAAGCAGACTTTTTCCCTGATCACAGAAATCTGGAAACTGTTGGGGCAATATCCCAAAACACCGCTGTTGTGATTGATAACAATACCCCTCCCATTGCCGGAGCCAGACTAGGGAAAGACCGCTATGGTAACCCTGCATGGTTTTTGGAAGATCCACAAAACGATAAAAAGTTCTTACAGATTCAATTATAAGTTAGTTTAGATGATACCTTTAGAATTACAAAGCGAACCATTAACTGTTGATTTTAATCCCTTTGAAGATGAACGAACAATAGGAAAAGTGATCGCCATAAACAAAGCACAACAGGAAATTTTCTTATCCTGCTTATTGGGCGGAGATGAGGCGAACCTGGCCTATAACGAGTCGGTTTCGATCAACTTAACGGGTAATTTTGAAATTGAATATTTTAAAATGGCTTTTGCCCAGGTTATTGACAGGCATGAAGCTTTACGAAGTGTGGTGAGTGGAGATGGAGAAAAACTCATCATTTACAAGGAGATGCCCTTTGAGATTGCTGTGCAAGACCTATCTGGCTTAACACCTAAAACCAAAGAACTTGAATCAAGTAATTTTCTAAAGAAGCAAATGTCTACCCCTTTCGATTTAAATCAGGGGCCGCTCTTTCGGGCATTTGTACACCGAAGTGAAATAGAAAAACATCAGATTACCCTCGTTTTACACCATATCATCTGTGATGGATGGTCAATGGGAATTATTCTCGAAGAAATCAGCAAAATATATAGCGCTTATAGCCAAGGGTCCACTCCTTCACTTCCTGAACCATTCCAGATCAGTGATTTTGCGTTAGCAAAGGAAACCTACCTCAACAGTGCAGATTTTAATCTTACAGAAAACTTTTGGTTAGGGGAATACGCCGAAGATGTGCCTGTGGTAAACCTACCCGCAGATTTTTCCAGAGATATTGATCGCAGTTATCGATCAAACAGAATTGATCAACACCTAAGCAGCAGCCTTGTAAAAGATCTCAGAAGCCAAGGGGCTAAAATTGGATGCAGCCTGGTAACCACCATGTTATCTTTATTTGAAATCCTCATCTTCAAAAAAACGCATCAAACCGATCTGATTATCGGTCTTCCCTCGGCAGAGCAGGCAGTAAGCGAATTTTACAATTTGGTAGGCCATTGCGTTAATATATTACCAGTAAAAAGCACTGTTGATGCAGAAATGGCGCTAACCGATTACCTCAAAGCACGCAGAGAATACCTGATGAATGTATACGAACACCAACAATACAGTTTCGGTGAGCTTATCGGGAAACTCAAAGCCAAAAGAGACCATTCCCGTGTGCCACTGGTGCCTATTGTGTTCAATATTGACATGGGTATGGATAGTGATGTGAGATTTGAAGGACTAGAGCACCAGATCAGCTCAAATGTAAGATGTTGCGAAACTTTCGAACTTTTTGTCAACGCAACAGATTCGCCAGATGGTCTTATTTTAGAATGGAATTATAACGCACAACTCTTCTCATCGGCAAACATTGAGGCAATGATGCAGGATTATGAGCGTTTGATCAACTCCATAATCAAAACGCCCTCAATCTCCATATACGATGCCGTAATGGAGGGACAAATTAAGTCTGTTACAAATGGCAAGCTACTGCTTAATAATCAATCTTTTATCGAGCTTTTTACCAGTAGTGTATTTCAGTTCCAAAATAGAAAGGCCGTAAGTTTCGATCAAAATTCGCTGACATATTCATCCCTTGAAAACAAAACCAATGCTTTAGCCTCTTTTTTGCAGGGCAAAGGAATAAAAAAGGGACATATAGTCGCTATAGCCATGAGCCGTTCGTTAGAAATGCTGATTGGGATCATATCCGTTTTAAAAACCGGTGCGGCATACCTTCCCATCGACCCCACATTGCCTGGTGAGCGGATAAATTATATGCTTAACAATTCTGGAGCAACAACCCTGTTGTCTAGTTTATTGGTTCATGTTCCCAACAAAATTGAAGTGCTGGATCTTGCCGAGATTTTCACTTCCTTAGATACCCATCCCTACAATTGGCAAGCGCCAGCTATCAGTTTGAGCGATACGGCTTATTTATTGTATACATCGGGCTCAACAGGTCGGCCAAAAGGGGCAAAAATAAGCCATGGTAACCTGGCGAATCTTTTGCTGAGCACAAAGGAAATGCCAGGCATAAATTGTACAGACAGGCTTTTAGCAACAACAACGATCTCTTTTGATATCGCTGCACTCGAACTTTTTTTACCTCTTATTGCTGGCGCAGAAACAGTAATTGCAAATGATGCCACATGCAAGGACGGACGGCTAATTAACGGTTTGATCTCTTCTCAGCAGATTTCGATTATTCAGGGCACGCCATCCACCCTAAAGATGATCTTAAACTCAGGCCTTGAAGCAAATAGCCTTAAGGTAATTACAGGTGGCGAACAACTGGATCTTAATCTTGCCAAATCGATTATTGCCACAGGAGCAAGTTTATGGAACATGTACGGCCCAACCGAAACGACCATCTACTCCATAGGTAAACAAATATCAATCACCGATGAACTGATTACCATCGGAAAGCCAATCCATAATACAGTAATTTACATTAACGATGCTGCAGGCCGACCTGTGCAAATGGGAAATGTAGGAGAAATCTGTATTGGCGGAGAAGGTGTAGGCTTAGGTTATATAAACAATAATTCGCTCATCAGCGAAAAATTTATTTTCGCCAATGATGGATCTAATCTAATTCTTTATAAAACGGGCGATCTTGGAATCATGCTTGATAATGGAGAAATACAGTGCCTGGGAAGGATAGATCATCAAATTAAGGTAAGGGGGCATCGTGTAGAATCTGGTGAAATTGAAACTATATTATCTGCACAGTCAGCAATCAGCCAGGCATTGGTAATTCAACGCAATGACACAGGAGCCGATGAAAGCCTAGTGGCTTATATTTCCATTTGTGACGCACAACTTTCCAATACAGAAATCATCCTACCTAGAGATACAGACGATAAAAATGGAAATCAGCTTTTATTAAATAAAAATTACAGCAAATCATTAAAAAACAAACTGAAAATGCTGCTACCAGATTACATGGTACCAGATTTTATTGTTGCAATGCGCGTTTTCCCACTAACAGCAAGCGGAAAAATAGACAGAGATTTATTACTTAAACCTGAAAGGGAAAATTATCCGTTAAACGAGGAGACCATCAAGGCATCAAACGCAACCGAACTGATGCTAATAAAACTTTGGAAAGATGCGTTAGGTTTAGAAACCCTGGGTTTAAACGACGACTTTTTTGAAATGGGCGGCAATTCACTTATGGCGGTAAGATTAATGGTAGCCTTAGAAAAAAAGACCGGCATACGCTTGCCGCTTAACGTACTCCTTACCCATTCTACCATAGCAAAACTTGCCACCCAAATTCGAACCGGAGATAAGGAGAGGTCAACAACCATTATTCCCATCAGAACCGGTGGTTCAAAAGATCCTGTTTATCTAATTCATGGTAGCGGACTCAATGTATTGTTATTTAAATCGATCATTCCTGCACTTGATGACGACCAGCCAATTTATGGCGTACAGGCCGTCGGTTTAGACCGCTATGAAGATCTTCCGGCTACCATTGAGGATATTGCAAAGCGATACATAGAAGAAATTCTCGAAATCCATCAAAACGGACCGTATAACATTGTTGGCTACTCATTAGGAGGCTTTATTGCCTTTGAAATGGCCAAACAGCTAAAAGCATTGGGCAAAACCATTAACCTTTTAGGGGTAATAGATACCGACACGGGACACAATGGGCCAAACGGACAATTGACCAGCAATTTTGGATACTTTATAAAGAGGCAGTTTAAAAAAATTCCTTTCATTGCCCGCTCATTTAAAAAAAGGCCTGTAAATACGCTCAAATACCAACTTAATATCACAAAAAAACGCCTGTTTAAAAACTTAATAAACGAGCAAGACAGTGATTGGGGTTTGTTTACCGACCGGGAGAAGGAACTTTATAAAAAATATGACCTTGCTATCGACAGCTACTCCCTTCAGCCAAGCGATTTAAAGGTGACCTTATTTAGAGTGAGCGAACGGCTATATTTTCTCGACGACTTAACTTATCTTGGATGGGACCGTTTTGCGTTGCAGGGCGTTGAGGTTTGCGAAATCCCTGGAGACCATAAAACATTTATATCCTCACCCCACAATAAGGTATTTGCCAATATCTTACAAACAAACCTCAACAAGCGTCAAAATGCAAACTAAGCAACTGCCGATGATTTTAAATGCGGCCTGGCAGGACTTTGATGCCGAGCAGGATATTGACAGAAAAAAAAACAATATTTTCAGGATAAATTTTGAGCTATATTATACAAAATTCTTCTTTCAGATTAACGAAATACTTTCTCCGCAGGAAATAAAAAGATCCGGATATTTTTTAAAGGAACACGATGCCCAGCGTTTCATTTCTACAAGGCTTGCCATACGCAAAATCATTTCCCAATATACCGGCACCATGCCAAAATCGGTGATTTTTAACCAAACGGCAAACAAAAAGCCATCGAGCAAGGGTGTCGAATTCAACATCAGCCATAGTGGCAATTACATTATGATAGCGATGAGCGAAAATCCTGTTGGGATAGATATCGAGCATGTAGAACATCCTGTAGATGTGGCACAACTGATCCCCTACTGCTTTGATACAGCTGAGGAAGGATTTATAACATCATCGATAGATAAGAAAGAATCTTTTTTTGCATTGTGGACTAGAAAGGAAGCATTGTTAAAGGCTACGGGTGAGGGACTCATCGATAATCTATTAGAAATCAACTGCCTTGAAAATACGCTAACCAGATCTGGCAATCCCTACCGTTTGTGTACCATGCGGATAGGTGCTGATTATATTTTTACCCTTGCCACAAGCGAAGATCTGGAAACAGTTTTTTGGAACTTTAAATAAACACAATCAAGCCATGCAAACCGTAGAGAAGCGAGATCACCTCACCTATGAAGAGTTTATAGGAGAATATGTAAACAAAAGAATTCCTGTTGTTTTTAAAAATGCTTCCAAAATTTGGGGGCAGCATACTTTTGGACCTGACTTTTTTAGTGAGCACTTCGGGAATTACGAAAAAGAATTTGAGGGGAAAAAGTATAGCATTAATGAGATTTTGGAACTTACCAGTAAGAGTACGCCAAAAAATCCGGCTCCTTATCCTATTACTTTTGAAATTCCTTACGATTTACCAGATTTCATGGATCATATCCATCCCATCCACATGAATTATGCAACGCCAAACTGGTTTGATTCAAAGATATTCCCTTATGGTAAATTCGGCAAAAACATCAACCTGTTTTTTGGCGGGCAAGGTAACCAATATTCGCTGCATAAAGACTTCTATCATACCAATGCATGGATCACCCAGTTATACGGTGATAAGAAATTTATCCTTTTCCCAGGAGATCAGGATGAATTTTTATATGCAGGCAAACAAGGTTATTCCAATTTTCTTTCTCCCGTAAATATCCTTGACCCTGATCTTCAAAAATACCCGCTCTACCAACAGGCCAGATCGGTTGAAGTTACGCTACATCCAGGAGAAACAATTTTTGTTCCGAATGGTGTATGGCACACCACCGTAGCGCCCGGGCAAAATATTTCACTAATTTTTGATCAGTTGAACAGTACAAATTACAACGCCTGGCGAGCAGACATGTATGCGATCAAAAAACAGAAAAGCCGCCCGGCTGCCATCGTTAATTATGGCTTTGCCCTGGCTACTGGCATGATATGTAAATTAAAGGAAATGGTAAAAATGTGATTTTAAGATATTCTGAAAAAAGAAATGGCATCAATTCTAGAGCTAATGCCATTATCAAACAAGGCTATCGCTAACAATGGTATTAAAGGGCTATTGGCCTAAAATAAGGCAAAGTTTACCTTCGCAGTGATCAAAATCAGATCAAAAATTAAGCCCTTTAAAGAATTATGAAAATAGCAGTAATTGGAACTGGTTATGTTGGCCTGGTAACAGGCACCTGTTTGGCAGAAACAGGTAATCATGTTACCTGCGTGGATATCAATACCGATAAGATCGAAAAGATGCAAAGCGGTATATTACCCATCTATGAGCCAGGACTTGAATTACTTTTCCACCGCAACATCAGCCAAAACCGATTAACTTTTACAACCGATCTGGCTGCTGCCATAAGCGAATCGCAGATTATTTTCATGGCACTGCCAACTCCTCCCAATGGCGATGGTGCAGCCGATCTTTCTTTTATATTAGGTGCCGCAAAAGACGTAGCCGGTCTGATTACCGATTACAAAGTCATTGTAAACAAATCTACTGTACCGGTAGGAACTGCTGAAAAGGTTAAAGCAATATTTGAGCAATACAGCCCTATCGAAGTGGATGTAGTTTCTAACCCCGAATTTTTGAGAGAAGGGGTTGCAGTAGAGGATTTTATGAAACCAGACCGCGTAGTATTGGGTACCCGAAGCGAAAGGGCAAAAAAAATAATGAGCGATTTATATTCTCCTTATGTACGACAGGGAAATCCGATCCTGTTTATGGATGAAAAATCTTCAGAGCTGACAAAATATGCTGCCAATTCATTTTTGGCTACAAAAATAACTTTCATGAACGAAATAGCCAATTTGTGCGAACTGGTTGGCGCCGATGTAGATTCGGTAAGAAAAGGGATTGGTGCTGATGAAAGAATAGGGAAACGTTTTCTTTTTCCCGGTATTGGTTACGGAGGGTCTTGCTTTCCAAAAGATGTACAGGCACTGGTAAAAGCCTCAGATGATTATGCCTATGATTTTAAAATCTTAAAATCGGTAATCGAGGTTAACGACAATCAAAAAACGGTTCTGGTTGATAAGGTACTTAAATATTATGGTGACGATGTAAACGGAAAACATTTTGCCCTGTGGGGACTGGCTTTTAAACCGGAAACTGACGACATTAGGGAAGCACCCTCGCTTTACATCATAAAAGCATTGCTTTCAAAAGGCGCAACATTAACCGTGTTTGATCCCGAAGGGAGTGAAAATACCAGGGCTATATTTGGAGATAAGATCTCTTATGCCACGAACCCATATGAGGCTGTAAACAAAGCAGATGCTTTGCTGATTGCTACAGAGTGGTCGGTATTTAGAAATCCCGATTTTGATCAGATCAGTTTACTGATGAACGAAAGGGTAATTTTTGACGGCAGGAATTTATTTAATTTGGAAAAGATGATCGATTTGGGTTATTATTATAACAGTATAGGAAGAAAATTAATTTCCCAGGTTCAAACCGTTCAACAATCTTTTCCAATAACCACTTAATTCCAAAAACAATCCATCATGCATCAACCTGAAAGTATAACCATCGTAACCATTTGCGACAATCAATTTGTTGTGCTGATGGCAGCAATGTTAAAGTCTTTGGAAGAAAATCACCATTCGGGTGAAGAAATTAACCTGTATATTGTATCTGATCACATCAGCGAGAAAAATAGGATTAAAGTGGTTTCCAGCTTGTCCACAACTAAGCTTACCTTATTTTGGATCCCAATACAAGAAGCTTTGCCGAAACAGTTTAAATTACCGAGAGACAAATCTTCCTTTCCCGCCAACGTTTATATGCGCCTGTGTATTCCATATTTTATTCCTCAGGAGGCCACAAAAGCGATTTACCTGGATGTAGATATGATTGTGCTTGACGACATCTCAAAACTATGGCATACCGATATTGGAAAATATGACCTGGGAGCAGTACCAGATCTATCGGGCACAGTAAGTTCTCCGTGGGGAGGAATCAATAACTATAAAGAACTGGGGCTTAATCCAAACAGCAAATACCTTAATGCAGGTATGATGTTGCTTAAACCCCAGCGCTGGCGCGAGCGTAACATTACTGCCAGGGCTTTTGCTTGTGCTGCAGAAAATGCCGAATATCTCAATTTCGCAGAGCAGTATACGCTTAATGTTATTTTTAATGAAGACTGGTTTGAGCTTGACCCTTTATGGAACTGGTTTGCAAAAAATCACACTGCTAGTCCCTATCTCATACACTTCACCGGCATGAAACCTATATATAAGGGTTACTCCGGTCAGGAACAATATAAAACCCAGTTTTTCCATTACCTGAACCAAACGAAATGGGCAAACTACGGCACCAGAAGTGATGCGATGAGTAATCTGAAAAAGATCTATAACAAAATAGAGAAAAAGCTCGTTCTGGCTTTCAGGTAATTAACTATTGCGAAGGATCCTTGCAGGGTTACCCGCAGCCACAGCACCCGCAGGAATGGATTTCACCACAACCGATCCTGCGCCAATAGTTACCCCTCTTCCGATAGTAATATCACCAATAATTACAGTATTGCAGCCTATGTCTACAGCATCACCAATTACTGGGGCTTTAATGATACCAGATGCACTAAAATCCTGTTTTACCCCAATTGTTGTGCACTGCCGTACAGAACAGTTGGCACCGATAACCGTATCGGGATGGATAACCACACCACTGCCATGCCAAAGCTGGAAGCCACTCCCTACCGACGTTTTCCAATTGAGTTCCACACACATAAACCATTCGATAAAAACCCTGTAAAACAACAGATACCAAAAAAATAGAATTTTGGTCACCTTACGTTTAGCGATCAGCTGTGCAACGCGGAAAAGCACCACGATATATTTGCCTTTTGTGGGGTTGGCCAGATTGGCTTTCCAATCTTGAAGGATATACTTTCTTATACCCATCTTAAATGATCTCGAACCTGTTGGTCCGCATTGCTATTTTTACTTGTGTTTTCATATTAAAAAAATTATGGCGATTTGCAGCAATGTACAAAAAGACTGCTGCCAGAACATTTTCAAAATTAACACCTTAAACCAGGGCTTCCATTAGTATTTAAGGGCTATTTACATCCCCCCATTTGATGAGTAGTTTTGATCAATATTAAGATATAGCACCAATATGCCGCGGGGCAATCAAATACATAAGATAAACACTGTTTCGTTGAATGAAATTAATTTCTAAATTAAAAAATATACACTTCTTGTCCTTAATGGGTACTGGGGGAATGTCGGTGCTTACCTTCCTTTTTACAGCCATTTTGTACCGGTCGTTAAGCATCAAAGAAATCGGTATCTGGTTTTTCTTTCAATCGATGTTATCCTTTCTGGATACCTTCAGACAGGGTTTTTTATCTACTGCCTTTGTTAAATTTTATGCAGGATCTACTGCTGCAAGGGGTCAGGAAGTTATCGGGTCAACCTGGTTTATAGCTTCCGCTACAACCATTGTTTTGTTATTATTCAACATCCCTCTTATTTTTATCGCTTTCCTGATCAAAGATGAAAGTTTGATCTATTTTGCAAAATTTTATTCCATCAACCTATTGTCATCACTACCCATGATTGTAACCATGTGTATTGCACAAGGCGACCTACGTTTTGGGCGTTTAATGTACATCAGGGTTTTTCAGGTCGCTTTACTCATTCTGTGCCTTGGCTTTTTAATATTAACAAAACAGAACAACCTGTATAACCTAATGTATATCAACATTATATCTGGAGCAATAACCAGTGTGTTCTGCATTATTTTAGGCTGGTCGGGTATAACCTTTTTTGCTAAACGCAGCAAAGACTGTATTAAAGAAATTTTCGATTTCGGAAAATATACCGTTGGCACCTCAATAAGCTCAAGCCTTTTTGGCGTTACCGATACTTTTGTGATCAATTTTATGCTAGGCCCCTCTTCTCTGGCTGTTTACAACCTCGGCCGAAGGCTGATGGAAGTTGTGGAAATACCTTTGAGAAGTTTTGTTGCAACTGCCATGCCAGCCTTGTCGAGCGCCTTTAATCAGAACAACAAGGCCAAACTGATATCCACCATGAGCAAGTACATTGGCATTATTACAATTGGCCTTATCCCGTTTTTGTTGGGCACCTACATATTTGCCGGTTATGCACTTGCCATTATTGGAGGTGGAAAATACAGTGGTACCGAAGCCGGTTCTATTGCAGTAAATATATTTAGGATAAGTGCTACAATTGCCTTGCTCTCGCCTGCCGACCGGTTTATGAGCGTAACCCTTGATGCGATACACAAACCGCAGATCAATTTATATAAAGTAATTGTAATGGTTATTGTAAATGTGATATCAGACTTTGCCGGGGTTTACTTTTTCGGAAATATATACGGGCTTGTTGTGGGTACCTTCTTTCCTACTTTAATAGGTATTATTATCTCCTATTATTATATCAACAAAGGATACCAGAGTTTTTCCATTTTTCACAGCTATATCCTGAGTTTTAAAGAAATTAAAAAATTTGTATTAAATGGTTTTAAAACCTCTGGTACAATTTCAAATTAAAAAACTGTTACCCATGAAAACGATATTTTCAGCACCTAAATGGCTCAACCAATATAATTTTGCATTTAAGAGCATCAATGAGGTGCCGCCATCTTTCTATCAGGGAATTAATGACAGATTAAAGGAATTACAGCACCCGAAGCCCGTAGTTACGATCCTAATTGCTGCATGGAATGAAGAACTGAATATTCTACGCAATATTTCCAGCCTGGCCAATCTCGTTACAGATTATCCCCTTGAAATTATTGTGGTTAACAACAACTCTACTGATGGAACACAACAAACCCTCGATAACCTTAGCATTACCAGCTATTTTCAAGAAATTCAGGGCTGTGGACCGGCAAGGCAAATGGGAATGGAACGTGCCAAAGGTGAATACATTTTGCTGGCAGATGCAGATTGTGTATACCCAGCCAACTGGGTCGACGATATGATGGAGAAACTCACCATACCCGGCACCGCTTGCGTTTACGGCAGGTATTCGTTTATACCCGAAGCTGGCTTTTCGCGCTGGAAACTGTTTATTCTTGAAAAACTCAAAGATATGGCTGCAGAACTCAGACAGGTTAAACGCCCCTATTTAAATGCCTTCGGAATCAGCATGGGGTATGTTAAGGCCTTTGGGCTAAAAACTGGCTATATCATGCACAATACCCGGGGCGATGATGGCAGGTTATGTTTTGATTTGATGAAGTTTGGCAAAATAATACCTGTACGCACAAACCGTGCTAGAGCATGGACTGCACCACGTACACTTCAGCGTGATGGCAGTTTTGCCACGGCATTGCTCTCCAGGTTAAAACTAGAGTTTAGCAACCTCACCAGCTTACTGCGTGCTCACCCGGCACATGATACCAAGACAAGTAAAAATGAATAAGCTTTTATGAAAATATTTGATTTCCAGGAAATTTCATTACTGATTACCCATTATAACCGACCTGAATCTTTAGAGAACCTACTCAGTAAACTAAAAAATACCGGCTGTGTCTTCGGCGAAATTGTAGTATCTGATGATGGTAGTAAACCGATTACCCGCGAGCGGTTAAATCAGCTTAGTGAAGTTTATGGCTTCAGATTGATCGGAACTGAGGTAAACCGTGGGCTGGGCAATAACCTGAACAAAGGGCAGGATGCGGTAAGCAAACCATATACCCTATATTTGCAGGAAGATTTTGAACCCAGCACTCTTTTTGGCGAAAAGCTGGCTTTAGCCCTTAGCGGCATGGCCAACGACCCGGGACTCGATATTGTAAAGTTTTACGCCTACTACGCCTATCCTTACCTTAAGCCTTACAATGATGATTTTGCTGAAATGTTTATACCAAAGTTGGCTTTTGATTATTCTAAGATATACTTTTACACCGATCATCCGCATTTGAGAAGATCTAACTTTTTTGAAAAATTCGGCAGATATCCTGAGGGTATAAAAGGCGATATCACAGAATATAAAATGTGTATATCCTTTCTCCAAAATAAAGGCAGAGGATTGTTTTATAAGAATTTTAGCAATCTGTTGTTACAACGCAATTCACTTAGCGAACCAAGCACCATGGAAAGAACCAATTGGAAACACCGCCCCAATATATTGATCAAGGTACTGCGCGATAGCTACCGCCAGGTTAAATATAATATCGATATCCTTACGATGAAGAGCTTAAAATAATTAAGCTGGAATAACTGTTTTCTTTGATTGATATTGAAATCTCATTTCGATGTGCTGGTAGGTCCATCTGGCAGCATAGTAAATTGCTATAAAATTCAGGATAAACAGATAGGCATAGGCACTCTCGGGCAGTTTAAGTAATCTGATAAAAATAACATTGAACAAACTGATAAACAGGGTGTGCACCATGTATATGGAATAGGAATACTTCCCTAATTTTTTAAGCAGATCAATTTTGATTATGGACCTGGAAACTAATCCCTTTTCGAAGGAAAATACCATTATCGAAATAAAAAACACGATTTCGTAAAAAAATCCGTAAGGTTTAAGTACCGATCCGCTAACAATGGCCGCGCCTATTAAAAGCAATACCCCAATTTCCATGAAACTGAATAGTGATTGCCTAAATTCAGAGAAACGCTCGTGCAGGTACTTAAAACAATATAAACAGCATGCGCCAGAGAAAAACCCTATCATCCCCCTTAAAAAGCCATAATCGTACGTGTAATCGAGTTTAAAAGAGCCAGTGATTACGCATAGCAGTATTCCCGCCACAGCGGCAATTACTGTATAAACTATTGGTTTTGATATATTTCCTTTACTTCTGGTGCTTAGAAGGCAACTAAAAGCAAATATAATATAACTGATTACCTCTGCACTGATAGACCAGCTTACCAAATTCCAGCTTACATCATGTACATGGGGCAGTTTTATCGAATTAATCAGAAATAAGGACGAAAAAAATGTAGTAGTGGAATTATCAAGAAAGTTGTTGATTTTGATATGATTGACCAAACCAAGCTTTATCCCCTCTATTGCAAGGAAGATCAGTAGCATTAATAGATGCAGGGGATATAACCGCCTGATCCTTTTGGTTAGAAATAATTTCAGTTCTGTAATGTTGTTGATCTGCTGATAGGAATAACAGATTACAAATCCACTGAGCACAAAGAAAAAATCAACGAACATATCAGCGTTCATAATAAAACTGTTGTTGAGGATTGGGGTATTGGAGAAAGCGCTCATGTGATACAGCACAACAAGGGATGCAAAGACCCCCCTGAACATATCCAACACTAAAAATCTGTGTTTCATAGTGTTTAATCGATTACTTAATAAACCCCGTTTTCATAGTGATTATTTTATTTTTTTTTTGAATATTGATCAGGATTTTTTCATCGATCTCATCAAGAATGGCTGCATCAACAGTGATATCAAACTTGCGTGCAAATAACTTCTCCGACCTGTGGATGCCTGCTAAATCCGCCGACTTTAAAATCAAGGGATTGGGAAGGTGCTCATCCCATGTAATCATGCGTAGATTATCATTTACAATTGTATTCTTATAAGGTGAGTCCATTAACAAGGTTGCAATAAAAAACTCATCTGCCGCCCAGGTATACTTCATAAAGCGCATTAACCCTTGCTGCGCTTTGATGTATTGGGTAAGATATGCCGCACATGCTGCAGAAATAGACCACCAACTGGAAATGCAGGTTCCATACAGTTTTGCCCGCAGCGGAAACTTTCTTTTGGGCAAAATATTGTTAATGGCGCGTTGCAGCAGATATTTCCCCTTAAAGTTGAAATCGGTGAAATGATAACTTTCAAATCTTGATCTGGCATGGCTCCACCACTTTTCATTGCCTTCCATGTCGTAAGAAACGAAACTCCTGCCAATATTTTGTCGAAAAAAATCGGCAATTACCCCCACAGGTTTAATGGGATAATCCTGTGCACTGAGCAAATTATAAAAATCGTAAGCTATTCCCGTTTGCAAAATCTCTTCTAAAGACCTAAATATGGCCTGAACAAACTGAAAACCGCCCCAATTGCAAAC
>Ga0308165_1003731_pt1 | contig 16017 bp, 14 predicted proteins | sample PhyWR2_FD_201032 | JGI IMG/M metagenome (GOLD analysis project Ga0308165, IMG submission 201032) | Phyllosphere microbial communities from UC Gill Tract Community Farm, Albany, California, United States - DLSLW.R2 | ecosystem: Host-associated > Plants > Phyllosphere > Unclassified | place: USA...
GACGTCGAGGCCACCGCCCTCCAGCGCCAAGGGCAGCTGGCGCTGTGGGTCCCGCTTACCGGCCAGGAGGCAGCGCAGATTGGCTCGGGCCGGGCCAGCCAGCCGCAGGACTACATCTTTCCCACCTACCGCGAACACGGTGTAGCGCTGACCCGCAACGTGGACTTGGCAGAACTCCTGCGCCAGTTCCGCGGGGTTTCCAACGGTGGCTGGAATCCCAAGGACACCAACTTTCACCTGTACACGCTGGTCCTGGCCGCGCAGACCCTGCATGCCGTCGGCTACGCCATGGGAATCCAGCGGGACCAGAAGCTCGCGGCGTCGGATCCGGCAGGCAGGCAGCCGGATGCGGCCGTCATCGCCTACTTCGGCGACGGCGCCAGTTCCGAGGGCGACGTCCACGAATCGATGGTGTTCGCCTCCTCCTACAAGGCCCCGGTCGTGTTCTTCTGCCAGAACAACCACTGGGCCATCTCCGTGCCCACCAACGTCCAGACCCGCGTGCCCCTCTCCAACCGCGCCAAGGGCTACGGTTTCCCCGGCATCCGCGTGGACGGGAACGACGTGATCGCTGTGCACGCAGTCACCGAGTGGGCGCTCGAGCACGCACGCCAGGGCAAGGGCCCGGTCCTGATCGAGGCCTTCACCTACCGGGTGGGGGCGCACACCACCGCGGACGATCCCACCAAATACCGGCACTCCGACGAAGAGGACGCCTGGCGCGCCAAGGACCCGCTGGCCCGGCTCGAAAAGTACCTGCGCGCCGAAGGCCTGGCCGACGACGCCTACTTCGCCAAGGTGAAGGCAGACGGCGACGAGCTGGCCGCTTATGTCCGCCGCACCGCCCATGATCTCGAAAACCCGGACATCCGGACGGCCTTCGCCAACGTCTACGCCGAAGCGCACCCGCTGGTGGCGGAGGAACTGGCATGGTTCGAGGAATACAGCGCAGGATTTGCCGGCGAGGAAGAATCCGCCGGGCGGGCAGCAAAGGCAGGCCACTGATGACCACCATGACCATCGCGAAGGCCATCAACGAGGGCCTTCGCGCCACCCTGGCCGCCAACCCCAAATCGCTGCTGATGGGCGAGGACATCGGCCCCCTGGGCGGCGTCTACCGGGTCACCGACGGGCTGATCGGCGAGTTCGGCCCTGACCGCGTGGTGGACACCCCGCTGGCGGAGTCCGGCATCATCGGCACCGCCATCGGCCTGGCCCTGCGCGGATACAGCCCCGTCTGCGAAATCCAGTTCGACGGCTTCGTGTTCCCCGGCTTCAACCAGATCACCACGCAACTGGCCAAGATGCACGCCCGCAGCAACGGGACCCTCACCGTTCCGGTGGTCATCCGCATTCCCTACGGCGGCGGCATCGGGTCGGTGGAACACCACTCGGAATCCCCTGAAGCCCTGTTCGCCCACACGGCAGGCCTGCGGATCATCACCCCGTCCAACCCGCACGACGCCTACTGGATGATCCAGCAGGCAGTGACGTGCCAGGACCCGGTAATCATCTTCGAACCCAAGCGCCGCTACTGGCTCAAGGGGGACGTGGACGTCCAGGCGCCGGGCCCCGCCGAGGACCCGTTCAAGGCCCACGTGCTCCGGGAGGGCGCCGACGCCACCATCGTGGCCTACGGCCCCCTGGTTCCCGTGGCCCTTGCCGCCGCCAATGCAGCCGAGGAGGACGGCCGCAGCGTTGAGGTCATTGACCTGCGCTCAATCTCGCCGATCGACTTCGACACGGTCACCGCGTCCGTGCAAAAGACCGGCCGGTTGATCGTGGCGCACGAGGCACCCACGTTCGGTGGAATCGGCGGCGAAATCGCCGCCCGCATCAGCGAACGCGCTTTCCACTCGCTTGAATCCCCGGTGATCCGCGTGGGCGGATTCCACATGCCGTACCCCGTTGCCAAGGTGGAGGAAGACTACCTTCCGGACATCGACCGCATCCTGGAGGCGCTGGACCGCGCCCTCTCCTACTGAGGACACCATGACCCTGAACAAGTTCAACCTGCCCGACGTCGGCGAGGGCCTGACCGAAGCGGAAATCGTCTCCTGGAAGGTCAAGCCCGGCGACACCGTGGCCATCAACGACGTCCTGTGCGAGATCGAGACCGCCAAGTCCATCGTGGAACTGCCGTCCCCGTTTGCCGGGACCGTCACCGAACTGCTGGTGCAGGAAGGGGTGACCGTCGACGTCGGGACCGCCATCATCAGCGTCAGCGACGAAGTTGCCGGCGACCCCACGCCCGCAGACGTCCGCGCGCCGGAAGCGCCGGCACAGCCACAACAAACCGCGCAGCCGCTCTATGGAAAGCTTCCCCAGGACGAGGCGCCGGATGGAACGGACGACGGCGGCGCCAGCGCCCCGGCCGGCGGTCCGCTGGTGGGTTCCGGCCCCAAGGCCGACGCCGTCAAGCGGCGCCCGCGGAAGACCGCACCAGCCGCTGCCGTGACCGTCAACGCCCCCGAGGTTGAGCCTGTGCAGCCGCGGACCCCCGCCGAGGTGTCCGCCGGCGCACCCGCCGCCGTCGACAACCGGCCGACCCTGGGCGGCACCATCACCGGGCTGGTCAACCGCGTCCTGGCCAAGCCGCCGGTCCGCAAGATCGCCCGGGACCTGGGCATCGACCTGGCCGACGTCGTGGCCACCGGTTCACGGGGCGAGGTGACGCGGGAGGACCTGGTGAGCTACCAGGCCCAGCGCGACGCCGAACTGGACAAGGCGGACGGCTTCTGGGGCAAGGCAGGAAAGCCGCAGGACCAGCGGGTGGAGCGGATCCCGGTCAAGGGCGTGCGCAAGGCCACGGCCAAGGCGATGGTGGAATCGGCCTTCGCGGCACCGCACGTCAGCATCTTCGTGGACGTCGACGCCAGCCGCACCATGGAGTTCGTCAAGCGGCTCAAGGCCTCGCGGGACTTCGAGGGCGTCAAGGTCTCACCACTGCTCATCCTGGCCAAGGCCGTCATCTGGGCTGCCGCCCGGAACCCCAGCGTGAACGCGGCGTGGGTGGACAACCAGGATGGATCGGCCGAGATCCAGGTCAAGCACTTCATGAACCTGGGCATCGCCGCAGCCACCCCGCGCGGCCTCATGGTGCCCAACATCAAGAACGCCCAGGACCTGTCGCTCAAGGAACTCGCGCTTGCCCTGAACAACCTGGCCACCACCGCCAGGGCTGGGAAGACGCAGCCGGGGGAAATGCAGGGCGGCACCCTTACGATCACCAACATCGGCGCCCTGGGAATCGATACCGGCACGCCCATCATCAACCCGGGCGAGGTGGCCATCGTGGCCTTCGGGACCATCAAGCAGAAGCCCTGGGTGCTGGACGGCGAGGTGATTCCCCGCTGGATCACCACGCTTGGGGGATCCTTCGACCACCGCGTGGTGGATGGTGACTTGTCCGCCCGCTTCATGGCCGACGTCGCGGCCATCCTGGAAGAGCCCGCGCTCCTGCTGGACTGACCGGTGACGGTTAGCGGCGGGTCGATCCGGGTTAGGAACCGGACCGCCAGATGGCTGACTGAGGTTTTCCAGCCACCGGTGGTGGTTTCCCTCCAGCTGCTGATCAGCCCGCTGGCGGAGGCGGGGTTTCCCGGATCCATCGGCTACGGTGCACTGGCGGCCCTCTTTGTGTGCGTGGTTCCGCTCGCAGTGCTGCTGGTCCTGGTCCGGCTGGGGAAGGTGACGGACCACCACGTCAGCGACCGGAAGCAGCGCGCGCCCGTGCTCCTGATGGCGCTGGCCTCCATCGCTGTCGGTTTGCTGGTGCTCAATGCCGTGGACGCGCCATCGAGTGTGGTGGCCATGGTCCTGGCGGTGGTGGGCGGAGTCGCCGTGCTGGCCGCGGTCAGCCCGTTCTGGAAAATGAGCGGCCACGCCGCCGCGATGTCCTGCGCCGCCGTCGTATCCGTCCTGATGCTGGGCCCGGCGTGGGCGCCGCTGCTGCTCCTGGTTCCGGCGGTCAGCTGGTCAAGGGTGGTCCTGAGGGCGCACACGCTGGCGCAGGTGGTGGCAGGCTCGCTCTTCGGCGGAGTGGTGATGGCTGGGATCTGGTGGCTGTTGCGGGGCTGGCTGGTGGGCTAAAGCCCCGCGGAGCACGTGCAGCCAGGAGGTTTTAGTACGCGTTGTACGCAGTCAGGGCGTCAATGATCGCCGGATCGGCAGTCGCTCCCAGGGCCACCGCGGCGCCAGTCATCAGGACTCCCATCAGGGCGGCCATGCCGGCCCAGGCGCTCAGCAGCTTCCAGTCCTCGCGCAGGACGCTGCGGACAGTCGCCGGAAGCTGAAGGCCGGGAGTGATGAGGTTGGGAGCGCTGTCCAGGCTGCCGTCGTCCAGCAGCGCAACCACCCTGTCGTTGCTGCGGTCCAACCGCATGGAGCTGATGTGGTTGCCGTGGCGGGCCAGGAGGATGTCGTGGCCAACCAGCTGGCGGCGCTGCAGAGTAATCAAGGAAAAGCCCTTCGCTGGGGGTGGAATCGTCAGTGTCCACGCCTTTGGGGGCCTCTACAATTTTATCGTTGCGCCACCAGCTGAAGCGGTGATAGAGCGGTGAGAACGGACACCCCCCGCAGCGATATCCGCCACCACGGGGAGTGTCCGGGGTTACGCCTGGGGCCGGACGGTGGGCCTAGTCGGCGTCGTAGGTGTTGGCGATGTAGACGTCACATGGAGCGTTGTGGGCAACGCTGTTGGCAACGCTGCCGAGCACCCGGCCAACGCCGCGCATGCGCCGGTTTCCCACCACGATGATCCGTGCGTCCATTCGGACCGCTTCCTTGATCAAGGCGTCGGCCGGCCGCCCCCGTGCTGCCGAATACGTCACGGTGATGTCGCGGCCCAGCGATTCCGCTACGGTCCGCGCCACCTGCTCTGCGGCGTCCGCGTCGGAGACGATCCACCGGTCGCTGCCGCTGCCGAACACTTCGGTACGGTCGCTGTCGAAGGCCGAGACTACGTGCAGCGAAGCGTCCATGGCTGCTGCCAGGCCCTTGGCCGACTCGGCCGCCTTCTTTGCGGTTTCACTGCCGTCAACCCCTACAACGATGATTCCACCCATATGCATGCTCCTTTGCTCGGTTTACGGCTCTCGTGTGGCTTACGCTACAGCGCGGCGATGGCTTCCTGCAGCACCGGCGCCAGGCGGCGCACTCCTTCGGCGATCGCGTCGGGAGGCACGGCGCTGAAGGCGAGCCTGAGCTTGTTGGACGGCTCGTCCGACGGCGTGAAGGCGGCTCCCGGGATGAACACCACCCCGGCGTCGATCGCCTTGTGCAGCAGCGGGTAGGTATCGACGCCTTCGGGCAGCGTCACCCAGACGAAGAAGCCGCCCTGCGGACTGGTCCAGGAGGTTCCGGGCGGCATGTATTCCTTGAGGGCGGCCAGCATGGCCCGGCACCTTTCGGCGTACAGTTCGCGATAGGTTTCGATTTGCCCTTTCCAGTCGTATCCGCCCAGGTAGGCCGAGACCAGCATCTGGTTCAGGGTGGGCGGACAAAGAGTCACGGACTCGGCGGCAAGGTAGTAGCGGCGCTGGAGGTGCTCCGGAACCAGCGCCCAGCCGATGCGGAGGCCGGGAGCGAATATTTTGGAAAAGGAGCCCAGGTAAATCACGTCATCGGGATTGGCGGCCCGCAGGGGAGCCAAGGGTTCCCCCTCAAAACGGAGCAGGCCATACGGGTTGTCCTCCAGCACCAGAATATTCGCCCTGCGGCATATATCCACCACCTGCTGCCGGCGTTCCTTGGCGAGGGTGATGCCGGAGGGGTTGTTGAAATTGGGGATGGTGTAGAGGAACTTGATGCTCCTCCCGGCCAGTTGTAGGGCTGCAATGCGGGCTTCCAGCAGTTCCGGGACCAGCCCGTACTGGTCCATCTCCACCGTTTCCACCTGGACCTGGTAGGCCTCGAATGTGTTCAACGCGCCCACATAGGTGGGGTCCTCCACCAGCACTACGTCGCCGGGATTGCAGAAAAGCTTTGTGGCAACATCCTGTGCCGATTGGGAGCCGGCAGTGATCACCACATTCTCCGGTTTGGCATCGAGGATGCCTTCGGTGGCCATGACCTCGCAGATCTGGGCGCGCAGTTCCGCGGTCCCCTGCCCGGCGCCGTACTGCAGGGCCGTGAGGCCGTCCTCGGCGATGATCTTCGCAGCCGTCGCCGCCAGGCGGTCAAGCGGCAGCGACTGCAGGTAGGGGCTTCCGCCGGCCAGGGACACAAGGCCTGGCCGCATCGAGATGTCGAAAACGTCGCGCACGGCCGACTGGCGGATGTTTGCCGCGCGCTCGGAAAAGAGTTCCTCATGCCGGTGCGCCGAGGTGGCGGCACGTTCGATGGCGTCAATGGCCTCTGCCGGCAGCGTGCCCGCCGCAGCGTCAAGTGTTTCGTGGGTCACAGAGTCAGGATACAGCCCACTGTTATTTCTAGAGCAACACCTGTTTATCCCCGATTTACCCGCGGGAAGTTCGGTGCCAGGCGCCCAGCTACTTCAACTTCAGGTAGTCAGCCAGGCTTTCGCCGTTGATGTAGATTGCGGCCTTGACGGCGCCAACGGCTTCAAGGGCGGTCTGGGTGAGCTGGGCCTCAACCCGCGGAGTGTCGCAGGTCCCGCCCGGGTTGAGGGTTCCCGACAGGTAGACCGTGACGGTGGTGCCGTCGAAGCTGCCGGACAGGAACTTCAGCCGGGAGCTGCCCAGTGCGTTGTACAGGTTTTCCGGTTGTTCCGCACCCAGGAGGGCGTTTATCGCTGCCTTAAGCCTGCCGTCCCCCGTGCTGCCGGCCCCGGCTGCACCCACCAGGCTGTCATTGCAGCCAAAGCGGACGCCGTGCCTGCCGCCGTCGTCCACCAGCACGAAGTACGCCGTGACCGGCGCGGCCGTTGCCTCGGTGCCACTGCCGGGGGTGGGGGAGGCTGTTGACCCACCGCTTTCGGAGGCGGCAATTGTGGCGGGAATGAAGGCCAGCGGGGCGGCGCTTGGTCCGGTGCTTCCGGCTGCGGCAGGGGATTGCACGTCAGGGTGGGGGATCGGGGAGCTGCATCCCGTAAGCAGCAGGGCCAGACATCCCACGGCAACCATGGCGCAATGCACACAGCTGTCCCAGCTTCTTTTTCCTGCCATGGGGCCGCAATCCGATCCGGTAGTTCCAGTGGATTAACGCTACGGCCCCCCTTCCCGCCGCAGATGTCCGGACGGTACCGGTTGGGACAAGAGTTGGTCACGGCCCCTGCGCCCGCGCCTTAACGCGGCAGTGCCCGGTACGCAGGGGGCGTACCGGGCACTGCGGGGTGCGGGACGGGCTAGGCTGCCGGTGCGGATGCGGCCAGGGCGTCGAAGATGCCCTTGATCTGCTCCACTACCTCGGCGTCGTCCTTGGGGTGGACTTCGGCAAAGCGCACCATGGAACCGGGGACGGCAAGCTTGACGTCTTCAAGGACCTTGGCGCCTGCGATGCCCGCGGCCTTGCGGGCCTCATCCTGGGCCCACACGCCGCCGTACTGGCCAAAAGCGGTGCCGACGACGGCGGTCGGCTTGCCTGCCAGGGCGCCGGCGCCAAAGGGGCGGGACAGCCAGTCGATGGCATTCTTCAGGGTGGCGGGAACGGTGCCGTTGTACTCGGGGGTGACGAGCAGGACGCTGTCAGCCTCTTCAGCTGCGGCGCGCAGTGCTGCCGCTGCTGCCGGGACCTGGCCTTCGACGTCGATGTCCTCGTTGTAGAACGGGATGTTGCCCAGGCTTTCGTGGATTACCACGTCCACCTGCTCCGGTGCGTTGAGCTGGATTGCTTCCGCCAGCTGCTGGTTGGTGGATCCGGCGCGGAGGCTGCCCACAAGGGTCAGTACGGTGCTCTTGGTCATGGAAACTCCTGGCTAGGGGGCGCGGCGGGGGCCGCGTTCGGTCAGACTTCAGGCTTTGCAGCCTTTCACCCAGACTAAACGGACCGTGGTCCGGTTCTATTCCCTCTGGCTACACTGTCCTTGTGAGTTCCATCCCAGTGCGGCCGGAAACGCCGGTCACGGCCGCGGAGCGCAGCGATGCCGCCCGCAACCGGGAGCGCCTCCTGCTGGCTGCCCGCGAACTGATCGAACAGGGCGGAGCAGGGGCGCTCACCATGGACCGCCTGGCCGAGCACGCAGGGGTGGGCAAAGGCACCGTCTTCCGCCGCTTCGGGAGCAGGGCCGGACTGATGCTGACCCTGCTGAATGATTCGGAGGCCGCCTTCCAGGCCCGCTTCCTGTTCGGCCCGCCACCCATGGGACCAGGCGCTGAGCCGCTCGAACGGCTGATCGCCTTTGGAACCGAGCGGATTGCCTACTTGGTGGAGTTCGGGGACCTGGTCCTCGCGGCCGGGCACGCCTCCCGGGGACGGTTCGAGGTGCCGGCCGTGGCCCTCTGGAACCAGCACGTGGAAATGCTGCTGCGCGAGGCCGGAGTGGACTCGCCCGAGCCCTGGCTGATGGCGGGCTCCCTTACCGCAACCCTGGACCCTGAACGGCTCCTGCACCTCATCCGCGACCACGGTGTCACACGTGACCGTCTCGGCGTCTCGTGGCGCGATCTTGTGACACGGGTTGTAACAGGCGCGTAGGTTACGCCCTGGCAGTTTCGCTCGTCCAGTCACACCAACTTCACAGAACTATTCATAACGATCTGATACGGCGCGCCGGATTTCGAGGGATTACCGCGCTTTTCGGGTTGGGGCTTGTGATAGTTTCCTCTGGAATGTGACCCGCGACATAGTCCACCAGGACCTGCCCATAGGGCTGCGGGAAGCCAGCTACCCGCTGGTTCGGGACCCGGTGAGGCGGCACAATCCGTGCTTGTCCGGGGAAGACGGAAGGATCCAGCAGCGCCCATGCTCAAGTACCTCGCCAAGCGCGGCATCACCTATGTGGTGATGATCTTCCTCACCACGTCCGCCGGTTATTTCCTGGCTGTCAGCTCGCTCAAGCCGGCGCTCCTCGAACAGGAGCGGATCCCCCGGCCAACCCCGGAACAGGTCGCCAACTCGATGCGGCTGAAGGGACTGGACCCGGACCTCAGCCCATGGGAGCGCTACGTTGACTGGCTGACCGGCATCGTCACCCGCTGGGACTGGGGCCGGAGCCCCAACGGCGCCTACATCAACGCCGAGTTCGGGGACCGCGTCTGGATCTCCACCCGGCTCTTCCTGGCGTCGATCATCCTCACCCTGGTCATTGGCGTTGCGCTGGGCGTCTATTCGGCGGCACGCCAGTACAAGTTCCAGGACCGGGCCATCACGTCCTACAGCTACCTTGCCCACATTGTGCCCGCGCCCATCGCCTACTTCCTTGTACAGCTGGGCGCCATCAGCATCAACGAATCAGCGGGGAACCGCATCTTCTTTGTCACGGGCATTTCCACCCCGGGCGTTGCGCCCGGCTGGCCCCAGTTCGTCGACCTGCTGGCCCATTATGCAGTGCCCACGGTGGCCATCACCCTGGTGGGCTGGGGGTCGTACCAGATCGCCCAGCGGCAATACCTTCTGGACAACGTCAACGCCGACTTCGTCAGGACTGCCCGGGCCAAGGGCCTGAGCCGGAACCAGGCCATCGCCCGCCACGCGCTGCGCGTCTCCTTCATCCCGGTGGCCCAAAGCATCGCGTTCACCATCCCTGCCATCTTCGCCGGCGGTTTCTTCGCCGAAAAAATCTTCGCCTGGCCGGGCGTTGGTTCCTGGAGCATTGATGCAATTTCGCTGCAGGACGTCAACGCCGCCACAGCCACGTTGGCCTACGGCTCAGTGATCTTCGCCATTGGCGCCATTTTGGCGGACTTCGCCACCACGCTTGTCGACCCGAGAGTGCGGGTGCAGTAACCATGACCAACCTCAATGCCGTCGACCTGGCAGCCGAAGCGCAGGATGCGCACCTGGAAAGCGCCGACGTCGTCATCGGCAAAAACACCATCATCTTCCGCCGGTTCCTGCGCAATAAGACGGCAGTGGCGGGCCTGGCCATCTTCCTGGCCCTGACCGTTTTCTCGTTCATCGGCGGATTCTTCACGCAGTGGGACAAGGAAACGATCGACCCCTTCAACATCGGGATGCCGCCGTCGGCCGACCACTACCTCGGCACGTCGCAAGCGGGCATCGACCTCTATGCCATGACCGTCGAGGGCACCAGGATTTCCATCCTAATCGGCCTGGTGGTGGGCCTGGTCTCGGTCCTGGTTGCCGCGGTCTACGGCTGCACCATGGCCTATTTCGGCGGCAAGGTGGACAAGGTGATGCTGTTCATCCTGGAAGCGCTGATCATGATGCCGGCGCTCCTGGTGGTGGCAGTTGCCACCAGCGGCGGAGGCGCAGGCCTTAAGCGCGACCTTCCCTCGTGGCTACTGCTCATCATCGTCCTGCTGGTGTTCAGCTGGATGGGTACCGCCCGCCTGATCCGCTCCATGTCCATGTCGCTGATGCAGCGGGACTTCGTCAAGGCCGCCCAGTACATGGGCGTCCCGCCGCGCCGTATCGTCTGGCGCCACCTGGTGCCGAACATCGGCTCGCTGCTGATCCTGGACATCACCCGCGGCGTCACCGCCGCAATCCTTGCCGAGGTGGCGTTCTCCTTCATCGGCATCGGCATCAAGGTCCCGGACGTGAGCCTCGGCGTGCTGATCGGCGCCGCAACCTCGCAGGTGCAAACCTTCCCGTGGATGTTCTGGGTTCCGCTCGCCGTCATGTTCCTGCTGACCGGATCCCTGGCCATGATGAACGACGGCCTGCGAGACGCCTTTGACCCCAGCTCCAGTTCCACCGGCAAGGCCAAGAAGGCCAGGGCCCGTAAAATCACGGCGGAGAAGAAGACGGCATGAGCAGCGAAACCACCACCGGAGCCACCCAGCCAGCACGGTCCGACGTCGAGCGGCTGCACATGGCAGGACTGCATGCCCCCACCGACGCGGTGCTGTCGGTCCGCGACCTCAACGTCCGTTTCAATTCCGAGAACGGCGTGGTCCACGCAGTCCGGGGCGTCGACTTTGACCTGATGCCCGGAAAGACACTCGGGATCGTGGGTGAATCGGGCTCCGGCAAATCCGTTACCTCCCTGGCCATCATGGGACTCCTCCCGCCAACGGCAGAGGTCTCCGGGTCCGTCCGGCTCAAGGGCCGCGAACTGCTGGGGCTCAGCGACAAGGACATGTGCCAGTACCGCGGCAATGACCTGGCGATGGTCTTCCAGGACCCGCTGTCCTCCCTCACGCCGGTGTTCACCGTCGGCACCCAGATCATCGAAGCGCTCACCATCCACCACCCCACCATGAGCAGGAAAGCCAAGGAAGCCCGCGCCGTCGAACTCCTGGCCATGGTGGGCATCCCCAGTCCCAAGGAACGGCTGAAAGCCTTCCCGCACGAGTTTTCCGGCGGCATGCGCCAGCGCGTCATGATCGCCATCGCCATCGCCAACAACCCGCGCGTCCTGATCGCCGACGAGCCCACCACGGCCCTGGACGTCACCATCCAGGCACAGGTCCTCGAAGTGCTGCACACCGCGCAGGAGGAGACCGGGGCCGCCGTCGTCATGATCACGCACGACCTCGGCGTGGTGGCCGGGATGGCGGACGACATCATGGTCATGTATGCGGGCAAGCCCGTGGAGACCGGCGCTGTGGACGATATCTACTACAACCCCCGGATGCCCTACACCCTGGGCCTGCTGGGCGCCGTCCCGCGCGTGGACGCTGCCGAGAAGACCTCGCTGGTTCCCATCGCAGGCATGCCGCCGAATCTCCTGCACCCGCCCACCGGTTGCTCGTTCGCCCCCCGCTGCCCCCTGGTATCGGACGCCTGCCTCGAGGGCGAGCCCGCCCTGGCACCCGTCGACGGCCAGGGACACCGGGCCGCGTGCATCAAGTCCGAGGCCCTGGGCGGCGACGTGGACGTCCACGACGTGTTCGCCGCGCCGCCGGTGCCGGTGTCGCGCTTCGATGCGATTCCCCGGGCGGAGCGGACCACCGTGCTGGAACTCAAGGACGTGAGGAAGCACTTCCCACTGAACAGGGGCGCCCTGATCAAGCGCAGGATCGGAACCGTCAAGGCGGTGGACGGCCTCAGCTTCGACGTCCGCGAAGGCGAGTGCTTCTCCATCGTGGGCGAGTCGGGGTCAGGAAAGACCACCACGCTGCTGGAAATCATGGAGTTCCATCCGGACCAGGACGGCGAGGTGGTGATCGGCGGCCTCAGCAACAAGCAGGCGGCCGACGCAAAGACCAAGGGAAAGATGCGCCGCGAGCTCCAGATGGTGTTCCAGGACCCCACCGGGGCCCTGGACCCGCGGTTCACGGTGTACGAGGTCCTTGCCGAGCCGCTGCAGAACGCGGGCATGGACCGCGCCGCCATCAGGAAGCGGATCATGGAGTTGATGAAGCTCGTGGGGCTGCAGCCGGACCACGTCAACCGCTTCCCCAACCAGTTCTCCGGCGGCCAGCGGCAGCGAATCGGGATCGCCCGCGCCCTGGCCGTGAACCCCAAGCTGGTGGTCCTGGACGAGCCGGTGTCGGCCCTGGACGTATCCGTCCAGGCAGGTGTCATCAACCTCCTGGACCACCTGCGCGCCGAACTCGGCCTGAGCTACCTGCTGGTGGCTCACGACCTTTCCGTGGTGCGCCACATTTCCAACCGCGTGGCCGTCATGTACCTCGGGAAGATCGTGGAGATCGGGGCCGTGGACAGGGTGTTCGACAACCCCCGCCACCCCTACACGCGCGCGCTCCTGTCGGCCATCCCCGTGCCGGACCCGCAGCTGGAACGCACCCGCGAACGCATCATCCTCCAGGGCGACCTGCCCTCGCCGCTGCAGGCACCCAAGGGCTGCAATTTCGCCACCCGTTGTCCTGTCTTCGCGGCGCTGCCGGCGGCCAAACAGGAAAAGTGCCTCACCCTCGAACCACCGCTGGAAGCCGCGGCATCCGCCACGGACCAGCAGTTCGCCTGCTTCTTCCCGGACGGGGAACTGGATGAGGACATGTTGGTGGTCCATGAACCGGCGGACCACCATGCACCCTGAGACTTCTCGACCCACACGCTCCACCACTCGCACCTATGAAGGGAAAACCATGAGGAAACTGAACAGGATCGGCGGAGCTGCAGCGGTTGCTGCGGCACTGGCGCTGACCGCTTGCGGCGGCGGTGGCGGTGCCAGCGGCCCCGAAACCGCGAAGGGACAGGACTCGGGCAGCGACCTGTCCAAGCTGATCAGCATCAACGAGAAGCCGGCTGCCGATCTTCAGCAGGGCGGCAAGGTCACCCTGCCGCTGGGCAACATCGGCCCCGACTTCAACGGGTTCTCCAACAACGGCAACAGCGCGGACAACTCTGCGCTTCAGGTGCCCATGAACCCGGTGGGAATGAACAGCGGCGGCATCGGCGGCTGCTGGAAGGTGGACTTCAAGGGCAAGGTCACCCCCAACACGGATTTCTGCGAGTCGGTGGACAGCGAGGTCAAGGACGGCAAGCAGACCATCACCATCAAGGTGAACCCCAAGGCCACCTACAACGACGGCACGCCCATTGACGTCAAGGCCTTCAAGAACACCTGGAACATCCTCAAGAGCCCGGATGCCGGCTACGACATCGTCAGCTCCGGCGCCTACGAGTTCGTTGATTCGGTCGAGGCAGGCAGCAACGACAAGGAAGTCATCGTCAAGACCAGCCGCCCGGTCTTCCCGGTGGACTCGCTCTTCTTCGGTCTCATCCACCCCGCCGTCAACACCCCTGAGATCTTCAACGAGGGCTACAACGGCAACCTGCACCCCGAGTGGATGGCCGGCCCCTTCAAGCTGGACCAGTACGACACCGCCGCCAAGACCGTCACCTTGGTGCCGAACGACAAGTGGTGGGGCCAGAAGCCCGTCCTGTCCAACGTGACCTTCCGCCAGCTGGAAACCAGCGCCCAGATCGCCGCGTTCAAGAACGGCGAGATTGACGCCATGAACGCCAACACCATCTCCCTCTACAAGCAGCTGGACGGCACCAAGGACACCGACATCCGCCGCGGCCAGCGGCTGTTCGCGGGCGGCCTGAACCTGAACGCCCAGCGCATTACCGATGTCAACGTCCGCAAGGCAATCTTCGCCGCCGTGGACCGCGAAGCCCTGCGCAAGGTCCGGTTCAACGGCCTCAACTGGGAAGAGCCCAGCTCCGGTTCCATGATGCTGCTGCCTTTCTCCGAGTACTACCAGGACAACTACCCCGTCAAGGAAACCGGCCCGGACGCCGCCAAGAAGGTCCTCACCGACGCCGGCTACACCGCCAATGCCAACGGCGTCATGGAGAAGGACGGAAAGCCCGCCGCCTTCAAGATCAGCAACTTCGGTGACGATCCCACCACCCTGGCTGTGGCGCAGACCCTGCAGAAGCAGCTCCAGGCCGGCGGCATGGACGTCGGGATTGACCAGCGCGCCTCCGCCGACTTCGGCAAGGTCCTGGGCAGCCGCGAGTTCGACCTGAGCATCTCCGGCTACACCGTTGGCCCGGACGCCACCGACGCTGTCAAGCAGTACTACGACTCCAAGGTCAACGAGAACAAGCTGGGCGACGCCGAGCTGGACAAGAAGATCGCCGACCTCGCCTCCATCGAGGACAACGCCGCCCGCAACAAGGCAGCCATGGACGTGGAAAAGGAGCACATGGCCAAGTACTACTCCATGGGCGTGGTCTTCAACGGCCCGCAGATCTCCTTCGTCCGCAAGGGCCTGGCCAACTACGGACCGTCCCTGTTCCAGAGCCTTTCCCAGGTTCCGGACTGGACCACCATCGGCTGGGAAAAGAAGTAAGCACCACTTCGGCGGCGCCAGCCGCTAGCGTAGAAGCCGGCATCCCTGGGAACCAGGGATGCCGGCTTCTTTATGCCTGCGGCAGCGGCGGTAGCGTAGTTCCATGACCGGTACCGAAGGCGAACCCCGCACCATCCGCACCGCCGTCGTCGGCTATGGGCTTGCCGGCAGCGTGTTCCACGCGCCGTTGCTGGCCACCAACGCCAGCTACTCGCTGGACGCCGTTGCAACGTCCGACGCCGGGCGGCAGGCGGCTGCCTCCTCCCGGCTTCCGGGGGTGGAGGTGGTGCGCGACGGCGCCGCCGTCCTTGAGCGGGCAGCGGACCTTGACCTTGTGGTGCTGGCAACGCCGCCAATGACCCACTACCCCCTGGCCAAGGCTGCGCTGGAGGCCGGCCTGGACGTGGTGGTGGACAAGCCGTTCGCAGTCACCAGCGCCCAGGGGCAGGAACTGGTTGACCTCGCCCGGCAACTTGGCCGCGTGCTGACGGTGTTCCACAACCGCAGGTGGGACGGCGACTTCCTCACCCTGCAAAAGCTGCTGGCCGTCCAGGGCGTGGGCGAGGTGACCAGGTTCGAGTCGAGCTTCGAGCGCTGGTCACCCACCATCGGTAAGGCCTGGAAAGCCCGCGCAACGGCTGCCGACGGGGGCGGGACGCTGTTCGATCTCGGCAGCCACCTGATTGACCAGGCAATCCAGCTGTTTGGTCCGGCCACCGTGCTGCACGCGGAGCTGACGGCGCGGCGCTCCGACGAAAGGGCGGACGATGACGTCTTCCTGGTCCTGCGGCACCACTCCGGCGTTGTCAGCCACCTGGCCATGAACATGCTGTGCGCCCAGCAGGGGCCGCGCTTCCGGGTGCTCGGCTCCATTGGCGGCTTCACCAAGCACGGCGTGGACCCGCAGGAACCCTACATCGCCGCCGGCGGCAGTCCCCTGGACGCTGAGTACGGCGTCGAGGCAGCGGAGTGGGCCGGCCTCCTGGGCCGCGACGGCCATCTGGACTCGCTCCCCACCGAACGGGGAAATTACCCTGAGTTCTACCGCCTGCTGGCAGAAAAGATCCTGGACGGCGGAGCAGAGTCACCCCTTCCCCTCCCAGTAAATCCAGAGGACGCGGTGGAGGTCCTCAAAATTATCGAAGCCGCCCACGAACTGGGTTAAAAACTCATCGATTGCTCCGTAGTTGTCGTTCTGAGGGCTCAAAACGACAAGTAC
>Ga0308165_1003734_pt1 | contig 16011 bp, 19 predicted proteins | sample PhyWR2_FD_201032 | JGI IMG/M metagenome (GOLD analysis project Ga0308165, IMG submission 201032) | Phyllosphere microbial communities from UC Gill Tract Community Farm, Albany, California, United States - DLSLW.R2 | ecosystem: Host-associated > Plants > Phyllosphere > Unclassified | place: USA...
TACCCGCGTGCGCCGTGGGCCCTCCGGCCTGCACAACACCTGGCTCATCCTCGGCGGTGAAGCCTTTGACCAACACACCGTGCCGGACAATGAGAGCCTTTCGCTGACACTTATCGGGACTAACGGCCTGCTGCCTCGCCGTGCGTTGCAAAGCACGGTGCTGGATACAGTAGTAAAAACCACCTCAGCCAGTATTGCCGTACGTAATCTCTGCGCCCCGACGCTGCCGTGTTATCCCCCGGCAGAGGATCGCTTTCACTGGCGCGTGCTGAGCCATCTCGGCAGCGGGTTTCTGTCAATGATGGACAGCGCCGAGGTCCTTCGCGGCACGCTGGCATTGTATGAATGGACGCACAGCGAAATGAACCGCCGCCGCCTGGACGCCATTATTGAGGTGAAACACAGCGAGACGGAGCGTTTTGAACAGGGGTATCTGGTGCGCGGTGTGCAGATTGACGTCACGCTCGATAGCCACGGTTTTGCCGGGCGAGGTGATATCTGTCTGTTTGGCGAAATGCTGAGCCGTTTCTTCGCGCTGTACACCGATATTTACCTCTTTAACCGTCTGACTATCATCCTGCAACCCACCGGAGAGCGCCTTGAATGGGAAGAGAAACACAATCGCCGCATTCCCGGCTGACCCCACGGCTGGAAGCCGACCTTCACCGCATTAACTTTTATCGTTTTTGCCAGCTGTTAGAAAAACGCCAGCCGAATGCACCCCTGATTGGTGCTACCCGACATCCATCAGACGACCCGGTGCGCTTTTGCCCACATCCGGGTATGGGCTTTCCGGCAAGCGAACTGAAAACGGTTGAATATGATGATGACGATCCGCGCAAGCCACCGGTGATTCGCACCACCTTTATGGGCATGTACGGGGTCGATTCACCACTGCCAACCGCGTATCTGGATGACATCACCCAACGTCGGGAGGGGCACGAGGCGCTGCAGGGGTTTCTCGATATTTTCAACCACCGCATCCTGACCCAGTTTTATCGCATCTGGCGTAAGTACTCTTATCCGGCCACCTTTGAACCCGGCGGCACAGATGCCCTGTCGCAGTCGCTGCTGGGGCTGGTCGGCCTGGGGATCCCGGGAACGGCAAACCACATTGGCACGCCGGTCTCGCGCTTTCTGGCGCTGGCGGGGGTGCTGCGTCAGCCAGGTAAAACCCAGGAGGGCATGCAGTCCTTGGTGAGCCTGCTGGCCCCGGCGACCCGGGTAACGGTCAGCCCATACTGCCTGCGTCCGGTGGCGGTCAGCCAGCCGCTGGGGTTTTATGGCGATGAGGACGTCCTGCTCGACGGGAACTCGCCGCTGGGCGATGAAATGATGGATGCCAACAGCCAACTGCTGATTGCGCTGGCAACGGATAACGAGCAGGAAGCCCAGGGCTGGAAGCCGGATGGCCTGCTGTATCAGGATTTTCTGGTCATGCTGCGGGTTTATCTGGGCTGGCGATTTAGGGCAAAAATTCAGCTGACGGTCAGCACCCGCTTGTTGACCGTCCCCCCGTTGGGCGAAGGGGCGTTCTGGCTTGGCCTGAATGGCGTGCTGGGGGCAGAAGAGGAGCAACATCCGGACGATATCCCGCCGACCTTTACCACGGAACTCGGTTACTACCGTGGCTTGCAGCCCACCACACCACAACAAGGAGATCGACGTGTTACGTATCAGTTTAACTAAAACTCCCCGCTGGCTACTTCCGCTGCTGGCGTTCAGCCTGACGGGATGCGGCCTGACCCAGAGCGTCACGGACGGCACCAAATCGGCATTAACCTCGGTTTTTTATAAGAAGGTAAACGTCTTACACCTGGATTTTACCGCGCGTGAGGCGCTTAACACCGACGCCCGGGAGAGCAACTCCCTCTCTGAGCCCGTGGTGGTGCGCGTTTATCAGCTGAAAGACCGCAAGACGTTCGACAAAACGGTTTATCAGCAGCTGCTGAAAGAGGGTGACAGCGCGTTAAACGACGATCTGTTGGCCAGCCGGGATGTGGTGATCAAACCGGGTGGCGATGCCAGTCTCGATATGCCTATGGAGGCTGATGCGCAGTTCGTGGCGGTGACCGGGCTGTTTCGTCATCCGGATAGCGAGCAAAACAGCTGGCGGCTGGTGCTGTCGCGTGAAGAACTGGATCCTGATAAACCACGCATTATCGAGGCAGGAAATAACCACCTGACGTTACTCGCGTTAAAGGATAACTGATGCCGCAGGGACATAACGCGCCGTCGCTCTATGAAATGCTGACGGGCAACTTTACCGGCGGCCTTGAGCTTACCCGCGTCAGCGAACAGAACCAGGTGATCCTGTCCGTCCTCGACAATATGCAGCGGATCCTCAACTGCCGCGCAGGGACGCTGGCACATCTGCCGGATTATGGTTTGCCGGACATGACCAAAATTCTGCAGGGCATGCCGGGCACCGCCCATCAGCTGATGAGTACCTTCTCATCGGTGTTGCTGAAATATGAGCCGCGGCTGAAAAGTATCAACGTGGTATTGCTTGAGCAACTGCAGCCGGGCGAACTGCGCTACGCCATTGACGCTGAGCTGAAAGGGCTTGGTCTTGTGCGCTATGGCACCGAATTTATGCCGGAGGGCCGCGTCCTGTTACGCCATCTGAAGCAACAGCAGTTTCTCGACCCTCACTCTCGAATATAAGCGGGCTTAACTATCCGACAAGGAAGATCAGATAACGCATGTCAGCAAAAACGCAATTTCTCAAGAAACTTCAGGCTCAGCAGTCTTCTCCTCATTCGTTTAACAGCAAAAGTCAGGCCGATATCGCAGAGTGGTGTATGCGGATGAAGCTGCTTCAGGAACAAATGGAAGACTGGCTGGTGGACACGGGTGTGCGTCCTGAAAGTACGCCAGTGTCACTCACGGATCTGCTGGTGGAAGAGGGGGCTTTTGACGTTCCGGGCATCATTTTGCGCTACAAAAACCGGTCGATAACCTTTACCCCGCTGTTCATGTACGGGCACGGCGTGACCGGATGCGTGGAGGTCAGTCTCTGGGCGGAGGAAAAAGCCACTCCCCTGAGCCGTCTTTTTATGCGCGCAGGTCACATTCCCGGCTGGTCCTGCACTCCGCCAGGAACATTATCCAGGCCAGATCGTGCTTTCAACGAAGAGGGCTTTTTCGCATTGATTGCAGCCCTTCTGCCATAACGGAGGTGACAGAAATGGGATCGGTTAACAATCTTGACGCGCTTAAAACCGGCGCTGATCCGCGCGCGCTGCCGGATTATATCGCCCTGCGCCATGAGCTGGCGAAGCTATCGCATCCCGCGCGCCCGGATGTCGACTGGAACCGCGTTGAACAACTCAGTCTGTCGCTGTTTCGCCAGAATGGCGTCGAGCTGCAGACAGCGTGCGGGTACACGCTGGCGCGCACGCATCTTTCGGGCATAACGGGTCTTAACGAAGGACTGGCGATTCTGGAAGCTTTGCTGACGCATCAGTGGCAGGGACTCTGGCCGCAAGCCGTTCCTGTTCGGGTCGCGCTACTGAGAACGCTCAGCATACGCCTGCAGCAGATGTTGCGTACCCTGACCCTGACGTTTTCCGACCAGGACTCACTTCACCAGGCTGAACAGGGCCTGAGTCGCTTGGGCGAAGTGCTGCAGCGTCTGGAACTTGAGCCGTTAACCCAGTTTAATACCCTGCTGATAATGCTGCGCAACGCAGCGGCCCGGGTGAAGAATGACGAGAATGTCACCGCGCGTGAGAGTGGAACTGCGCAGGAGATCGTATTGCCTGACGGGCCTGCTAAGCCACCGGAACCCTCAAAATGGGTTTACGTCGTTCAGCCAGAATCAGCGGGAGCAACGCCACGGACAGCAGCAAAACCGTGGCGAGCATTTGCGGCCGGGATGTGCACCATGTTGCTGATAAGTGGTGTACTGGCCTGGCGCTGGCAGTCTGCTTACAAACCTGCTCCCGACCTTCATTGGCAACAGCAGCTTAATGCTGCCGCCATTACGACAGAAAACCTCAACGGCTGGCATCAGGGCATGGTCCGGCTGCAGCAGCTGGCCGATCGGTTGAATGCGCTGGACGAGAAGCGGGGTCAATACATCACGGTCAGCGAACTAAAGTCTGCGACATTCGACATGCTGACCCATTTTCGCCAGGCGGAACCGACAGAGGAGCGGCTGCGTAAACTTCAGCTTCTGCCGGATAATTCAGCTGCCAGGCAACAGCAGACCTATCAAACAGAACAGTACCTGAGCGCGCAAATGGCGGTGTTGATGCAGGAAAAAGCGAGAACGGCTGCAGCACACTAACGCGATAGTCTCAACCCAACGCCTGAATCGCCTTCTCCAGCGCCACGCGCAGCAGATGCCGGTCGTGGCGATACTTAATGTCGCTCGCCTCGAGCGGCTCCTGCACCACCACCCGGCCTTCCAGCCCGGTCACGTCATCTTTGGGTCCCACCACCACCGCATCAATAATCTTTTTACCCACGTACTGCTCCATCAGCGCCAGCTTGTCCGGCAGCGACATGCTGGCGGCGGCCGGGCTGAGCTCGCGGCCCAGATTGCCGATATATACCACTGGTGCAGGCGTGCGTCGCAGAGCCTGCGCCATCTCTTTAATAAGCAGTAAGGGCATCAGGCTGGTGTAAAAACTGCCGGGGCCAATCAGGATCAGATCCGCTTCGCTTATCGCCTCTACCGCCTCACGGGTGGCAGGGACGCTCGGGTAGAGCATCAGCTCTTTTGGCGGAACCACCAGCTGATCGATATTCACTTCGCCATAGACTTCATGGTCGTTGATGTCGATCGCCATCAAATCGACCGGATGTTCGGACATTGGGATCAGGAATGCATCCACTTTGAGCAGGTTTCGAATTAAATTGATCGCTTCCAGAGGCCGCACGCTGAGGTGATCCAGCGCCTTTAACATCAGATTTCCGAGGTTATGCCCAGAAAGTTCGCCATTACCGGCAAAACGGTACTCAAACATCGCCGATGCCACGCTGGGTTCGGCAATAAGTTGATTCAGACAGTTGCGCATGTCTCCCCAGGCGATCCCGCCTTCGGAGCGACGAATGCGCCCGGTTGAGCCACCGTTATCGGTAGTGGTGACGATCCCGGTGAGCTGCGAACCGAGTGACGACAGCGATGACATCACCCGGCCAAGTCCGTGCCCTCCGCCGAGAGCGACCACGCGATCAAGATCCGCAAAAGTGCGATTGCGCATAGAAATTCCTTAGTATGACGAACGTGTTAACAGTAACCCAACTACCCCTAAAAGACGATGCTCCAGACGGGGCAAAATGACTTATATCAATGCAAAAATTCGCTAAATACGTATTCTGATTCGAAAGTGCACGATCAGGTCGTTATATTAACAATTATATAGCGAAAGCCGAAGATAGCGAAACCCACATCAACAGGCTACTATCGTCATAACCACGTTTTCATAATCGAAAACATACACTCTAGCCTTCGCGCCTGTGTCGACAGATATGGCGTGCTGGCCGTGGCGGTATCGCCACCAGGGTACAGAAAGAAATGACTGTGCCTCCCGTATCAGGAAAGGTGTACATGGCTTCACAACTTACCGACGCATTCGCACGTAAGTTTTTTTACCTGCGTTTGTCGATTACCGACGTGTGCAATTTCCGTTGCACCTACTGTCTGCCGGATGGCTACAAGCCGGGCGGCGTCACCAATAATGGCTTTCTCTCCGTGGCCGAAGTGCGCCGCATTACGCGCGCGTTTGCCGCCATGGGGACCGAGAAGGTACGTCTCACGGGCGGCGAACCCTCGCTGCGTCGTGACTTCACCGACATCGTTGCGGCTATCCGTGAAAACGACGCCATCCGTCAGATTGCGGTGACCACCAACGGCTACCGTCTGGCGCGTGATGTGGCCCAGTGGCGCGATGCGGGTTTAACGGCCCTCAACGTCAGCGTCGACAGCCTGGATGCCCGTCAGTTTCACGCCATTACCGGACAGGATAAATTCCATCAGGTGATGGAGGGCATCGATGCCGCCTTTGCGGCCGGCTTCGACAAGGTGAAGGTCAACACCGTGCTGATGCGCGATGTGAACCATCATCAGCTGGACACCTTCCTGGCGTGGATCAAACCGCGCCGCATTCAACTGCGCTTTATCGAGCTGATGGAGACCGGCGAGGGCAACGATCTGTTCTCCCGTCATCACATCTCCGGCATGGTGCTGCGTGATGAACTGCTCAAACGCGGTTGGATCCATCAGCTTCGCCAGCGCAGCGACGGCCCGGCGCAGGTCTTTTGTCACCCGGATTACGAAGGGGAAATCGGCCTGATCATGCCGTATGAAAAAGACTTCTGCGCCAGCTGTAATCGCCTGCGCGTCTCGTCGGTGGGCAAACTGCACCTGTGCCTGTTTGGCGATGGCGGTGTCGATTTGCGCGATCTGCTGGCGGAAGATACCCAGCAGCAGGCGCTTGAAGCGCGTATTTCAGACGCGCTGATGCACAAAAAACAGACCCACTTCCTGCATCAGGGCAACACCGGGATCACCCAGAACCTGTCATATATTGGCGGGTAATCGCTACAAGGAATTCGAAGATGAGTCAGGTAAGCGCAGAATTTATCCCGACGCGTATTGCTATTCTTACCGTTTCTGAACGCCGTGGCGAAGAGGATGATACCTCCGGCCACTGGCTGCGCGAGGCGGCGCACGACGCCGGGCATCAAATTGTCGACAAAGTGATTGTCAAAGAGAACCGCTACGCCATCCGCGCTGAAGTATCTCGTTGGGTAGCCAGTGACAACGTGCAGGTGGTGCTGGTCACCGGCGGCACCGGCTTTACTGCAGGCGATCAGACCCCGGAGGCGCTGCTACCGCTGTTCGATCGCGAGGTCGAAGGCTTCGGCGAAATGTTCCGCATGCTCTCGTTCGAAGAGATTGGCACCTCGACGCTGCAGTCGCGCGCGGTGGCCGGTATCGCCAACAAGACGCTGATTTTTGCGATGCCGGGCTCAACCAAAGCCTGCCGTACCGCGTGGGAAAATGTCATTGCCCCGCAGCTCGATGCCCGCACCCGTCCGTGTAATTTTTATCCTCATTTGAAGAAGTAAACCATGTCGCAACTTACCCACATTAATGCCGCTGGCGAAGCCCATATGGTGGATGTCTCCGGCAAGGCCGAGACGGTGCGTGAAGCGCGCGCCGAAGCGTTCGTCACCATGCTGCCCGAGACGCTGGCCATGATCGTTGACGGTAGCCACCATAAAGGCGACGTCTTCGCCACCGCGCGGATCGCCGGGATCCAGGCCGCAAAACGCACCTGGGAATTGATCCCGCTGTGCCATCCGCTGATGCTCAGCAAAGTGGAAGTCAACCTGCTGGCAGAGCCGGAACATAGCCGCGTGCGCATCGAATCATTATGCCGCCTGACCGGGAAAACCGGGGTGGAGATGGAAGCGTTAACCGCCGCGTCGGTGGCGGCGTTGACCATCTACGACATGTGCAAAGCGGTACAGAAAGATATGGTGATTGGCCCGGTTCGCCTGCTGGCGAAAAGCGGCGGTAAATCAGGTGATTTCAGGGCGGACAGTCATGATTAAAGTTCTGTTTTTTGCGCAGGTCCGCGAGCTGGTCAATACCGACAGCCTGACGCTGGATCTTCCCGTCGACAACGTAGAAGCGCTGCGCGCGCATCTGGCGGCGCAAAGCGATCGCTGGGCGCTGGCGCTGGACGCGGGCAAGCTGCTGGCGGCGGTTAACCAGACGCTGGTGGACTTTAGCCATCCGCTCACCGCGGGCGATGAAGTGGCATTCTTCCCACCGGTGACCGGAGGCTAAGATGGCAGAGACAAAAATTGTTGTCGAAGCGGCGCGTTTTAGCGTTGGCAGCGAATACAGCTGGCTGGCTGAGCGCGACGAAGACGGCGCAGTGGTGACCTTTACCGGCAAAGTGCGTAACCATAACCTCGGCGACAGCGTAAGCGCCCTGACGCTGGAGCACTATCCGGGAATGACTGAAAAAGCGCTGGCGGAGATCGTCGAGCAGGCGCGCGAGCGCTGGTCGCTCGGCCGGGTGACGGTGATCCATCGCATCGGCGAAATGTGGCCCGGCGAAGAGATCGTTTTTGTCGGCGTCACCAGCGTGCATCGCGGCAGCGCGTTTGCGGCGGGGGAGTTCATCATGGATTACCTGAAAACCCGCGCCCCGTTCTGGAAGCGCGAAGCCACCCCGGAAGGGGATCGTTGGGTTGAGTCCCGCGACAGCGACAAAGAGGCGGCCAGCCGCTGGTAGCTGGTTTGCCGGGATGTGTTAGGCTTTAACTGGGTGTCCACTTAAACAGGAGTGCGTTATGGACCGTTTTCCACGTTCCGATTCTATCGTCCAGCAGACCCGCAGCGGGCTGCAAACCTACATGGCGCAGGTCTACGGCTGGATGACCTGCGGGTTGCTGTTAACCGCGTTTATCGCCTGGTATGCGGCCAACACGCCTGCGGTGATGATGTTTGTCTTCTCCAGCAAAATCACTTTTTTTGGGCTGATTATCGCCCAGCTGGCGCTGGTTTTTGTGCTCTCCGGGCTGGTGCATAAGCTCAGTGCGGGAATGGCGACCACGCTGTTTATGCTCTATTCGGCGCTCACGGGTCTGACGCTCTCCAGCATCTTTATTGTCTACACCTACTCCTCCATCGCCAGCACCTTCGTGGTGGCCGGTGGGATGTTTGGTGCCATGAGCCTGTACGGCTACACCACCAAACGCGACCTGAGCGGGCTTGGCAATATGCTGTTTATGGCGCTGATTGGTATCGTGCTGGCGTCATTAGTGAACTTCTGGCTGAAAAGCGAAGCGCTGATGTGGGCAGTGACCTATATCGGGGTGATCGTCTTTGTTGGCCTGACGGCCTACGACACCCAGAAGCTCAAAAACATCGGCGAGCAGATTGATGTCCGCGACAGTTCGATGCTGCGCAAATACTCCATCCTCGGGGCGTTAACCCTCTATCTGGACTTCATCAACCTGTTCCTGATGCTGCTGCGGATCTTCGGAAACCGCCGCTAATAACGCTGCCATTCAGATAAACATAATGACCGGCCCTGATTCAGGGCCGGTCTTTTTTTGTGTGATATCGACCACCAGACGTAACAATATTTTGTTATCACGATTTAAAATTGGCTCACCCTTCGTGATTATATTAATGGCAGGGTTAAATATAATATTATCAAAACATGAATACGAAACTGGTTTTAAAAGAAAAAGCCGCCTTGATTAGTCATGAGAAATGCACAATGGATAAGCTGTGGAATGCTTATTCAATGGCATTGCTCACCAGGATCACGGCCACGGAACGTGTCTATCATCATCAGGTTGTACCGTATCAAAAAGACAGACTGCGGGTGAAGGTGTTTGGCGATATCACCATCAATATTGTCCGTTGCAGCACCTTTGGCGCTATCAACGTCGAATATCGGGTTGAATCCACAGAGTTGGGACAAATTGCTATTCCGTCTGCCTGCATTCACCGTCAGGGTATACTGGATAAAGATATTTTACTCGCGGACGGAGAACAGGTTTTTGACCATTATCTGAATAAACTCAATTTTATCTATAACCATATTTTGCAACGTTCTGCGCAGGCCGAGCAGGGATAATCGTCAGACCTGCGCAGGGTTGTCAGGCTATTTCTCCATCGCCTTCTCGTTTTTCGCCCGCAGCTTTTTCGCCCGGCTTTCCAGGATCAGATAGCAGACGGTGGCCAGCGCCAGCGGTAAGAAGTAGTACAGCATGCGATAGGCCAGCAGGGCGGCGATGATCGTCCCGTGGGACACATGCTCCCCGGCCAGCAGGGCGATAAACACCGCCTCCAGCACGCCGATCCCCGCCGGGATATGCATAATCACTCCGGCAATACTGCTTACCAGCAGCACGCCCAGCACGAAGAAGTAGTTCACATCCTCGCCCAACAGCAGCCAGATAATCGCCCCCATCGCCATCCAGTTGGCGGCGGAAATCCCCATCTGCGCCAGCGCAAAGCGCCAGGACGGAAGCACCAGCTTCTGCCCTTTGATGGTCATATGGCGTCGCTTCGCAAACGCGCAGGCCCAGAGATAGAAGCTGATCAGCAGCAGCAGCACGATGCCGATAATGCGCAGCGTCGTCTGATCGATGTACCAGCGGTCAGGCAGCTGCACCACGCCCGCGGTAAAAATTACCCCACCCAGCAAAATGTAGCCCAGCCAGTTGGTGGTGATGCTGAGGGAGAAGATGCGGGTGATAGTGGCGCTGGGCAGGCCCAGGCGCGAGTAAAGGCGATAGCGCATGCCGATGCCACCCACCCAGGTACTCAGGGTCAGGTTAAAGGCGTAGCAGATAAACGACACCAGCATCACCTGACGCTTGGCCAGCTTATGACCGCAGTAGATCCTTCCTAGCAGATCGTAACAGCCATAGATCAGGAAGCTCACCACCACCAGCGCCACTGCGCTCAGCAGCGACACCCGGTCATAGTTACGAATGACCTTCCAGACCTCCTCCCAGTCGACTTTCTGTGCATACACCACCAGCAGCACCGCTACGGCGATAAAAAACAGCCAGGTGAGGATTTTTTTCGCCAGACGCCAGCGCGGATTTTTTTTGCTCATCAGGGTTTTGCCCCCGTATTGCTCACCTCAACGCGATCCTGGGTCTCAATAGCGGGCTGCACCGGCGGCGGCACCTGTGACAGCTCAGGGGTGTGCGCAGGCAACCAGCCCACCAGCGCCGGGAAATGGCGCAAAAAGTGGAACGCCAGCACGCTTTTACTCAGGTTCCACCAGGTGCGTTTCGGCACCATCGACTCATCCACGCGCACGCAGTCGTTGGCGATGATAGTGGACAGATTCTCGCGCAGGGTGTGGTTAAACTGGCGATCGTGAATGATCAGGTTAGCCTCCAGATTCAGCGACAGGCTGAGGGGATCGAGGTTGCTGGACCCGACGGTCACCCAGTGATCGTCCATCAGCGCCACCTTGCCGTGCAGCGGACGGCGGCGGTATTCGTAGATCTGAACCCCGCCCTTCACCAGATAGTGATACAGCAGGCGCGCGCCAACGGTCACAATCGGCATATCCGGCTCGCCCTGCACGATAAGCTTCACCCGCACCCCGCGCCGGGCCGCATTGCGCATGGCGTGCAGCAGACGATACCCTGGGAAGAAGTAAGCGTTGGCGATGATCACTTCGCGTTTGGCGTTGGTCAGCATCTTCAGGTAGTGCTTCTCAATGTCATCCCGATGCTCCTCGTTATCGCGCCAGACAAACAGCGCCTGCGCCTCACCGGGTTTCACATTCTCTTCCGCGCGATGTCGGCGCTTCCACCAGCGGCGGCCCGCGACTTTACCGGGCAGATTTTCCAGCACGTACTGCAAAATATCCTGCACCACCGGGCCTTCGACCTGCACCGCGTAATCCTGCTTGGCCTCCGGGCCATAGTCAGACATATGTTCATCGGAGTAGTTAATGCCGCCGACAAAGGCTATCTGGTCATCCACCACCACGATTTTGCGGTGCATCCGGCGGAACACGTTAGTGCGCAAGCCGAACAGAGGAGGGCGCGGATCGTAGTAGCGGAATACCACCCCAGCCGACGTCAGTTCGCCGACAAAGTTATCGTCAAGGTCGGGGGAGCCGTAGCCGTCGAGCAGCACTTCAACATGCACCCCGCGCTGGGCCGCACGCAGTATGGCGTCGTGCAGCTTGCGGCCCACGCCGTCGTCAAACCAGATAAAGGTTTCGAGGAGGATGCGGTTCTGGGCCTTATTGATGGCGGCAAACACCGCCGGGTAATAGTGATCGCCATTTTCCAGCAGTGCGATCCGGTTCCCACTTCGCCATGAACATTTCATAGGTGGATCTCCGCACTCAGTGGCGCATGGTCGGAAAGATGACGCCAGTTGCGCAGCGCCAGCGCGGTCGGGCTGCTGGCATGGGCATTTTTGACATAAATTCTGTCGAGTCGCAGCAGCGGGAAGTTCACCGGAAAAGTGCGCGCCGGTCTGCCGTGCGCGCGGGTGAAGATCTCATCCAGCCCGGCCTGGGTTTTCAACGGATGGTTAGCGCGCTGACGCCAGTCGTTAAAATCACCGGCCACCACCACCGGATCGCCCTCGGGCAGAGCATTGACCCATTCGGCCATCATTTGCAGCTGCGCCTGGCGGTGGGCTTCACGCAGGCCAAGGTGAACGGAGGCGACGTGTAGCGCGCCTCCCTGTTCCGGCAGCGCAATCCGGCAGTACAGCAGGCCGCGCTTTTCGCTCTCGCCTACCGAGACATCGTGGTTTTCGTAATGCTCGATTGGGTAGCGGGAGAGGATCGCATTGCCGTGATGACCTTCGGGATAGACCGCGTTACGCCCGTAGGCGTAATCGCTCCACATGGTGTCGGCGAGAAATTCATAGTGGCTGGTATCCGGCCAGTTTTCCACGTGCAGCGGGTGCACTTCATGCGCGCCCATCACCTCCTGCAGGCAGACAATATCGGCGCTGACGGTACGTACCGCATCGCGTAATTCGGGCAAAATAAAGCGGCGGTTAAAAGCCGTAAATCCTTTATGGATATTAATCGTCAATACTTTCAACGAAAAATGGCGCGCTTGTGGGCTCATATATTCCTTCCGGCATCACTATCCTGATGAAAATAAAGTGTAGTCGGCGTCACAAAAAGGTGCTGTGTTACGGAATTTTCCGTAAAGTGCGATAGTCTGAACAAGCAGACAAAGATCCTTCAGGAGAGTACCCATGAAATGGCAACAACGCATACGTGTCGCGACCGGCCTCAGTTGCTGGCAGATTATGTTGCATTTGCTGGTTGTCGCCGTTGTGGTGATGGCATGGATGAGCGGGGCGCTGGTGCGCGTCGGCTTAGGATTATGTGTCCTGTACGGTGTCACCGTCTTAATGATGCTCTTTTTACAGCGTCACCACGATCCGCGCTGGCGTGAAGTGGCGGACGTGCTTGAAGAGCTCACCACCACCTGGTATTTCGGCGCGGCCGTCATCGTGCTGTGGCTGCTGTCACGCGTGCTGCAAAACAACCTGCTGCTGGCCCTCGCGGGGCTGGCTATCCTTGCGGGGCCAGCGGTTGTTTCTCTGTTAGCGAAAGAGAAAAAGCTACGCGATATTCCGCCTGAACATCGCGTACGCCACTGAGCCCGTCACGGCCGCTATCACCAGTAGCGGCCACAAACTCCCCCACACAATATCCAGACTCGCATCCTTCAGGTAGATCTGCTTGGTGATATCGGTAAAGTGCCGGATCGGGTTGACCCAGGTTAAATTCTGCAGCCACACCGGCATATTCTCGACCGGCGAGACATACCCCGAGAGCAAAATCGCCGGCATCATAAAGACAAACACCCCGATAAACGCCTGCTGCTGGGTCGAGCACAGCGCCGAGATCAGCAGGCCAAATCCCACCAGCGACAGCCCGTAAATCAGCATCGTGAAATAGAACAACGCCAGCGAACCGGCAAAGGGGATGTGATAGGCCCAGATGCCGATCGCCAGCACGATGGTGGCCTGAAAGGTGGCGACAATCAGCGCCGGGACCGCTTTGCCGACAAAAATTTGCCATGTCGCCAGCGGCGAGACCAGCAGCTGATCCAGCGTGCCCTGCTCGCGCTCGCGGGCCACCGATAGCGAAGTGACGATCATCACTCCGATGGTGGTGATCATGGCGATCAGCGACGGCACCACAAACCATTTGTAATCGAGGTTCGGGTTATACCAGTTGCGCACCACCAGCTCGCTGTTGTTCGGTTTCGGTTTACCCTCCATCAGCTCCTGCTGATAATCCTTCACCACCTGCTGCAGATAGTTGGCGGCAATCTGGGCGCTGTTCGAGTTACGTCCGTCAAGGATCAGCTGCAACGGCGCGGTTTCAAACCGGTCCAGGTTGCGCGAGAAATCCGCCGGGAAGCGCACCAGCAGCAGCGCCTTTTGCGTGTCGATGGTCGGCTGGATCGCCTGCGGGCTGTTCAGCACCAGCACGTGGGTAAAGGCCTTTGCCCGGGCAAAGCGCTGGGTCAGCTCCACCGAGTGCTTACCGTTATCTTCGTTGTAGACGGCGATGGTGGCGTTGGTGACCTCAAGCGTCGCCGCCCACGGGAACAGCAGCACCTGGATCAGCACCGGCAATACCAGAATCGCGCGGGTCTGCGGTTCGCGCAGCAGGGACTGCAGCTCTTTGCGGATTAATGTCCATAAGCGATAAAACATGGTTGCTCCTTAGTCCAGCCGCCGTTTGGTTTTCATCCACGTCAGGCCGATAAACATCACCGCCGAGGCAATTAAAAACAGCAGATTGACGATCAGCACCACCGGGATATTGCCCGCCAGGAACAGGCTTTGCAGGGTACTGACAAAATAGCGTGCCGGAATAATGTAGGTCACCGCGCGGATCGCGGCGGGCATGCTGTCGATCTGGAATATAAACCCGGACAGCATAATCGACGGCAGAAAGGCAGCGTTCAGCGCCACCTGGGCGGCATTAAACTGGTTGCGGGTGACGGTGGAGATCAATAGTCCCATCCCCAGCGTGCTGAGCAAAAACAGGCTGGTGATGACAAACAGCACCAGCAGCGAGCCGCGATAGGGCACCCCGAGAATAAAGACGGCGACAAGCATGCACAGCAGCATCGCCAGCATCCCAAGGAAGTAGTAAGGGATAAGCTTGCACAGCAGCAGCTCGGTGCGCGTCACTTCGGTAGAGAGCAGCGCCTCCATGGTGCCGCGCTCCCACTCGCGGGCGATCACCAGCGAGGTCAAAATCGCGCCGATCACCGTCATGATAATGGTCACCGCGCCGGGGATAATAAAGTGCTGGCTGATGGCCGCCGGGTTAAACCAGTAGCGGGTCTGGACGTCGATCAGCGGTTCGAATTTCTCGCCGCGATCTTCGGCCCGCTGCATCTGCCACAGCTGCCAGATCCCCTCGGTATAGCCCTGCACAAAGTTGGCGGTGTTGGGCTCGCTACCGTCGGTGATCACCTGGATGGGGGCGGTTTCATTTGGACGCGCCATCTGGGCGGCGAAATCCACCGGGATAACAATCAGGCCGCGAATGCGCCCGGCCTGCATCATCTGGATCAGCTGCTGGCGATCGTCGCTGATAGTGGCGTCGATGTACGGCGAGCCGGTCATGGTGTGGGTAAAGTCGAGCGCCTCTTCGCTGCGCTGCTCCAGCAGAATCCCAACCCGCAGCTTGCTGGAATCAAGGTTAATGCCGTAACCAAAGATAAACAGCAGCAACAGCGGGATCACCACCGCAATCAACCAACTGCTCGGGTCGCGCACGATCTGGCGCGTCTCTTTGATGCACAGGGCGCGCACCCGGCGCCAGGAGAGGGCGTTACTGGACATGACCATGCTCCTTATCCCAGTCGTTAATCAGGGTGATAAACGCTTGCTCCATGGTCGGGTCGGTCTGGCTGTCGTCCGCCGCCTGCGCTTTCAGATCGTCCGGCGTGCCGTGGGCAATCAGTTTGCCGCGATAGACCAGCCCAATCCGGTCGCAGTATTCCGCCTCATCCATAAAGTGGGTGGTCACCATCACTGTCACCCCTTTTTCCACCATGCTGTTGATATGCAGCCAGAACTCGCGGCGGGTGAGGGGATCGACCCCGGAGGTGGGCTCATCGAGAAACAGAATATCGGGCTCATGCATCAGGGAGCAGGCCAGCGCCAGCCGCTGCTTAAAGCCGAGCGGCAGGTCATCGGTGGCGTGGCTGGCGATGCTGCGCAGGCCAAAGGCCTCGCTCATACGATCAATCTTTTCGTTCTGTGCCCGTCCGCGCAGGCCGTACACGCCGGAGAAAAAGCGCAGGTTCTGCTCGACGGTCAGGTTGCCGTACAGGGAAAATTTTTGCGCCATATAGCCCAGATGCTGCCGCGCCTTGCCGGAGCTGACTTTTAAATCCATATCCAGCACCAGCGCTTTGCCGGAGGTCGGTACCAGCAGGCCACACATCATTTTGAAGGTGGTGGATTTTCCCGCGCCGTTAGGGCCT
>Ga0308165_1003737_pt1 | contig 15997 bp, 15 predicted proteins | sample PhyWR2_FD_201032 | JGI IMG/M metagenome (GOLD analysis project Ga0308165, IMG submission 201032) | Phyllosphere microbial communities from UC Gill Tract Community Farm, Albany, California, United States - DLSLW.R2 | ecosystem: Host-associated > Plants > Phyllosphere > Unclassified | place: USA...
AGGTCGAGGAGTGCTGGGAGGTCCTCCAGGACGCCGGCATCGCCGACCAGACCCTCCCCGTCACGTACATGAACTCGACCGCGGCTATCAAGGCCTTCACTGGTCGCCACGCGGGCACCGTGTGCACGTCCTCCAACGCCGAGGTCGCGCTGCGCTGGGCCTTCGACCAGGTGGGGGGCGTCGAGGGCACCGGCAAGGTGCTCTTCATGCCCGACCAGCACCTCGGCCGCAACACCGCGATCCTCAAGCTCGGCATGTCCCCCGAGGACTGCGTGGTCTTCGACCCGCGCAAGCCCGGCGGCGGACTGACCACCCAGCAGCTGCGCGACGCCCGCATGATCTTGTGGCGCGGCCACTGCTCGGTCCACGGCCGGTTCAGCGAGAAGAACGTCACGGACATCCGCGCGGCGGTCCCCGGCATCAACGTCCTGGTGCACCCCGAGTGCAAGAACGAGGTCGTCGTCGCGGCAGACCTCGTCGGGTCGACCGAGTTCATCATCCAGACCCTCGACGCCGCCGAGCCCGGCTCGTCATGGGCCATCGGCACCGAGCTCAACCTCGTGCGCCGGGTCGCCGCAGCGCACCCGGACAAGAACGTGCACTACCTCGACTCCACGGTGTGCTTCTGCTCGACGATGAACCGCATCGACCTCCCCCACCTCGTGTGGACCATGGAGTCGCTCGTCGCCGGCCGCGTGGTCAACCCCATCGTCGTCGACTCCGACGATGCGCACTGGGCTCGTGTCGCCCTCGACCAGATGCTCGCGCTGCCCGGGCTCTGAGCGTCCGTCATCGCTGACGTCCCCACAGGCTTGCTCCACAGCACGACGAGACAAGCGCAGCCAGGCCACGGGGTATCGGACGCGCAGACGAGGATAGGACAGACGTCCCAGAACGACACGTCCCCGGCCACGTAATCTTCCAGAACTTCGGCATGCCGTCCCCGCGCGTGCCCACCACCTGGGAGCCACGACGTGACCGACGCACCGCAGACCATGGACACGCCTCGAGATGCTCGTGCGAGGGCGAAGGCCGAGAAGGCCTACAAGAAGGCCTCGCGCCCGTGGTTCAAGAAGAAGCGCTTTGTGCTCCTGCTGATCTCGATCGTGATCATCGCAATCTGGGCTGTGTCGCAGTCTGGTAGCGACAGCCCGTCGACGCCCGCGCAGCCTTCCTCGGCTGCTGAGCCTTCGACTGGAGAGACCGCCGCAGAGGCTCCAGCGGCACCCGAGCCCGGCAGCGCCGAGTCCGACGTCGTAGTCACCAGCTGCGACGTGGGCGACTTCGACATGGTGACGTCCGCCCTGACCGTGACGAACTCGACCGACGAGCTCGCGTCCTACCTCATCACGATCTCGGCCAACGGCCCGGACGGCAACAGGGTGGTCGAGCTGACCGCGGCGGCGAACTCGATCGGAGCTGGTCAGTCTGCCTCGGTCGACGCACTCGGGTCCGCCACAGGTGTCAGCGGCGAGCTGACCTGCGTGGTCGCCGATGTGACACGCTTCAACAGCTGACACCGCTCCCACCGTCGAGCCACCAGGTCGCCCTGAGGATCAGAGCCCGCGGTCGTCGATCTGCGTCACGCCCCGAGGACGGGTCATGCCGGCGATTCGCCGTCTAGCCAGGTTCTCGCTGGAAGCCTGAGGCGGCCGTCACCGTCCATGGTCCGCCGTAGTAGCGTGACCGGGTGACTCGCCAGATCCAGCTCGCTCTCGCCACCTTCCGTCCTCGCCGGGCGATCCCCGGCCAGACAGTCCTCGATCCCTCCGTGACCCGCACCCGGGTCAGGCTCGGGGACCTCGACATCTACCGCCACGTCAACAACGCCGTGTACCTCAACATGATGGACACGGGGCGCAGCAACCTGCTCGCCGACTGCGGCGGGATGCCGCTGCTCAACGAGCGTGGCTGGTATCCGGTCGTGGCCGCGTCGACAGTGAAGTACCGCCGGTCGCTCACCCTCGGGCAGCGCGTCGAGATCACCAGCCGGGTCCTCGGCTGGGACCCCCGTATCGCGTACCTCGAGCAGGTCGTCACCACCGGCGGGCAGCTCGCCGCCCGCGGCATCGTGGCTGGGCGGTTCCTGTCCAAGACCGGGGACCGCGTCCCCGCACCCGACGTCGTGGCACTGCTCGGCGGTCCTGAGACCAGCCCGGAGCTGCCCGAGGACGTCGCCGCCTGGGCACGAGCCATGGACGTCGCGCACCGCGCCTGACGACGAGACGGTCGGCAGTGCACCGTACGGATGACTCCGGCACGAACGCCCTCCAGCGGGCTGAAGACCGCCAGGACCGTGCTGTGCGGAGCAGCCGTCGGGCCACGCCGCCATCTTGCATGCCGCACGCAGAGAGCCGCCGCCCCGGACGGGGACGACGGCTCTCTGCGTGAGACCGACAGGTCGTCGGACTCTCAGGAGGCTCAGCCCTGCGCGAGCCCGTCGAGCAGGAGGGCCTCGGCGAGGACGACCTTCTCAAGCTCGCCGAGGTGCACGGACTCGTCGGCGCCGTGGGCGCGGGAGTCCGGGTCTTCGACGCCCGTCACGAGGATCGCGGCGTCGGGGAAGACCTCGAGCAGGTCCGCGATGAACGGGATCGACCCGCCGATGCCGATGTCGACGGGCGGGACACCCCACGCCTGCTCGAAGGCGGCGCGGGCGGCACGCATGGCTGCGGAGTCGGCGGGCGCCTGGAAGGGCTTGCCGAGCTCGCCGTCACGGACGACGACCTTGGCGCCGAGCGGCGCGTGGTCGAGCAGGTGGGTGCGCAGCGCCTCGAGAGCGGCCTCCGGGTCCTGTCCGGCGGCGATCCGCAGCGAGAGCTTTGCGGTTGCCTTCGGGGCGATCGTGTTCGATGACAGCGCGACTGTCGGGGCGTCGAAGCCGATGACCGAGAGCGCGGGCTTGGTCCACAGGCGGGAGGAGATCGGTCCGGTGCCCGCGAGCTGCACGCCGTCCAGCAGACCAGAGTCAGCACGGAAGTCGGCCTCGTCGTAGTCGACCGTCGGGTCGGGTGCGTGGGCCAGGCCCGCGACGGCCACGTCACCCGCGTCGTCGTGCAGGGTCGAGATGAGGCGCGACAGCAGCGTGATGGCGTCGAGGACGGGACCGCCGAACATCCCAGAGTGGACCGCGTGCGAGAGGACCGACAGCTCGACCTCGCAGTCGACGAGCCCGCGGAGCGAGGTGGTCAGACCAGGCACGCCGACCTTCCAGTTGGAGGAGTCGGCGACGACGATCACGTCGGCACGCAGCAGCTCTGCGTGCTCAGCGAGGAACTCGCCGAAGTACGGCGAGCCGATCTCTTCTTCACCCTCGACGAAGACCGTGACCCCGACAGCGAGGTCGTCTCCGAGCGCGCGCAGCGCACCGAGGTGCGCCACGATGCCGGCCTTGTCGTCAGCGGCGCCGCGCCCGTAGAGGCGTCCGTCGCGCTCGGTCGGCACGAAGGGGTCGGTGGCCCAGGACGCCGCGTCGCCCGGAGGCTGGACGTCGTGGTGCGCGTAGAGCAGGACTGTCGGGGCGCCGGCCGGGGCTGCGCGCCGTGCGACGACCGCGGGTCGGCTCTCGCCCGAGGTGAGGATCTGCACCTCGTCGAGGCCGGCGCCACGAAGGAGCTCGGCGACAGCCTCGGCGCTCGACGCGACGTGAGCCTGGTCGAAGGCGGGGGCGGAGACGCTCGGGATGCGCACGAGCGCCTCGAGGTCGGCGCGCAGCGCGGGGAAGAGGTCGTGGACACGGGACCGGAGGTCGTCAGGAAGAGTCACCTGAGCACCGTATCGCGCCCGCACCGTCCGCCGGGAGCCGATCCGCTCCGGCTGTGGACCGCTGGCACCCGTGTCCTGCTCCTGTGGACGGGCGCGAGGCACGCGGGACGCGTGCGAGACAGTGACCGTCCCGACCCGGCCTGTGGACCCGGCTCGAACCGCGTGAGCGGTCGACTAAGATCGTTGCGTGTTCTCACGTAGCAAGTCTTCAGACGACGCCGTCCCGCCCACCGACGTGGCAGCTGCCGCCGAGTCGCTCGAGCAGGCCAAGAAGGGCCGCCCGACGCCCAAGCGCAAGGTGTCCGAGGCCGCGAACAAGCGTCCTCTGGTCCCGGACGACCGCCGCGCAGCCGCCAAGGCCGCCCGCGCGAAGCAGCGTGCCGCCCGCGACGTCGAGTACCAGGCGATGAAGACTGGCGACGAGAAGCACCTCCCCTACCGCGACCGTGGTCCTGTCAAGCGCTACGTGCGCGATGTCGTCGACGCCCGCCGCAACGTCGCCGAGTACTTCTTGTTCCTGGCCCTCGCCTTCCTCGTCGTGACTCTCTTCGGACGGCAGCTTCCCGAGCTCGCCCTCTTCGCGATCCTCGCCGTGTACATCGTCGTGGTCGTCGCGATCGCCGACACCTTCATCATGTGGCGCGCTCTGAAGAAGCGTCTGATCGCGAAGTTCGGCGAGAACGTCGAGCTGCGCGGGATCGGCCGCTACGCCGCGATGCGCGCCTTCCAGATCCGCCGGGCCCGTCTGCCCAAGCCGATGGTCAAGCACGGGCAGTACCCAGCCTGACCTGCGCACGCCTCATGGGCGCGTCTGCTGATCCACCCGACACCGGTCGCTCGTCTCGAGCGGCCGGTGTCGTACGTCACGGATAGTGTGGACGGATGGTCAACTATCGATACCTCGGCAACTCCGGTCTGAAGATCTCGGAGATCACCTACGGCAACTGGCTCACCCACGGCTCACAGGTCGAGAACGACGCGGCGACAGCCTGCGTCCGTGCGGCGCTCGACGCCGGCATCTCGACCTTCGACACCGCAGACGTCTATGCGAACACGAAGGCCGAGCAGGTCCTCGGCGACGCGCTCAAGGGCGAGCGTCGCGAGTCGCTCGAGATCTTCACGAAGGTCTACTGGCCCACAGGCCCCGGCGGCCCCAACGACACGGGGCTCTCGCGCAAGCACATCATGGAGTCGATCAACGGCTCGCTCACCCGCCTCGGGACCGACTACGTCGACCTGTACCAGGCGCACCGCTTCGACACCGAGACCCCCCTCGAGGAGACGATGCAGGCCTTCGCCGACATCGTCCGTCAGGGCAAGGCCCTGTACATCGGCGTCAGCGAGTGGACCGCCGACCAGATCCGCGCGGGCCACGCCCTGTCGAAGGAGCTCGGCTTCCAGCTGATCTCCTCCCAGCCCCAGTACTCGATGCTGTGGCGTGTCATCGAGGACGAGGTCGTGCCGACGTCGGCCGAGCTCGGCATCTCGCAGATCGTCTGGTCCCCCGTCGCCCAGGGTGTGCTCACCGGCAAGTACGCGCCAGGAGCCGAGCTCCCCGCGGGCTCGCGCGCCACGGACGAGAAGGGCGGCGCGAACATGATCAAGCGCTTCCTCGACGACGACGTGCTGCGCCGTGTGCAGGAGCTCAAGCCCGTCGCCGACGAGCTCGACCTGTCCCTCGCCCAGCTCGCCGTCGCGTGGGTGCTGCAGAACAAGAACGTCGCCGCAGCCCTCATCGGGGCCTCGCGTCCCGAGCAGGTCGCGGAGAACGTCAAGGCCTCCGGGGTGGTCATCCCCGAGGAGCTGCTGACGAAGATCGACACGATCCTCGGTGACGTCGTCGAGCGCGACGCCAGCAAGACCGCTGAGACCGCCCCGAAGGGTCGCGTCGCCTGACGCAGCCCTCCAGAGCATGGGGAGGCCCGGCCGGGCGGTGAGAGGTCACCGCCCGACCGGGCCTTCTGCTGTCGTGGGGTCGAGCCTCAGACCTCGCTCGACAGCCGCACCGCAGGAGCAGCAGGCCGGCCCTCGTTGAGCAGCACCGCCGCGGCGATGCCAGAGCCCGCGAGCTCGCGCCAGCCCTGACCGAGCCACTGCTCGGCGTCGAACTGGTTGGTGAACACGGGGCTGATGGGCGCGTCGGCCGGCTGACCGTCGGTGCCTTGGAGGGTCCAGGTCCACTGGGGTGTCGTCATCGGACGAGCTCCTTGTTGATCCGGCGGGCCCAGAACGGACCCTCGTAGATGAAGGCCGTGTACCCCTGCGTGAGGTTCGCGCCGGCGTCGAGATACGCCTGCGCGTCGGCGGGTGTCGTGATGCCCCCCACCCCGATGATCACCGGTCGCGAGCCGAGACGCTCGCGCAGACGCGCGACCACCTCGAGACCACGGGCCAGCAGCGGTCGCCCGGAGAGGCCACCCTCGCCGAGGTCGTGCGAGATCGTCGTGTTGACCGCGACCACCCCGTCGAGCCCGAGCTCGAGGGCGAGGTCCGCCACGGCGTCGACGTCGTCGTCGGCCAGGTCGGGCGCGATCTTGACGAGCAACGGGATCCGGGGTCGCCCTGCAGCAGCCGTGGCGGTGTCGGCCGCCTCACGGACCGCGACGAGGATCGGGCGCAGCGCGTCGACCGACTGGAGGTCGCGCAGTCCCGGCGTGTTCGGCGAGGACACGTTCACGACCAGGTAGTCGGCCCACGGCGCGAGCAGGCTCGCGCTCGTCGCGTAGTCGCCCGCAGCCTCGGCCGCGGGCGTCACCTTCGTCTTGCCGATGTTGGCCCCGACGAAGATCGCGCGGCCCGCACGGGTCGAGCGCAGCTTCTCGAGCCTGGCCGCGGCCGCCGCCGCACCCTCGTTGTTGAAGCCCATCCGGTTGCGCACACCGCCGAGGTCGATCTCCCGCCACAGCCGCGGACGCTCGTTGCCGGGCTGCGCATGAGCGGTCACGGTCCCGATCTCGACGAAGCCGAAGCCGAGCATCGTCAGACCCTGCACAGCCTCGGCGTTCTTGTCGAAGCCCCCGGCGACCCCGAAGGGCGCCGGGACACGACGTCCGAAGACCTCGACCCCCGGCCCCTGGAGGAACGGTGCGAGAGCGCCCTGGACCACGCTCGAGAGCACGGGGGTCCGGCCGACGAGCGAGATCGCCCGGAAGGCCAGGTGGTGCGCCTGCTCGGGGTCCATGCGGCGGAAGACCGTGCGGAAGATGAAGGGGTAGATCATGACGTGCGGTGCTCCTCAGGTGGCGGTGCAGGACTCAGGCAGCGGGGGGTGCAGAGGTGCGGGGGGCAGGGCGCGTGCGCCACAGCCAGAAGAGGCCGACGAGCGGGAGGACGAGGGGTACGTAGCCGTAGCCCTGACCAAAACCAGACCACACCGTCGCGTCGGGGAAGTCACCCGCGTCGACGATCGTGAGGATGCCGACGGTGAGCACCCCGACGAGCTCGACCGACACCGTGATCCAGGCGACGGTGCGCCAGCGGCCGGTGCCCTTCGCGAGGGCGACCGTCGCGACCACGTAGACGATGCCGGCGAGCAGCGAGAGCGAGTACGCGACAGGCGCCTCGGAGCCCTGCGCCACGAGCTGGTAGGCACCGCGGACCGTCGCGGCAAGCGCCAGGATCCCGTAGACGGCGACGAGCAGCCGCCCGAAACCTGAGCTGGTGCGGGGGGCCGAGCCGCTGGGGGCGTCCGTCCGGTCGAGGTCCACGTTCTTCTCTCTTCTCGTGCGGTCTGGTCGAGCGTGCTCAGGTCGTGCGGGTGATGCTCTGCGGGCTGTGCGTGGTGGGTGCAGGCGTGCTGGAGCGAAGCGCGCGTCAGCGCTCCCAGATCTGGACGAGCCTGTACTCCAGGAAGATCACGGTGACGGCAGCCAGCACCATGACGACCGAGCTCCAGCGGCTGCGCTCGGCGAAGGCCCAGGCGGCCGCGAAGGGCAGGATCAGCAGGACCGTGACGAGATAGCCCCACAGCTCGCCGACGTCGGAGTGGCCGTCACCGGTGACCAGCAGCACCGCGGCGGCGATCGTCTGCAGGAGCAGCAGCCCCTCGACCACAGCCGCACCCCAGAGCTGCTTGAGGATCACCGCTCGGTCGCGCAGCACGAACCACGCGGCCCACAGACCGAGGGCCGACGAGGCGGCGACGACGAGGACGGTGAGGGGCGTGAGCACAGGTCGAGATTACCGCTCGCACGACCCGGTCGGGGTGCACGCCACCGGGCGATACGATCGACCGGTGACCGATCTCACCTTCACCTCCTCAGCCCCTAGCTCTCTCACCTCTCACGCGCTCGTCATCGGCGTGGGCCAGACACCGACAGGCCCCGTGCTCGCCCCGAGCGACGCGCTGCCGAAGGCCGTGGCCGCGACGCTCGACCTCGAGCTCCTCGGTGTCACCGGTGCCGTGGACAGCGTGACCCGCGTCCCCTCCGCCAAGGGTGTCTCCGCCAAGGTCATCGTCCTCACCGGCCTCGGCGCCGTCGCCGACCTCACCCCGGAGAGCCTGCGCCGTTCGGCAGGTGCCGCCGTGCGCAGCCTCGGTGGTGTGCCGTCCGCAGCCCTCGCGCTCCCCGTCGTGACCGAGGCCGACGCAGCAGCCGTCGCCGAGGGCGCCCTCCTCGGTGCCTACGCCTTCCGTACCTACCGCACCGGTGAGGCAGCGACCGCCGGGACGCCCGTCGCCTCGGTCGAGGTCGTCACCGAGCACGCCAAGAAGCCGTCGCTCAAGAAGGCCGGCGAGCGGGCCTCGGTCATCGCGCAGTCGGTCCACGCGACCCGCGACCTCGTCAACAGCGCCCCGAACGACCTGTTCCCGGCGGCCTTCGCCGACATCGCGAAGTCCGCGGCCAAGGGCAGCGGCGTCAAGGTGACGGTCCTCGACGAGAAGGCCCTCACCGCTGGTGGCTACGGCGGTCTGCTCGGCGTCGGCCTCGGCTCGACCCGCGGACCGCGCCTGGTCAAGGTCGCGTACACCCCCAGCCGCCCGGCCGCGAAGATCGCGCTCGTCGGCAAGGGCATCACCTTCGACTCGGGCGGCATCTCGATCAAGCCCGCCAAGGGCATGGAGGCGATGAAGTCCGACATGGCCGGCGCCGCCGCGGTCCTGCACACGGTCCTCGCCGCTGCTCGCCTCGGCCTGCCTGTCGCCGTGACCGGGTGGCTCTGCCTCGCCGAGAACATGCCCTCGGGCACCGCCCAGCGCCCCTCCGACGTCATCACGATCCGTGGCGGCAAGACCGTCGAGGTCCTCAACACCGACGCCGAGGGCCGCCTGGTCCTGGCCGACGGCCTCGTCGCAGCCGGCGAGGAGAACCCTGACGTCGTCCTGGACATCGCGACCCTCACCGGTGCGCAGATGGTCGCCCTCGGTGCACGCGTCAGCGCAGTCATGGGCTCGGAGGACGTCCGCACGCAGGTCGTCGACGCCGCCGGTGCGACCGGCGAGCAGTTCTGGCCGATGCCGCTCCCGCGCGAGCTCCGCAAGAGCATGGACTCGCCCGTCGCGGACATCGCGAACATCGGTGACCGCTTCGGCGGGATGCTCGTCGCCGGGCTCTTCCTCGAAGAGTTCACCGGCGGGCGCCCGTGGGCCCACCTCGACATCGCCGGACCGTCCTTCAACGAGGGCTCTGCGCACGGCTACACCCCTGTGGGTGGCACCGGTGTCGGTGTCCGCACCATGCTCGGCTTCCTCGAGGCCTACGCAGCCGCGAAGTAGCAGCACAGGGCGGGTCCTGCTCGGGCGAGCCTGCGGCACCGGGGTGCACGCGCCCCGGTGCCGCAGGGCCGAGACCCTGGGCCGACCGCCGTACACCGACGGGCGCGGACCACGACACGACGTCGTGGTCCGCGCCCGTCGGCGCGTGATGAGGTGTTGCGCGTCATGAGGTGCGCAGCGTCATGAGGTGCGCAACGTCAGCAGCCCGCCGTCGTCAGCCCGGGCTCAGATCGCAAGAAGCCGCCGCCAGCACTCAGCGGCGCTTGTGCGCGCTGTTCCAGTCCCGCATGCGCTGCGGGTACCCGGTGAAGTTCACGTCGTAGACGGGGATGCCGATCTCGGCGGCGATCTTGCGAGCCGCGACGGCGTCCGGGACGCGGCGGCGCGTCCACTCCCCCGACGAGGCGATGAGCAAGATGGTGGTCGGCTGGTCGACCGTCGGCGGCTCGATGTAGGACTCGACACCCACCCGCGAGCGGGTGAACTGCTCGAGGTGCTCCATCGTCTCGCGGCGCCGGTCGCTCGACCGCAGAGGCGCCGGTGCCTCGGCAGACGAGGCAGAGGTGGGACGGCGGCGGCCGAAGATCCGTGACAGTCGCGACATGGACGCAGAATACATGCGCCCACCCGTGAGAATCCTGGGTACGCGGGCCCCCTGGCAGACCTCACCCAGGACCAAAGTCGTGGGATGTCTCCATTCTCACACCACCAACTGGGCCTTTGGGCCCCTCCAGCGGTTGGGGCACACGTCCCGTGATGACAAGATGGAGCGGTAACGAACCCATTGCGCCTAAGGAGTTGCACGTGGCCGAGACCCCCGGCACCGATTTCGACATCGTCGTCCTGGGCGGAGGCAGCGGAGGCTACGCCACCGCACTGCGCGCCGCTCAGCTCGGCCAGAACGTCGCCCTGATCGAGGCTGACAAGCTCGGGGGCACCTGCCTCCACTACGGCTGCGTCCCCACCAAGGCGCTCCTCCACGCTGCAGAGCTCGCGGACAACGCCCGCGACGGTGCGCACTACGGTGTGCAGACCGAGCTCAAGGGCATCGACATGGACGGCGTCAACAAGTACAAGGACGGCGTCATCTCCGGCCTGTACAAGGGCCTCCAGGGACTCATCAAGTCCCGCAAGATCACCGTCATCGAGGGCTACGGCAAGCTCGTCGGCAAGGATGCTGTCGAGGTCGACGGCACCCGCTACACAGGCCGCAACGTGGTCATCGCGACGGGCTCCTACTCGCGCTCGCTCCCGGGCCTCGAGATCGGCGGTCGCGTGATGACCTCCGAGCAGGCGCTCAAGCTCGACACCGTCCCCAAGTCTGTGATCGTCCTCGGCGGGGGTGTCATCGGCTCGGAGTTCGCGAGCGTGTGGCGCTCCTTCGGTGCCGACGTCACGATCATCGAGGGTCTGCCGCACCTGGTCCCCGCTGAGGACGAGGCGCTGAGCAAGGCTCTCGAGCGCGCCTTCCGCAAGCGTGGCATCGCCTTCAACCTCGGCGACCGCTTCAAGACCGTCGAGCAGGACGACTCGGGCGTGCACGTCACCCTCGAGTCCGGCAAGACCTTCGACGCCGAGATCATGCTCGTCGCCGTCGGCCGCGGACCCCGCACCGCCGACCTCGGCTACGAGCAGCAGGGCATCACCCTCGACCGTGGCTTCGTCATCACCGACGAGAAGCTGCACACGGGTGTCGGCAACATCTGGGCCGTCGGAGACATCGTCCCCGGCCTCCAGCTCGCGCACCGCGGCTTCGCGCAGGGCATCTTCGTCGCCGAGCAGATCCTCGGCCTCAACCCCGCGCCGATCGTCGAGTCGGGCATCCCCCGCGTCACGTACTCGGACCCCGAGATCGCGTCTGTCGGTCTGACCGAGGCGAAGGCCAAGGAGAGCCTCGGCGCCGACAACGTCGAGACCCTCGAGTACAACCTCGCCGGCAACGGCAAGAGCAAGATCCTCGACACCCAGGGCTTCATCAAGCTCGTGCGCCAGAAGGACGGCCCCGTCGTGGGCGTCCACATGATCGGTGCACGCGTCGGTGAGCTCATCGGCGAGGGTCAGCTCATCGTCAACTGGGAGGCGTACCCCGAAGACGTCGCCTCGCTCGTCCACGCACACCCCACTCAGAACGAAGCGCTCGGAGAGGCATTCCTGGCTCTGGCCGGCAAGCCCCTGCACGCCCACAACTGACCAAGCGATCGAAGGAGACCGGAGAGGTCATGTCTGACACCGTGCAGATGCCCGCACTGGGCGAATCAGTCACCGAAGGCACCGTCACCCGTTGGCTCAAGGCCGTCGGCGAGACCGTGGAGCTCGACGAGCCCTTGCTCGAGGTCTCGACCGACAAGGTCGACACCGAGATCCCGTCGCCGTTCGCCGGCGTGCTCGAGAAGATCCTGGTCGAGGAGGACGAGACCGTCGAGGTCGGCGCCGCCCTCGCCGAGATCGGCTCGGGCGAGGGAGCCGGCAGCAGCGACGACGCGAAGAGCGCCGACGAGGCTCCCGCCCCCCAGGCTCCGGCCGAGGTCACCGACGAGGCTCCGGCCTCGGGTGGCGGCTACGAGACCCCCGCACCGTCGGAGGAGGCCGCACCGACCGAGTCGACGACGGCCGAGTCCGCACCCTCGGGTGACGGTGAGGAGATCAAGCTCCCCGCGCTCGGAGAGTCCGTCACCGAGGGCACCGTGACCCGCTGGCTCAAGTCGGTCGGCGACAGCGTCGAGGTCGACGAGCCCCTGCTCGAGGTCTCGACCGACAAGGTCGACACCGAGGTCCCGTCGCCCGTCGCCGGGACGCTCCAGCAGATCCTCGTCCAGGAGGACGAGACCGTCGAGGTCGGCACAGTCCTCGCGGTCATCGGCTCCGGCGCGGCTGCTGAGTCGGCTCCCGCCGAGAAGGCACCGGCTGCTGAGGCACCGAAGGCCGAGGCTCCCAAGGCTGAAGCCCCGAAGGCTGAGGCACCCAAGGCCGAGGCCCCGAAGGCAGAGGCACCCAAGGCCGAGGCTCCTAAGACGGACGCACCGTCCGCCGCTGGTGGCTCCTACCTCACGCCTCTCGTGCGCAAGCTCGCGTCCGAGAAGGGCGTCGACATCGCCACGGTCACCGGGACCGGTGTCGGTGGGCGGATCCGCAAGGAAGACGTCCTCGAGGCTGCTGCCAAGGCCGAAGAGGCTGCCAAGGCTGCCGCTGCTCCGGCTCCCGCCGCAGCCGCGCCGTCCGAGGCTCCTGCCGCGGCACGCAAGGCGTCGGTCCCCGAGGTCTCGCCGCTGCGCGGCACGACCGAGAAGGCCAGCCGTCTGCGCAAGATCATCGCCGAGCGCATGGTCGAGGCTCTGCACTCGCAGGCGCAGCTCACCACGGTCGTCGAGGTCGACGTGACCCGCGTCGCGCGTCTTCGTGCCAAGGCGAAGGACGGTTTCAAGGCTCGCGAGAACGCGAACCTCACCTTCCTGCCGTTCTTCGCGCTGGCTGCCGTCGAGGCTCTCAAGGCCTTCCCGAAGATCAACGGTGTCCTCGAGGGCGACCAGATCACGTACCACGCGTCGGAGAACGTCGGCATCGCCGTCGACACCCCGCGTGGTCTGCTGGTCCCGGTCATCCGCGACGCCGGTGACCTCAACCTCGGCGGCATCGCCCGCAAGATCGGTGACCTCGCCACGCGCACGCGTGACAACAAGGTCGGACCGGACGAGCTCAGCGGTGCCACCTTCACGATCACCAACACCGGTTCGGGCGGGGCGCTCATCGACACCCCGATCGTCCCCGGCGGCACGTCGGCGATCCTCGGCACCGGCACGATCGTCAAGCGTCCCGCAGTGATCACCGACGCCGACGGCGCCGAGGTCATCGCGATCCGCTCGATCTGCTACCTCTCGCTCTCCTACGACCACCGTCTGGTGGACGGCGCCGACGCGTCGCGCTACCTCATGGCCGTCAAGAAGCGCATCGAAGAGGGTGCCTTCGAGTCCGAGGTCGGACTCTGACCTCGCTCTGACGGGTGCCTGAGCGGCCCCCACACGCACCACACGACGACCCCGCAGCCCACGGCTGCGGGGTCGTCGTGCGTCCCGGCCCGGCTGCGTCGTGCGTCCCGGCCCGGCTGCGTCCTGCGCCTCGGCCCGGGACCACAGCCGCGTCGGCCGTCTCCAGCGCGCCCCGACGTCTCCGGCTGCCTACGATGACCAGATGGACACCACCCGCAAGACCGTCGTCGTCGCAGGCTCGAGCGGATTTGTGGGGTCGGCTCTCGTCCCGCGCCTCAGGCGCCGTGGCTACGACGTCCGGACGCTCGTCCGCCGCCCTGTGAAGGCCCCCGGCGAGATCACCTGGGACCCCGGTGCCGGGCAGCTCCCGTCAGAGGCCCTAGACGGCGCACAGGCTGTCGTGAACCTCGCCGGGGTGGGCGTCGGCGACCACCGCTGGACCGACTCGTACCGCGAGCAGATCCTGCGGTCGCGTGTCGACTCCACGACCCTGCTCTCCGAGCGGCTCGTCGCGGCCGTCTCCGCCGACCGTGCCCCCGCGGAGGCCGTGCTCGTGCAGGCCTCGGCCATCGGCGCCTACGGCGACCAGGGCGACACCGTGCTCACGGAGTCGAGCCCCTTCGGCGAGGGGTTCCTCGCCGACGTGGTCCGGGCGTGGGAGGCCGCGGCCGAGCCCGCCCGTGCGGCCGGGCTGCGGGTCGCGCACCTGCGGACCGGGATCGTCCTCGCCCCGAGCGGAGGGGCGCTCGGACGGCTGCTCCCCCTGGTCAAGGCGGGGGTCGCCGGTCCGATGGGCAGCGGCGACCAGTTCTGGAGCTGGATCTCCCTCGAAGACGAGATCCGCGCCATCTTGCACATCATGGAGTCCGACCTCGAAGGGCCCGTCAACCTCACGGCCCCGGCCCCCTCACGCAACGCCGACCTCACCCGCGCCCTCGGAGACGCCTTCGGCAGGCCCACCAAGATCAAGGTCCCGGCCTTCGCGCTGAAGATCGCCCTCGGTGAGTTCTCGAGCGAGCTCCTCGGGTCGCAGCGCGTGCACCCCGAGGTGCTCGAGCAGGCTGGCTTCGAGTTCACCCACCCGACGATCCACGCCGCCGCCCGCTGGGTGGCCGAGGGCCGACCGGCCCAGACCAGCCCGACCGTCTGAACGACGACCGCACCGCCCGACGACTTGTCGGGCGGTGCCGTGGTGGGTGGTGCCACACCTGGGACACGGCGTGGCCGTCGGTACGACGCGCTGCCGCGCAGCCCCGATGGAGCCGCTGTCCCGCGAGTCAGCCGAGGCTGATCCGCGTCCCCGTGGCCGCGCTCTCGCGGGCCGCGTCGAGCACCCGGGCCGTCGCCACGGTCTCCTCGGGGTCGACAGGCACAGGCCCACCGTCGAGGACCCACGCGGCGACCGCGGGGTAGAAGTCCTCGTGCCCGCCCGGGGCCTGCTGGACCGGTGTCCGCTCCCGGCCGTGGGAGAGCCAGCCCTGGGATCCGTCGGGCGCGTCGGCGTCCATCTCCTCGAAGGGAGAGGCGTCGTTCTCGAAGGTCGTCACGACGTATGCACCTTCCGAGCCGAGCACGCGGGTCCGTGGACCGGGCGCCCCGACGACAGAGCCGCCCCAGAGGTGGCTGACGACCTGCTGGCCGTCGTCCCCCGCTGCGTGACGCAGCGACAGGAAGACGTCGTCCTCGGTCGGGGTCGTGTGGTTCGCGAGCTCGGCGTACACGGACTCGACAGGCCCGAAGAGCTGGACCGCCGAGTCGACGAGGTGCGTCCCGAGGTCGAGGAGCAGACCGCCTCCGCGGGTGTCCTGCTCCTTCCAGCGCTGCTGGGGCACCGGGCGCCACCGCTCCCAGCGCCGCTCGAAGCGGTAGACGGACCCGAGGTTCCCCGCGGCCAGGACGGCCTGCAGGGTGAGCTGCTCGGGGTCCCACCGGCGGTTCTGGAACACGGTGAGCGGGGTCCCGGTCTCCCGGGCCGTCCGCGCGACCCGCTCGGCGCCGGGCCCGTCGAGGGCGATCGGCTTGTCGAGGAGGAGCGGGACGCCGGCCTCGAGGACCTGGACCGCCTGGTCCTCGTGGAGCGGGGTCGGGCTGGCGAGCACGACGAGGTCGTACCTCGAGGTGTCCGACAGCAGGGAGTCGAGGTCGTCCACGACCTCGACTCCCTGCCAGTCGCTGCGCGCGGTCTCGGCACGCTCCGGTGAGCGGGTCACCACGACGGTGACGTCGTACCCCGCCTGCTCCACGAGCCGTGCGTGGATGCCACGCCCCGCTCCCCCGTACCCGACCAGCCCGACGCGCAGTGTGCTCATGCGTCCACGGTAGCTCCGTCCGAGCCGCCGTGTGCCGCCGGGTCCTCGGCAGCGTGCTTGCCGTGACGCTCCCGGTCGCGCTCGGTCTTCCCGAGCTTCGAGGGCCACCACACGGCTCCGCCGATGTCGTGCACGAGCGCCGGGACGAGGAGCGAGCGCACGACGATCGTGTCGAGCAGCACCCCGAAGGCGACCACGAAGGCGATCTGCGCGAGGAAGATCAG
>Ga0308165_1003740_pt1 | contig 15961 bp, 9 predicted proteins | sample PhyWR2_FD_201032 | JGI IMG/M metagenome (GOLD analysis project Ga0308165, IMG submission 201032) | Phyllosphere microbial communities from UC Gill Tract Community Farm, Albany, California, United States - DLSLW.R2 | ecosystem: Host-associated > Plants > Phyllosphere > Unclassified | place: USA...
AAACGACGGTTGCCCACCGCAAGAGTTATCGCTTATTTTTTTTCCTTCGGACCATGGGCCTAAAACATTTTTTGCCGTCCGGTAGGAAGTTCCGGTACCTGAGCAATAACCACAATTGGGATCTGAATAGGTTAAGTAATAAATGCCCTTTCTTTTGAATAATGCAGGCGCTTCAGTTTGTCCTGGCGTGATGGATTTAACAACCTTGCCCGTGCCTGTAAGATAATCGGCCGTTAATTGTTCTATTACAATGGTTCCTTTTGTTCTCCAATCGGTAAAAGCCAGGTAGCCTGTGCCGTCATCATCAATAAAAAGATCGTGATCGCCATTATTTAGGCCAGCGGCGGGCATATTGCTATTGATTGAAATTTTTGGTTCAGGTTGTTCCGTAAAAGGTCCAATCTGTGATTTACTGGTAAATACCCTGTAACCGCTCACATTATCGTAAACGTTAATCCACAATACATAGGTTTTATTTTTTTGATTGTAAATTACATGTGGCCTAAAGCAACCGTAGGTTTTGCCATCGCAGCGCGATTGCCATAAGGGTGTACTGGCATCAAATAAATAACCTTCATCTTTCCAGTTCACCATATTTTTAGAAGCATAAACTTTAAAACCGCAAAATGGGGCAGTTTTGTTATTCCATTCGAAACCACAATCGTAACTGGTACCATATAAATAGTAGGTTCCTCCGAAGTAAGCAATCTCACCATCGTGGGCATCAACAGCTTTTCCCATTTGATCGAATTTTGTAACCTGCTTGCCGTCAGAATTAAAATTTTTAACTTCCTGAGCATACATATTTACACAAAACAACAAAACCATCAGTATCACTATTGAAATCTTTTTCATAACAAAGCCTTAAATCATTACTAAAACGTTAAACCAAATCTAAATTAATGATAAAAATTAAGTTTGTATTTTTTGATATAAAACTTGTGCTTTTTGGATTCATTAAAACTACCGATAGCCGAAAGGGCACTAAAAGGGTTATGATTGCGCAGCAACATCCACCGCTACGCAATCATTAACTAACCAAATAAATGTATATACTGTAAACACCAGATAACCAATCCAATGTTATAGGTATAGAGGGCTAAATTTGGACTAATCAACCAAATTATCAGATGCCATTTTTACATTTAACTCTTATCCATTAAAATCCCAGTTGATACTGTCTTTAATGGCTTTACCATCTTTTATTATCGTTGTTTCTATCGTATTGGATCCCTTTTTTAAGGTAATATTTTCGAATTTATACAGCACTTTCCCATCAATTAACTTAGGTTCGGTGGTAATTTTCTTTCCATTTAACAATAGTTTTGGGGTTCCTATATTGGAGTAAACCGTTACTTCGGTAACCTGGTGCTTGCGAACTTTAGCCCTTCTTTCGGTTAAATACAGAACAGGTTCCTTACTCCAGTTGGCTTTGTACCAATAAAAAGCATCTTTTTTAATCTTACGGTCGAAAGAAACCAGGCCTTTCATGTTTCGGGCGGGCATACTGCCACGGTTCCACATCGGCGTAGCAAAATCGAACATATTCCATACATAAGATGCCAGTATATAAGGATGTTTTGCCAAAATTGGCCATTGGATTTCGTGTGTTTTTGTTTCGTAGGTTTCCGGGTAATCGGGCAAGGTGTAGTTATAGGTATCTTTTAAATCGGCCTGTTCCTGCTGGTGAAATATATTCCCATCTGCACCGTATTCGGATAAGATCACTTTGTTATTTGGATATTTAGCTTCCAAATCTGTCGCCCACTTCTCTAATCCACCAATTTTACCCTCATACCAACCGTAATAGCGGTTCATTCCCTGTACATCGGCATTGAGGTTTGTTGGCCGTTCCATTTCACCATAACCACTCACTGTTATCGTATAACGGTATGGATCTATCTGTTTGGCCAAATCGTTTAAATCGCGGGTCAATACTGCGGGAAAATCGACAGGGGTTTTTCCATACACTTCGTTATGTAAACCCCACATATAAATAGAGGGATGATTGTAGTTTTGTTTAATCAATTCCATTAACTGCTGTTTTGCATTTTCACCTTCCTCGCCCGTGTAGGTATTTACAAAGGGAATTTCTGCCGAGATTACAAATCCCATGCTATCGCATTGCGAATACAAATATTCTGCCTGTTGGTAATGTGCTAAACGAATGGTGGTGGCTCCCATTTCTTTGATGATATCTAAATCTTCTTTGTGCTGTGCATTGCCCAGTGCGTTACCATATTGCCAGCGGTCCTGATGCCTCGAAACGCCGTACATATTGTACCTTTCTCCATTGAGCATCATGCCCTTGCCGGCAACAAGCTCGAACGTACGGATACCCAGAGGCTGTGTAACTTCATCTATTACCTGCTTATCTATAATGATCTGTGTAACTACTTTATATAAATAGGGATTGTTAAAACCGTTCCAAAGTGTTGGGTTTTGAACCTTAAACTGCTGAACATAATCTTGTCTGCCTTGGGTATTTACATTGTAACGATCCGTTTTGCTCGCCACATCTTTGCCTGTTTTATCATAAATGGTAGTTTTAATTGCTACATCGGTAGCGATAGCCAATTTGTTCTCTACTTTAACCTCTACTGCAATATCTGCCGATTGCGCAGTAACATTTTTTTGCGAAATGTAAATTCCTGGTGAAGCATAATCGGTGGTGGTGATGTTAAGTTTATGGGTCGCGATTAATTCAACAGGGCGATAAATCCCTCCATAAATACCGAACAAAAAATGGTTTACAGGAATAACATCCTTTTTTGCGGTATTGTTGGCTTTAACCATTACGGTATTGCTTTTACCAAGCATTACTGCATAGCTAATATCTAAACAGAAAGCACTGTAAGATCCTTTATGTTTACCCACCAATTTATTGTTTACGTAAACCTCTGCTGATTGGCCTACACCTTCGAACTTTAAAAAAATGCGTTTGTCTTTATATTCGTTTCCGAAAACAAACTCCTTTTTATAAATGCCTTCACCTTCGTAAAAACTCTTTGTGTTTTGCATATCCACAGCATTCCAGGTATGCGGAAGAGTTACTTTTTCCCATTTTGTTGTGGCACTGTCTTTTGTTTTTTTAAACGACCAATCAGCATTAAACGGCAGGCTAATCCTTCCAGGCTTTTGTTGTGCTATTGCAATACCAGCGACAACAGTAAATAGGGTAATTAAAATTGATTTTTTAAATCCGGGGCTATCTATCTTCATTCTTCTGTGTAAAATTGAGGTTGTATTTCTCAAGTTGTATCATTTGTTATCTATAAGGAACTGTCATATCGTTCTTCGACAAGCTCAGAATGACAATCTTTTTTTCTTGAATCGTCATTAAATTTCCACTCTGCATTGCAAATGCAATTCTCGTTAATCCTTGTTGCAAACGAGGACTATTTCGGCTACATCTTCGCATCCATCAACTTTGCCGATTTAGATTTTGCAGCTATCAATTTCATCTTGATTACAAAAGCTTGATTGGGTTCGAAACCTTTTGGAAGTGTTACATCGTAATAAGTGTTCTTATCTAAATCCAATCCAATATCTGCCTGTTTTAAGGTTAAGTTTTTAGTACCGATTAAAAGTGTAGCAGTGCCAGGAACCTGTTTTGCGTTTTTAGGTACTGCAATACGTACAATGCCATTTACAGGCTTATTAAATACGGTTAGATATAATTGGTCATCTTTTTGAGTAAAATAACCTAATTTCGAAGGTGTTAATTCGGCATGACGAACACCATAAATGGCTTCTGCGTTTTGTTTAGTCCATTCGCCAAGCCCTTTTGCAATTTTATCCTCTTCGGGGTGCATATTTCCATTTCCATCTGGGCCAAAGTTTAAGACGAAATTGCCATTCATTGATACCGAATGCATCAGCATATCCAATAAATCATCGGTAGTTTTGGTATAAATCCCCGACCAATCTTTCATGTAACCCCAGCCATTTGGTGGAATCGTCATTACGGCATCCCAATCGTTTCCACTCAGCCATTCGAATTCTGCGGGCAGTTTGCGTTCCCAGCCCTGTTCATAATCGCCAAGAATATTTCCATTCGAATCGAAATGACGTGATCCGTGCTCATCATTGCGGAAACGTGAACCAATAATTAATCCGGGATGTTTTTCGCGAAGCTCTTTTTCCAGGTTATAGGTAAATGTGTATGCACTTTTCCATGAAGCATCCCAGGTACCATCAAACCAAAAACCTTTAATTTTAGGATAATTTTCTAACTGTTCTAATAGCTGATTTCGCGTGTATTGCAGAAATTTATCAAATTTTGCTTTTTCTTCATCTGTTTTTGGGGCCTTACCCATATAATTTGGATTGTTCCACTCTAAAACAGAAAAATAGAGGTATACATCAATACCTTCGGCGGTATAGGCATCTACAATCTGCTTTACAATATCCTTTTTGTAAGGAGTTGCTGAAATGTTATAATCGGAATATTTTGTTGGCCACATGGCAAAACCATCGTGGTGTTTAGTGGTAAAAATAACATACTTCGCACCCATCTCTTTTGCCTGTTTGGCCCAGCGTTTGGCATCGAAATTTTTCGGATTAAACTGTTTATACAAATTGTCGTAGGTGTTTGCCCAATCTTTCGGTGCAGTGGGTCCGCCCCATGATCTAATCCATTCTGAAGCCGCCGCACCTCCCCTTGCACTCACCCCATTCCATTCGTTACCCGCAATAGAATAAATGCCCCAATGAATAAACTGGCCTAAGCCATAACTTCTGAAAGCTTGCATATCCGCATCCGTACGGTGTGGCGGTGTTAAGGTTCCGTATTTCACTTCAACCTCTTTAGTCGGTTTACTCTTTGGTCCTGTCCATTGTGCATTTGCATGGTTTACCACAATAAGTGTAGCAATTCCGATCCATGTGCACTTTATAATATTTTTCATATTCAAATTTTATGCGTCTTCTTATTAATCTTTATAGTTTAATGGTTTCTTTCTCTTTACGGGTATTTCTGGGTTCAGCAACGGTTTAGATGGATGATAATAATATAAGCTGGCTTTGCTGTAAAGTGCCAGATGCTGAATTAAATTAGCGTTGAAGATTTTAAAATCTTTACGGTTTTGATGCGTCCATGCCGCTTCGGCCAGTGCTGCAATTCTTGGAAAAAGCAAATAGTCTAATCTACTGTTATTATCTACAGTTTCTGTCCACAGGTTAGCTTGAATACCTAGGATGAGCAGTTTTTCCTTGGCATTTGTGGCAAAATTTTGTGCGTCGAATTGATATACCTGTTCGATGGGATTGTACAGTTTATTCCATTTCCTCCCGTATTGGTGTGTACTGTCCTGCACAAAATCGAAATACAAAGGTAATCTAGGACATAATACCGTCGAATAACCTTTGCTTAAGGCCGTACGCAGTTGTTCGGGTTTTTCTTGCCGCCACCAAAAGATGATGGTTTTATCTTTTGGGAGGTCTACATTAGCCATTTCATCCCAAAAAATGCCTTTGGCGTTTAGTTGATAAAGCGAATCTGCCATACGTTTCATAAAATAATGCTCAACCGCAGCATCATTAGTAAGCTTTTCGCGTTCGCGAAGTTTTAAAATATCAGGATTGCTTTTCCATTTTTCATTGCCATAACTCACTTCATCCCCACCTAAATGAATCCATCCATAAGGGAAAAGCACATTGGTTTCTTTTAAAATATCAGTTAAATAACCATATGTTTTTTCTAACCCAGGATTAAAAGTAAATTCCGGGTGGCCTGCCGAACCGCCACCAGTAAATTCTGGATAGGCTTTATTCGCCGCAGTTGCATGTCCAGGCATATCAATCTCAGGTATTACCTTAATGTAGCGTTCGGCAGCATAGGCAACAATTTCTTTGATATCGGTTTGAGTGTAAAATTGCGCTGGTAAATCAGGATTCAGATAATCGCCAATACCACCAATAAGTGTTAAATTTGGATATTTCTTAATTTCTAAACGCCAGGCAGGTTCATCGGTTAAATGCCAGTGGAAAGTATTAAGCTTGTAAAAAGACATCCAGTTTAGGACGGATTTCACTTTTTCCTTTCCAAAGAAATGGCGTGACTCATCAAGCATTAAACCACGCCATACATAAGCTGGTGTATCTGTTATTTCGGCACTAAGAATTTGGTTGTTTTTACTACTCAACGAAAGTTGAAGTACAGAGATTAAGCCATAAAAAATCCCTTGCGGATGACTACTGGAAACAATAATCTGTCCGGGCTGTATACTGACCTGATAAGCAGATGAATCTGCATTTTTTTTGTTTGATTTTAAGACTAGAACAATACTTGCAGAATTGCTTTTTTGTTGAACAGTAATCCCTTTTTGACTTAATAATTCGCACTGAAAATAATATGCAATCATTTTTAGCTGTTCGCTATTGTAGCTAATTGTACTTCGGTTATTGAGTGTAAAAAAGCCCTTTCCTATTACAAATTTATCAGGCATAGGGATAATGCCCGTTTGCTGTTGTGCAAATGTTGTTGTACAGATAAAAAATATAATTAATGTATATAGAAACCTCATTAATAGCTTGTTATTTTCAATACATAAACAGGAATTTGATTTCTGTTTTTAAAATCGGCAGGTAAATTCAGTTTCAACGCCTGTTCATTCACCTCCCATTTTACTTTCTTTTTGCTGCCTAAAAGTTCAATACTTTTAACAGATAGGTTATTTTTATTAATCTGCTTTAATACTACTTCCTGATTTTGCCAGCTTCGAAGAAAAACATACACCGATTTGTCTTTTGCGGTGTAGTATACGTCGGGAGTGATCGATTTAGGGGTGCCATCAAAAACAGCATCTTTAATGGCGTTTTTACTTTTTTCTATGGAGCTATTTTCTGTAGTTGCATTGGTAGTTTCTTTTACGGATAACCAAGGATGACTTTCGTAAATGGCTTCATGATTTACATCCATCCATTTGCCAATTGCTTTTAACCTTTCGTTTGCCCAATCGGGGAATGTGCCATCTCCTTTTGGCCCAACATTTAATAATAAATTGCCGCCATTGGCCGCTACTTCTACTAAGTGACGTACCAACACCTCTGGCGATTTCCAAGTACTATCGTGCCTGTTATAACCCCAGTTCTGGCCAATGGTTAAACAAGATTCCCAGGCCTTTTTTGATGATGGGGATAAGGATTGCTCGGAGATTGAAAAATCGCCATATCCATTACCAATTCTATTGTTTACCAAACAGTTTGGCTGTAATTTATAAACTAAAGCTTTAAGTTCGGCACTTTCCTTTTTGCTGATCAGTTCTGGGGTATCGAACCACAACACACCAATTGGGCCGTAGTTACTTAACAACTCAGTAATTTGTGGTTTAACTTTTCTTTCGAAATAGCGGTTAAAAACTTTTGCATCTTCATTTGGGTAATCCCATGTATTGCTTCTGCCTGCTTTTACCGGCCAATTGGTCGGCACATCAGGGTCTTGCCAATCCCTGCCCAAAGAGTAATACAGACAAAGGGTAATGTGGTATTTTTTGCAGGCTTTCGCCAGCTCTGCAACCGGATCGCGTTTAAACGGACTTCTTTTTACAATGTTATAATCGCTACTTGCCGAATTGTACATTGCGAAACCTTCGTGGTGTTTGGCTGTAAAAACAATGTACTTCATTCCCGTTTCTTTGGCCTGTTTAACCCATGCATCAGCATCAAACTTTATCGGATTAAACTGATCAGCTATGGTGGCGTACTCTCGCACTGGGATACGTTCGTAAAGCATAAAATGCTCCCCGCCTTTTACTTTGTGGTTTTTCCAATCGCCAGCGGTTTGCGCATATAGCCCCCAATGCAGAAACATGCCAAACTTTGCTGCCTTAAATTCTTCTATAGCACCATTTTGTGCTGTTTGCCCAAATAATAGTTGGGCAAACAGTACAAACAACAGACTTAAAAAAAGTGTTTTTCTTATTTTCATTTATAACTTGAATCGTTTAATATAAGCCTGCTTATAAATATAATAATTAAAGGGCAATCACTTTTATAGAGGATGCCTTATCGTTAAAAGTAGAAACATAGGTGCTTGATGAGGTTAACTCAATACTGCTCCCTGTAAAGTTATCTCCATCATACATAATTACTTTTACACCCAAACCTAAACTAACAGATGATACATCGTTGTTGCTAATCCCAAGGCTAATCAAGTCGGCGGTAGTGTATTGGCCTACAGGCAAACTTACACCGTAACCACCATTACTGGCATTCTGGTAAAATTTTGCAGAACCGTTTGCGCCAATTTGTGGTACCCCGTTCAAAAATGAAAAGGAGTAGTTTTTGCTTACATTATTTCCGTTTTTGAGTAGCAGTTTCACCCTGATGTTATAGGCTTCGTTATTTTTATAATAAAGTTCGCTAAAAGGAATGGTTGCTGAAATGGTATTTCCGGTACCAGGATTAGACCTCCAGGTTACTGCATTATAATCGGCATCACTGGTACCTAAATCTGGATCCATGTAAATCAATACATCATTTACATTTTTATTGCTTGTAAATGAACCGGTTACATTAAAAGCTTGTGTGGTTGCGTTGTAAGCAAACTGTGCATTAATTGTGGTAGTGGCTGCTTCGTAAGGGATTTCAGCTGGCAAAGGATTTTGGAACACTTCGTTACGGTTTAAAATAGCAGCATCAACTTCGGTTAAAAAAGTGGGCTGGCCTTTACTAAAAGTAACATTGCCCGACCCCATTAAAGAAGTACCCAATGTAGGTTGTTCTGACGCGTATTTGGCATGATCGTGTGGCAAATTTAATCCGTGACCAAGTTCGTGCAGCATACCGCCCAGTAAATTAGATGTTGCATTCGGGATTTTATCAACCGCCATGTTTGCATTATCAACTGCGAAGCAATTTTTTCCATAGCCATAAAAAGGCTGATCGCCACCATCGGTTCTATTTGGCAATAAAATCAGGGTATGGTAGGCGCTCGAAAATTCAGCAGCATGTGTAGCTTTGTACGCAGCAATTTCGTTTAGGATTTTGGTTGCTGAAACTCCTGAATCGTAAGGATAAGCGGATTGACCGAACTGTGCAGGTATTTCAATAAAACGCACCAGGCCGGTAGAATCTACCTTTGGCAAGCCCATGTATTTATCATAACCGTATCTTAACATTTCGGTATGGAACCAGCCCTGAAAATGAACCAGTAAGGAAGTTAATCTAGTTTTGTAATCGGTAAGTGCGGGATTATCGGTTGGCACAAACATTACAATGTTGAGGTTTTTGGTGTTGGTTACAAAACTGGGCACTGTGGTTCCGGTAAGGGCCAATGTAGTTGGTTTTGCGCTAAACGTTTCTGGTTCTGAAACGGGTGCTTTTTTACAGGCGGTTATTAAAAGGCCGCTAGAAATCATCAAAAGCAAGGCAAAGCAAAGTTGTTTTTTGTTTTTCATTGTTTTAAGGTTTAAGATTTATTGGTTAAAGGTTAATTGTTGAAATCGGTTAATTTGACGCAAAACGCCTTACATGGTTAATTCATACTGAGTTCCAAACTACCACCTTCTATTCCGCTCAGCGTAAATTCCTCATTAATCTACTTGAGGCTACCCTACTAAGCACCTCGTACTAAAAAGTAACTTTTAATACACGCCCCATCTTGCCCCCGCTTATTTGTAATCCTTCCGGTACTGAAATCCGAAGCCCTTTATAGTCTTGTTTCCATTTTAACTTTTCATTTGTTTCTTCTAATAGCACATCCTTCACTAATAACTGATCGCTTGATAACGAGATAATAATCAATTCTCCAAACTCAGTTTCATTCAAAAAAATCTGCAGTTCATCATCCTTTCCCGAATAAAATATAATGGGTTCGAGTGTTCTGATATTGGTGCTTGGGCTCTTTATTTCATTTGTCATTGGTTCACTGGTCATTATTTCGTCTTCTTATTCGTTTTGCCATCCCTTTTAATACTCATTTAGTTCATATTGATCTTTCTAAAATGAATTATGCGCTAAACAACCTACTCGTTTACCATCCAGGGTTCTGCATCAATAATCCTTTTGATTTTAGCACCTCACTTAATGGAATTGGCACGAAATACATAGCAGGAGCTAAAAAATTCATCGATAATACGTTCTCATAAGTATATGCAAAAGGGTATGAACTACCTGTTGCATTTTGCCTTGCTTTAGCCAGCAACAAACTACCTTTTTCTGTAATTTCTGCTGTTTTCCATCTTCGGGTATCATAATACCAATGCCCTTCTCCATAAAACTCTACCCGATATTCGTTTCTGATGATGGTTCTTAACTGATCTTGTGTTACACCAACCTGAATACCGTAACGGTTATCCGATCCTGCTGTAATACCACCCCTGCTTCTGATTTTATTTACCTCGATTACCGCTTCTTCAATTCTTCCCAGTTCGTTCAGCGCTTCGGCATAACCCAAAACCATTTCGGCTAAACGCATCATTGGCAAGGCCCTTGCTACGGTTAAACTTGCAAAAGGTAAACGATCGTTACACATTTTGCGGGTATAATAACCGGTTTTGGTATGATAAGGCTGGATGCCATCGCCCACAGGATTATTGTTGGCATCTGTATATATATTTATCGTGGTTAAGGCTGTTGTAGATCTACTGGTCATGGTAGCCTGATTATAGATAATGGAATTATAAAACCTTGGATCGCGATTTTTATAAGGATCTAAAACATTATAGCCTGATGAAGCATCACTAATCAATTTTCCATTCGCCATTCCAAATGCATCCACTACATTCTGACTTGGATTCATAGAAGTTGTTTCTCCAGCTCCCCGGCCAGTAATAGACCATGGAAAAAAAGGACGTTCAAGCCCTCCATTGGTATCAGAAGCGCTAGCTGCTGCCAGTGCCAGGTTATAAACGAAGATATATTCGCTTGTTTTTCTGCCACTAGTAAAAAGTTTAAAAAAGCCATCACCTGCCTTGGTTGCATTATCAACAATGAGGGCATACTCTGGCAAATCCATTACCGCTTTACAGGCATCGGCTGCTTTTTGCCACAAAGTAGGATCGTAATTGGCAGAATAACAGATTAATGGGCGCACTGCTGCATCAGAAGATACCGGGCTGCCATTAAACAGCGTGCTCGCTGCCGTTACTAAAAGCCTGGCTTTATAGGCCTTACATGCTCCTGAGGTAGCTCTTCCATAATTAATTGCTTCTAAAGTAGTTGCATCGGGTAAATCAACAGCTGCTTTATCGTATTCTGCTGCGATATAGTCTACACAGTCTTTATACGTATCGCGTTTGTAATCGTAAGTCGGAAAATCATCACTTACATCGTTACCTACCAATTGTACACCACCGTAATATCTTACCAGCATTTGATAATAAAATGCCCTTAAAAATCTAGCTTCAGCTACTAAAACTTTCTTCCTCGATGCCGAGATAGGTGAATTAGGCACATTGGCCATAAATTTATTCGCTGCCCTGATCTTTTTGTACATCAATGTCCACATAACCAATAATGGATGGTTCGAACTTGTTGAAGTTCCTTTTAAAAATGCATCCTGGCCCGAAAAACCACTTGTAGCATTAGATGATAAAGTTTCAAAGCTATCGTTCCAGTCGCTGGAACCAGGCCCCGTTCCAGTAAAACCACCTATTGTATTGCGGTAAGGATGGATATCTAAACCTGTATTCCAATAAATGTTATTGAGAAAGTTAAAGGTCATGGTACTATCGGCAAATACATTTTCTTCTGAAAGCACTTCTACCTGCGAATCAAGGAAACCACCTTTTTTACAAGAGAATAACAGCATTACTACCGATAATGAGAGTGCTATTGTGAATATTTTAGTTTTCATATCTTTTAATTTTATAGTCCGAATTGTATCCCGAAATTCAATACACGTTGTTGGGGATATTCACCCGCTGCTGCTGTTAATGCCGACTCCGGATCGATAAACGAAGGAATTTTAGTATAAACAACACCCATATTATAACCATTGGCATAAACACGGATATTGTTTACGTGTAGCTTTTTAGCAAAAGAAGATGGAATCCTATAGCCTACTTCAAAATTTTTCCACCTGATGAAATCACCCTGAACGTACCAAAAGGTTGACCAATAATTTCCTGAGCCATCAAAACCATTTTGAACACTTCCTGAAAGTTCCGGAAATGATGCTGAACCCGCTGTTACCGGAGTCCACCTGCCTAAGTTCCACGGAACCGACACCCGGTCTGGACGCGCATATGCTAAGGCTCCCCTGTTCATATTGATGATATAATCAAAAGATCCCTGAAACAATGTTGAAACATCAAAACCTTTATATGAAAATCCGAAACTCAATCCTCCGGTATAATTTGGATTATTATTGCCGATATATTGTTTGTCATTTGCGTCGATTATACCATCGCCAGTTAAATCTTTATATTTTATTGACCCCAACTGTATTGTTGATAAAGGAACTGAAGCCGCTAAACGGGGAGAATTATACAGATCGGATAAACTTTCATAATAACCATCAGCAGTGTATTGAAATACAGCCCCCACAGGTTTTCCTGTTAAGGCCAAACCATCATATAGGTAAGCAGGCTCATCTCTGTACAGTACCTTGTTTTTGGCATAGGTAACATTTCCATTTACGAAAAACTCAAAATTGGCTCCAATTCTATCACGGTAGGTTATATCTACTTCGTAACCGGTATTGTGTACGCGCCCCAGGTTATAAGGCGGCAATGTTGCACCGAATGATGCTGGCACCAAGCCCGGGGTAGTAAAAATGTCCTTTGTTTTTTTGTTAAAATAATCCAGTGTTACAGACAGTTTACTATCGAAAAATTTAGCATCTAAACCAACATCTAAATCATTTACGGTCATCCACTTTACATTCTGATTGGATAAGGTGGGTTCTACAATACCTGTATAAGATTGTGGCGTTTCGCCAAAAACAATACCGCTTGAACCCGTTGAGTAGCTTTTTTGATAAACCAAACTCGATACTCCGATGTTATCGTTACCTGTTATACCATATGAGGCCCTAATTTTTAAGAAACTGATAAACTTTAAATTGTCTTTAACAAATTGCTCTTCACTGATATTCCACCCAATACTGGCTGCAGGGAACCAGGCGAAACGGTTGTTCTCGCTAAACCTGTCTGATCCATTATAGGCAGCCGTTAAGTCTAATAAATATTTCTGTTTGTAAGCATAGGTAGCCTTACCGGTAAAACCTTGTATATTATATGGATCAATTAACGTAACTGTTGTGGTACCAACGGGTAAAATATTGGTACGCGTCTGGTTAATCAACGCTACAGCAGCCACATTGTGATCGCCAAAGCTACGGTTGTAGTTTAGCCCCCCACGTATTGTTGTGGTGCGTTTAGTAGTACTAAAGGTGGTACTTCTACTTAAAACCCCCATTCGATACAGATTTGGTGTTGTGGGATTATATTTCTGCGTAACAGGATCGTAGCTATAGGCTAAAATTTCGCTCGAGGCGCGTGTTAGGTTTCTGGTGAAATTATAATCACCGGTATAAGAAACCAGAAAATTTGCCGATAAGCCTGGTGTAACTACATCAAGTAATTGATTTGCACTTGTAGCTGCCGCAATATTGTTGTTGTAACTGCGGTTGTAACCCGAATACATTAAATTCGCTACCGGATTCGGCTTGGTTCCGGTTGCCGCAGAGCTGGCGATTAAACCATTTGGCCAATAAATTGGATAAAGAAAAGAAGAAAGTTCTCCATTCCACAAGTATTGAAATATGGTACCACCATTGTTCCATGGTTTATCATTTGGCTCATTGGTAACCCCAAATTTTCCAGATAGATCGATCTTGATTTTCAGATTTTTGTTAGGCGTAATGTCCACATTCGACCTAAAGTTATACCTGTTGTATAAATAGTTGGAGTTGTAGCCCTGACCTTCAGAAAAGTCTTTAAATAATCCACCCTGATATAAGTATCCAAGGTTGACAAAATACTTTACTTTTTCGGTACCACCAGATATGTCGAAATTTATCTTATTCTGTAAACTCACTTTTTTAATCACCTCATCCCACCAGTTTACGTTTGGATGGTTGTAAGGATCATCATTGGTGAGATAATGCTGTAGGTTATCTCCTGAAAAGAAATTTGGATATAATGTGGCCGGATTATTATACAAACCAGCCAGGCGCTCACGGAATAAACTTAAGGTAGTAAAACCCGAATTAACCACCGGACGCTGTGTAGGCATTTGAATACCGCTTTCATTTTTGATATTTAGTGCTGGTTTACCGCTCTGTCCTCTTCGGGTGGTAATAATGACTACTCCATTAGCTCCCCTTATACCATAAACAGCTGTAGTTGATGCATCTTTTAATATCGTTACACTTTCTACCTCGTTATTATCGATAGAACTGATTTGATCGGCACTTACCTCAACATCATCCACAATAACCAGTGGTGTAGTACCTCCAGCATAAGTGCTGATACCACGGATCTGGAAAGCCGCACCATCATTACCTGGCTGACCGCTGCGTTGCTGCGAAAAGAAACCGGGCAATCGGCCTGCTAAACTATTCTGTAAGCTTGCAGATGGACTCTGACGGATTTTCTCGCCAGAAATAGAACTTACTGCACCAGTAACCGTAATTTTTTTAGCCGATTGGCCAACACCCAATACCACTACATCTTCTAAACCTTTGGCGTCATCTTTTAAAACCACGCTAATGGTAGATTTTGAGGCTACATTAATCTCCTGTGAAAGGTAACCAACCGATTTAACTACAATAATACCTTGATTACCTCTTAATTTTAAACTGAAACGGCCTTTTTCATCAGATGAAACACCATTGCTTGTAAACTCTTTTTCAAAAATGGTAGCTGCAGGAATTGGTCCGTTGTCATCGCTAACCGTTCCTGTTACTATTTTACCTGTTTGTGCAAATGCACTATTGCAACCAATAAGCACGACAAACAAGATGATTGTTTTTATAATTTTTTTCATGTGATTTGTGCTAATTTTTACCAGTTAGGATTCTGAACCATTGCTTTATTTGAAACCACCTCATTTAATGGAATTGGAAACAGATATCCTTTATTTGCATCAAATTTGGTAGCAGCAGCATCTACAGTTTTGTAAGTTACTACGCCGCCCGCTATTGTACCCTGTACGCCATGAAGCGTTCCATTAAGTACTGTTGCGGCAATTTTCCATCTTCTGATATCCCAAAAGCGGTGCTCTTCAAAAGCAAATTCCACCCTTCGCTCATGCCTGATCCGATCGCGCATTTGTACCTGGTTTAAACCTGCTGGTAAAGCGGGCATACCTACGCGGCTCCTTATCGCATTAACTGCGGCATAAACACTTGCATCTGCCCCTACAGCTTCGTTTTGAGCTTCGGCATAGTTTAACAGAATTTCTGCATACCTGATAATTGGAAAAATGTGCGGATAATTTGAGTATGATGTTCCGCTAGAATTGCTGGTCATAAACTTACGCAGGTAATAACCGGTACGGGTTTCGCCTTTGGTTACCCTTCCATAACCAAAAGGTCTATCCAGTCCACCATCATAAGTTTGCACTTTTCTGTTCAGCCAGTAAAGGCCGTCGAAAGTAATGGTAGCAGGAAAGCGCGGATCCCTGTCGTAATAAGGATTAGTGGCAACATAACCCGAGCCTGTTTCGGTAATCTGTTTACCATTGCTCATCTCATATTCATCTACCAGCTCCTGGGTTGGATTGGTTTTGCCTGAGGATGAGGCACGGGTATAACCCACAGGATCATTTTGCGCTTCAACAGTAGAGTTGCTGGTTGCCATATAAGGCAAAATAATTTCGTTATTGCTCGCCGTAGTAAAAACACTTAAGAATTTATTTACGTTGGTAACATAAGTAGCAAGTGTTGAAGTTGGTGCTACCCCAGCAAGCGTAGTGGTAGTATAATGTGCGGTTGTTGCGGCATTATTTAGCGCATAGGTAAATTTAGCTGCCGCAACACTATCCATTACGGCTTTTGCAGCAGCGGCAG
>Ga0308165_1003742_pt1 | contig 15954 bp, 17 predicted proteins | sample PhyWR2_FD_201032 | JGI IMG/M metagenome (GOLD analysis project Ga0308165, IMG submission 201032) | Phyllosphere microbial communities from UC Gill Tract Community Farm, Albany, California, United States - DLSLW.R2 | ecosystem: Host-associated > Plants > Phyllosphere > Unclassified | place: USA...
GCGACTCGGCGATCTCGATCTTGAGGATGTCGCCGACGTAGTGCGTGGTCGATTCTTCAAACAACTGCGCGCTGCTGACGCGGAAGATCGCGCCGTTGTTTTCGATATTGGCCACCGGATAGGCCGGTCGCACGCTGGTCGGTCCCTGCACCATCGGCGGCGGGCTGCTGCACGCGCTCAACATGCATAAAAGTCCTGCCGCATAAGCAGTGCAGGCAATGCGTCCCTGAATCATGATCTTCCCCCCTGGCAAACCGATAACCGGCAACGGGTCCTGCAAAGGACAGGCCCTCGCGGCCATCATCGCGGCAAAGCCTGTAAGCGGAAGTTAATGCGCTGTAAATCAACGAAAACGCCTCTCAAGACGGGTGAAGATTCTTCAAGGAATGTGAAGACGATCCGTATCGTCATTGCCATGAACGCCGAATCCATCGCCAATCCGGCATTTTCTGTGCGGGGACGCTGCGGCGCTAGCCGGCTGGAATTGGTGCAATCCGCACCGGTGCGGCGCGTCGGCGCGTTTCTTTGGTGAACAAGTGTCTGAAATACGAGACAAAAACCCGGATTTTCGGGTGGCACACATCATGCAATATAGAGAAAACAGTTCTTATATAAATCATCAAACCATATATGAAACAAAATGCACTATCTTTTTGCGGAATATCTGCTATATTTGATCCGTATATCTCGCATTTGGTTTGTGGTTTTATATATGAGACAACTGGCGTTTGTGCCGCACCAGCCACCTACCGGTCCGGCTCCAGCAAATGTCACGTAATTAGGCGCGAGGGCGCCAAAGCAACAAGTAACTAACCAAGAGGCATCATGATCGAAATCGAATTTCGCAATGTCGGCAAGAGCTTCGTCGACCGCCAGACTTCCCAGCCGCGCGCTGCCGTCACCAACGTCAACCTGTCGATCCGCAGCGGCGAAGTGGTTTCCATCATCGGTCCGTCGGGCTGCGGCAAGAGCACCTTGCTGAACATGGGTGCCGGTTTGTACCTGCCCACCTCCGGCGAAGTCATCGTCGGCGGACAGCGTGTCACCAAGCCGGTCCGCAACGTCGCCTTCATGCTGCAAAAGGACTTGCTCATGCCTTGGCGCAATATCCGCGCCAACGTCTCGCTCGGCCTGGAAATCGACGGCGTCAACGCCGCCGAGCGCAAGCGCGTCGCCGACGAGTTGCTGGCCAAGTGCCACCTCAAGGGCTTTGAAGAACATTATCCCTATCAATTATCCGGCGGCATGCGCCAACGCGCCGCGCTGGCCCGCACGCTGGCGGTGGATCCGCAAGTGCTGCTGATGGACGAGCCGTTCTCGGCGCTGGACGCGCAGACCAAGATGGTCTTGCAGCAGGACTTGGCCAAGATGCTGTTCGAAAAGAAAAAGACCGCGCTTTTCATCACCCACGATCTGGTCGAAGCGATCGCCCTGTCGGACCGCCTGCTGGTCATGAGCGAACGTCCCGGCACCATCATCGAAGAGATCGAAGTCAACCTGCCTTTCCGCGACAACCCGCTGGAGCGCCGCAAGCTGCCGGAAATCGGCCCGCTGCAAGGCCGCCTGATGGAGTTGCTCAAGGTCGGCAAGGAAACCGCTGAACTGCATTAAGACCTATCTGAATATCCCGAACATCCAACCTGATCGCCACCGAACAATAGGAGTGAAGCAAGCATGAAAAAATTTCTCGCCTCTTTCTGCAGCAAGCTGGTCCTGAGCGCCGCCGTTGCCACGACATTCGTCGCCACCGCAGTGGTGCCGGGGATCGCCCAGGCCGCCCCGGAAGAAGTGACCTACCTGCTGCCGGCGCCGCCGAATTCGCCGGCCTTCGCACCGTGGGTGCTGGCGCAGCACAAAGGCTATTACGCTGACGAAAACCTCAAGATCAACTTCATCGTCGCCAAGGGCGGCGTCGACGTCGCCAAGCAAATCGGCGCCGGTAATGCCGTCATCGGCGGCGCTATCGGCGACACACCGATCGTGGTGCGCGCCAACGGCATTCCGGTCAAGGCGATTGCAGTGCTGGGTGCAGGTTCGATCACCATGGTCGCCGCCAACGCCAACGAAAACATCAAGTCGCTCAAAGACCTCAAGGGCAAGACCGTCACCGTGATGTCGTACACCGACACCACCTATTACGCCTTCCTCGGCAGCCTCAAGACCGCCGGCCTGTCCAAGACCGACCTGCAGATTCAGGCCGCCGGTCCTGCCGGCGTGTGGCAGGTGTTCACCGCAGGCAAGGCCTCGGCTTTTGCCGGCGTGCCGGATTGGATCGTCAACTCGACCGATGCCGGCGCCAAGGTCGAGCTACTCGACAACGGCGGCTTCAAGAGCATGGCGCAAGCGATCCTGGCCTCCGACGACACCATCAAGAACAAGCCCGAATTGCTCAAGCGCCTGGTGCGCGCCACCCTGCGCGGCATGCAGGACATCATGAAGGATCCGAAAGCCGCCGCCACCGACTACGTCGCCGCACTGCCTGCCTACAAGGGCAAGGAAGCCAGCATCGAAGCCACCTTCGAGATGTATCGCAAATACGTCTACGCCGGCCAGAAGACCCTGGGTCAGATCGACGCCGCCCGCATGGACAGCGTGCAGAAGTTCTATGTCAGCGAAGGCATCGTGACCAAGGCCACGCCGGTCAACGAACTCTTCACCAATCAATTCGTTGGAACAGCAAGATAAATGGATACCTCTACTACTGCGGCTGCAAACCACATGAGCACGCCTGACAACACCACGCCAGCTATCAAAGTAAAGCGCCCGCTGCTCAGCGAGCGTACTCGTACCGTGTGCGGCAGCCTGGTGGTACTGGTCCTGTTCTTGGCCTCATGGCAATGGGGCCCGGGCTGGCTCGGCATGCCGGAATACATCCTGCCGAACCTGTCGCACGTGCTCAAGGAATCCGTGGTCATGTGGAACAACAATGACCTGCTGACCCACTTCGGCATCACCGCCATGGAAGTGGTGTTCGGCTTCCTGTTCGGCGCGCTGCTTGGATTGGCCGTCGGCGTCGCACTGGGTTTGTCGCCGCGCGCCGAAGCCATGTTGTCGCCGTACATCCTGGCCTTGCAGATTGCCCCGAAGGTCGCGTTTGCACCGCTGTTCGTGATGTGGCTGGGCTACACCATCTATCCGAAGATCATCGTTGCCGTGCTGATCGTGTTCTTCCCGATCATGATCAACGTGCTGTCGGCTGTTCGTACGGTGGATCCCGACATGGTCAACCTGGTGCGCACGCTCAACGCCGGCCGCTGGCAGATCTTCCATCTGGTTGAGTTTCGTTCGGCGCTGCCGGCGCTGTTCTCGGGCCTGCGCATTGCATCAACGCTGTCCGTCATCGGCGTGACCGTCGGCGAACTGGTCGGCGGCAATCAAGGCCTCGGCTACCTGCTGGTCGACGGCGAAGGCCAGGGCAATACCGCCGCCGTGTTCGTCGCCATCTGCGCGCTGACGCTGATCGGTATCGTCACTTACGGCGCCGTCGTCTGGGCCGAGCGTCGCGTGCTGCACTACCTGCCTAAAGTGCATACCAGCACGGTCTGATGGAGCCACACTACATGACCACTTCCAACCAACTTCTAGCCGGCCGCCGCATCCTGATCACCGGCGCGGCGCGCGGCCTCGGGCTGGCCTTTGCCACCGCCGTGGCGGAAGCCGGCGCCAGCGTGGCGATGGCCGACATCCTGCAAGACACTTTGCAGGGCGCGGTCGCCGGTTTGCAGAAGCGCGGACTGAACGTCGCCGGCTTCACCGTCGACCTGGCAGACCCGCAGTCTATCGACACCTGCGCCAAAGCGTCGGTGCAATGGCTGGGCGGTCTCGACGGCCTGGTCAACAACGCCGCGATCACCAACTCGGGCGGCAAGACCACCGAGCAACTCGCGATCGATATGTGGGACAAGGTCATGGACGTCAACGTGCGCGGCACCTGGCTGATGACCAACGCCTGCCTGCCGGCCTTGCGCGAATCGGGCCGCGGCAGCGTCGTCAACCTGTCATCCGACACGCCGCTGTGGGGCGCCACCAACCTGCTGGCCTATGTCGCCAGCAAGAGCGCGGTGATCGGCATGACGCGCTCGCTGGCGCGCGAACTGGGCGGCGACAACATCACCGTCAACGCCGTGGCGCCGGGCCTGACGCTGGTCGAAGCCACCGAATACGTACCGAAAGAACGCCACCAGACTTACCACGACCGCCGCGCCATCCAGCGCGACCAGTTGCCGGAAGATGTCTGCGGCGCCGTGATCTTTGCTCTATCCGATTTGTCCCGTTTTTATACAGGACAAGTCATGGCCGTCAACGGCGGCTTCGTGATGAATTGAATCAAAACCGACTACGTTTCCCTGACCTACCAAGGAGAAAAGAATGACCGACATGTCCGAACAAAACAACGTCAAGCGCAGCTGGGACCAGCCTGAAGGCAGCAGCTTCGGCGACTGGATGGAATCGCGCGTGGCGCGCCTGTCGACCCGCAAGTACGACTGGGATGCGCTGAAGTTCCAGGCCGACCACGATCCGAAATTCCGCCGCGCGCAAATGCGCTACATCGGCACCGGTGGCACCGGCGTGGCGGTCGACGCCAACGTGATTCCGTCGGAGCACTTCACCTTCTCGACCATGATCATCCCGGCCGGCCACGAAGGTCCGCCGCACCTGCATATCGATGTCGAGGAAGTGTTCTTCGTCCTGCGCGGCAAGCTCAAGCTGGTGCTGGAAAAAGACGGCGAGCGCTTTGAAACCATCCTGACCGACCGCGACGTGGTGTCGGTGCCGCCCGGCGTGTACCGCGAAGAAATCAACATCGGCGACGAAGATGCGCTGATGTGCGTGATGCTGGGCGCGAAGAAGCCGATCACGCCGACCTATCCGGCGGACCATCCGCTGGCGTCCATCAAGCGCGGCTGATCGACAGCAAGAGCCCACCGGAAACCGACATGACTCCGCACGCACCCGCCTCCGTCACCTGCGCCGATACGCTGAAGGATTCCCTGAGCCTGCTCGAGGGACGCTTCGCGGAAAGCACCGTCGATCTCGACGACGGCAGCATCGTCTCGTACCGCTCGTGCGGACGCGGTCCGGTGATCGTGCTGCTGCACGGCATCAGCTCGAGTGCGGCGTCGTGGTTGCAATGTGCGCTGCGTCTTGAAAAAGACGCCCGGGTCATCGCCTGGAACGCGCCCGGCTACGGCCGTTCGACCGCGCTGCCGCAGATGCAGCCGAGCGCCGCCGATTACGCCGCGCGGCTGGAACTGTTCCTGCAAGCGCTGGGCGTCAACAACTGCCTGCTGGTCGGCCATTCGCTCGGCGCCATGATGGCGGCGGCTTACGTTAGCGGCGGTGGCGGTAAGCGCGCCTCGCGCCTGCTGCTGGTCAGCCCGGCGCAAGGCTACGGCAGCGACGCCAAACGCGAACGCGGTCAGCAGATTGCGCAAGAACGTCTCGACGTCCTGCGCACCATCGGCGTCGAAGGCATGGCCGAGCGCAGCCCCGCGCGCATGTTGTCGGCGCAGGCCGGCGACACCGAGCGCGCTTGGGTGCGCTGGAACATCCAGTGGCTCAACCCGGCCGGCTACACGCAGGCGGTGCACATGCTGTGCGGCGACGCGCTGCAGACCTATGCGCCCAACGGCATGCTGGGTCACGTGCCGGCGACAGTGTATTGCGGCACGGATGATGTGGTCACCACCGCCGACGACAGCCGTGAACTGGCCTGGAATTTGAATTTGCCGTTCCACCTGATCGACAATGCGGGCCACGCCTGCTACATCGAACAAGCCGGGGCGGTAGCAGCAGCCATACGCCACCAACTCAGCGGTCACCTTTACAAACTTTCTTAAAACAAAAATCATGAACAAACCAGTGCTGCCAGAAGATGAATCGCAAGAGAAGTACCTCGTTCCAGGCTTGGAGCGCGGCCTGCGCCTGCTGTGCGAATTCAGCCGTCAGGACAAGACTTTGTCGGCGCCGGAACTGGCGCGTCGCCTCGACGTGCCGCGTTCCACCGTATTCCGCCTGCTGACCACGCTGGAACGCATGGGCTTCGTCGAACGCAACGACGGCGGTCGCGACTATCGCCTCGGCATGGCCGTGCTGCGCCTCGGCTTCGAATACCTGGCCTCGCTGGAACTGACCGAGATCGGTCGTCCGCTGCTGGATCGCCTGCGCGACGAAATCAGCTACTCCTGCAACCTGGTCGTGCGCGACGGTCGTTCCATCGTCTACGTCGCCAAGTCGGTCACGCAAACCGCCTTCGCCAGCCACGTTAACGTCGGCACCCGTCTGCCGGCGCACGCCACCGTGCTCGGCCGCGTACTGCTGGAAGACCTGACCCTGGCCGAACTGCGCGACCTGTATCCGGAAGAACACCTGGAAGTCTTCTCCAGCAATACACCCAAGACCGTGGTCGAGTTGTTCGACATGGTGCAGAACGACAAGCAACGCGGTTACGTGCTGCAGGAAGGCTTCTTCGAAACCAGCATCTCCACCATCGCCGCACCGGTGCGCGATCACTCCGGCAAGGTGGTGGCCGCGATGGGCGCGACGATCCCGTCGCCGCACATCGAAGCCGATCAACTCGACCTGATCGTCGTCAAGGTACGCGACACCGCGAACGAACTGTCGCGCCTGCTTGACCATGCCCCACAGAAGTCAGGCAAGGTCGTCAACATGTGGCGGGAGTAACAGCAATGAGCATGATTCAACTCGAAGGCAAAGTCGCCGTCGTTACCGGCGGCTCTTCGGGCATCGGCCTGGCGACTGTCGAGCTGTTGCTCGAAGCCGGCGCGGCGGTCGCCTTCTGCGGCCGCAACCAGGAACGGTTGCAACAGGTGGAAGCGCAACTCCGTGTGCGTTTTCCACAAGCCAAATTGTTTTCGTCCGTCTGCGACGTGTTGTCGCAAGAGCAGGTGCAAGCCTTCGCCGCCGCTGTGGAAGAGAAGCTCGGCGCGGTCTCCATGCTGGTCAACAACGCCGGCCAGGGCCGTGTGTCGACCTTCGCCGATACCGAAGACGCCGCCTGGACCGAAGAGCTGCGCCTGAAATTTTTCTCGGTGATTTATCCGATCCGCGCCTTCCAGCCGCAGTTGCAGCGCATGAGCGCCACGCACGGCGAAGCCGCCGTGGTCTGCGTCAACTCGTTGCTGGCGATCCAGCCCGAGCCGCACATGGTGGCGACTTCCGCCGCGCGCGCCGGCATCCACAACCTGGTGCGCTCGCTGGCGACGGAATTCTCGGCGCAAAAAATTCGCGTCAACGGCATCCTCATCGGCCTGGTCGAATCCGGCCAATGGCGCCGTCGCTTCGAAGCCCGCACCGGTGCGGATAGCGACCTGTCCTGGGAACAATGGACCCAGGCGCTGGCGCAAAAAAAACATATTCAACTCGGCCGTCTCGGTCATCCACAGGAAGCCGCCCGCGCGATCGTTTTTCTCGCGACGCCGCTTTCTTCGTACACAACAGGCAGCCACATCGATGTTTCAGGAGGACTTTCCCGCCATGCCTAAGCAAAACCAACCCACAGAACAAGTCACAGTCGGCTGCGCCATCGCCGCTTTCCTCGAACAATGCGACGTCAAGGCGGCATTCGGTGTGATCTCGATCCACAACATGCCCATCCTCGATGCCTTCGGCGAGCGCGGCAAGATCCGCTTCATCCCGGCGCGCGGCGAAGCCGGCGGCGCCAATATGGCTGACTCGTATGCACGCACCACCGGCGGCCTCGGCGTTTGCCTGACCTCCACCGGCACTGCCGCCGGCAACGCCGCCGGCGCCATGGTCGAAGCACTGACCGCCGGCACGCCGCTGCTGCACCTGACCGGCCAGATCGAAACGCCTTACCTCGATCAAAGCCTGGCTTACATCCACGAAGCGCCGGATCAGTTGTCGATGCTCAAAGCGATCTCCAAGGCCGCCTTCCGCATCCGCAGCACCGAGACCGCCATCAGCACCATCAAGCTGGCCGTGCAGACTGCGCTGACGCCGCCGATGGGTCCGGTCAGCGTCGAAATTCCTATCGACATCCAGGCCGCGCTGATTCCGATGCCGTCCGATCTGCGTCCGTTGCCGATTGCCGTGCAGGCGCCGTCCGAACATGCGCTCGACGAACTGGCCGAGCGTCTGCTCAAGGCCAAGCGTCCGTTGCTGTGGATGGGCGGCGGTGCGCGCCAGGCCGGCAAGCAGGTGCAGCGTCTGCTGGATCTCGGCTTCGGCGTGGTCACCAGCACACAAGGCCGCGGCATCGTGGCGGAAGATGATGCACGCTCGCTCGGTTCGTTCAACCTGCACAAGCCGGTCGAAAATTTCTATCAGACCTGCGACGCCATCGTCGTGATCGGCTCGCGCCTGCGCGGCAACGAAACCCTGAAATACGAACTGAAACTGCCGCGTCCGCTGTATCGCATCGACGCCGATCCGTCGGCCGAAGGCCGCTGCTACAACAGCGATCATTTCGTCTGCGGCGATGCGGCGCTGGCGCTGGAAGGCCTGGCGGATCGTCTCGAAAAACGCAAGAGCGCCATCCAGATCGATCCGGCCTTCATGGGCGACCTGCAGAAGGCGCGCGATGCCGCCGTCGCCGGCCTGGTCGATGGCCTCGGTCCTTACAGCGCGCTGGTCGAGCAAGTGCAAAAAGCTGCCGGCCGCAAGTTCAACTGGGTGCGCGACGTCACCGTCTCGAACAGCACCTGGGGCAATCGCTACCTGCGCATTTTTGACCCGCTGGCCGGCGTGCATGCACTCGGCGGCGGCATCGGCCAGGGCCTGGCGATGGGCATCGGCGCCGCCATCGGCGCAGCGGTGACCGCCTCCGGCAAGAAGACTTTCACGCTGGCCGGCGACGGCGGCTTCATCCTCAATCTGGGTGAGCTGGCGACCGCCGTGCAAGAGAAGGCCGACATGGTCATCGTGCTGATGAACGACAAGGGCTACGGCGTCATCAAGAATATCCAGGACGTGCAATACGGCGGCCGCCGTCACTACGTCGACCTGCACACGCCGGACTACGCGCAACTGTCGCAGGCGCTGAGCCTGCGCCACGCCCGCGTCAGCAACCTGGCCGACGTCGAAGCCGCGTTGAAGAACGCATTGTCCGAGCCAGGTCCGTTCCTGTTGGAAATCGACATGCTGACCATCGGTAGTTTCAAGACCGCGTTTGCCGGTCCGCCGGTGACGGAAAAAGCGGCAGCGGAAGCCGCCGCAGCGTCCATCGCCACGAGCAAAACCACTGCAGCTACCGCTGCCGCCGTCTGAAGAGACTGAGGAGAAACCCATGTTGCATGTCTCGATGATCGGTTGCGGCGCCATCGGCGTCGGCGTGATGGAACTGCTGAAAAGCGATCCGGAAGTCGCCTTCGATGTCGTCATCGTTCCGGAAGCGAACATGGCGAACGCCCGCACCGTGGTGTCGTCGCTGGCGCCCAAGGCGCGCGTCGAGACCCGTCTCGGCGACGACCGTCCCGATCTGCTGATCGAATGCGCCGGCCATCAGGCGATCGAAGAGCACATCATCCCGGCGCTGCTGCGCGGCATCCCTTGCATGGTGGTGTCGATCGGCGCGCTGTCGGAACCCGGCCTGGTCGAGAAGCTGGAAGCCGCAGCACGCGAAGGCAAGACCCAGGTGCAATTGCTGTCGGGCGCCATCGGTGCGATCGACGCCTTGTCGGCGGCGCGCGTCGGCGGCCTGGAGTCGGTGGTCTACACCGGCCGCAAGCCGCCCCATGCGTGGAAAGACACGCCGGCCGACGGACCTTTCGACCTGGCCAGCCTGACCGTTGCGACGGTGATCTTCGAAGGCACGGCACGCGAAGCCGCGCGCCTATATCCGAAGAACGCCAACGTCGCTGCGACCTTGTCGCTGGCAGGTCTCGGTCTCGATCACACACAGGTGCGCCTGTATGCCGATCCGGGTGTCACCGAGAACGTGCATCACGTCGAAGCCAAGGGCGAGTTCGGCGGCTTCGAGCTGACCATGCGCGGCAAGCCGCTCGCTGCCAATCCCAAGACCTCGGCGCTGACCGTATTCAGTGTGGTGCGTGCGCTCGGTAATCGTGCGCATGCGCTGTCCATTTAAGTGATGTGAACAAGCAATCATGACCGAACTGAATCTCAACGAAACACTGCCGATCTGCGTTGCGGGTGAATGGCGTCTGGGCGGCGGCGATCGCTACGCCACGCTGTACCCGGCTACCGGTGAAGCAATTGCTTATCTGAATGCCGCCAGCGTGGCCGATGTCGAAGAAGCCATCGTCGGTGCCGACAAAGCCTTCCGCACCAGCGGCTGGGCGCAGAAGAAACCGCATGAACGCGCCATCGTCCTGTACCGCGTCGCGCAACTGATCCGCGAACGCGGCGAAGCGCTGGCGCAACGTCAGCGTCTCGACAACGGCAAGCCGATTACCGAGACGCGCAACCTGGTCGGCAGCGCTGCCGCAACGTTTCAATTCTTTGCTGCCGCTTGCGAAACATTGGAAGAAACGATTACGCCGATGCGCGGCGACAACCTGACCATGAGCGTCTACGAAGCCATGGGTGTGGTGGCCGCGATCACACCGTGGAATTCGCCGATCGCCAGCGAAGCGCAAAAGATGGCGCCGGCACTGGCCGCCGGCAACGCCGTGGTGGTCAAGCCTGCCGAAGTCACACCGTTGATGGCGCTGGAACTGGCCAAGATCTGTGAAGAGGCCGGCGTGCCGAAAGGCCTCATCAGCGTGCTGCCCGGCAAGGGCTCGGTAATCGGCGACGCCATCACGCTGCACCCGCTGGTCAAGCGCGTGTCCTTCACCGGCGGCACTACCACCGGCAAGCACATTGCCCACATCGCCGCCGACAAGATGATGCCGGTCTCGCTGGAACTGGGCGGCAAGTCGCCGACCATGGTGTTCGAAGACGCCGACATCGACCACGCCGTGGCCGGTGTGCTGTACGGTATTTTCAGCAGCTCGGGCGAGTCCTGTATCGCCGGTTCGCGCCTGTTCGTGGCGCGCAGCATTTACGACAGTTTCATGGAACGCCTGGCGGCAGGCGCCGCAGCCTTGCGCGTCGGCGATCCGGCCGATGAGCGCACGCAAATGGGCCCGCTGATCACCGCGCGCCATCGCGAAGGCATCGAGTCCTACGTCTCCATCGGCGTCGCCGACGGCGGCCGTATCCGCACCGGTGGTACGCGTCTTGCAGGTGATCAGTTCGCACGCGGTTACTACTACGCGCCGACCATCATCGAAGGCGTCACCAACGATCAGCGCATCTGCCAGGAAGAAATTTTCGGGCCGGTGCTGGTGGCGATGCCGTTCGACAACGAAGAGGACCTGATCGCGCAAGCCAACGACAGCGTGTATGCGCTGGCGGCCGGCATCTGGACGCGCGACTACAAGAAGGCCTGGCGTTTCGGCCGTGCAGTGCAGGCCGGTAACGTGTGGATCAATACGTATAAACAGTTTTCGATTTCGACGCCCTTCGGCGGCTGGCGCGACAGCGGCCTGGGACGCGAAAAGGGCCGCCTCGGCATCCTGCAATACATGGAGCAGAAGAGCATGTATTGGGGATTGAATGAAAATCCGTTGCCGTGGGCAGGCTGAGTTCAAGGAGAAACAAATGGCTGGAATTGACGTATCAGGTATCGACGAAATCACTTACGGTGCGGACGACATGCCCGCCTGCCGCCAGTTCTTTCTCGACTGGGGCATGACGCTGGCGCAGGAGAGCGCCGAGGCATTGGTGTTCGAATCGCAAAACGGGTGCCGCGTGATCGTGCGCAACAGCGCCGATCCGACTCTGCCGCCGGCCATTGAAGCCGGCCCGACATTGCGTGAAGTGGTGTGGGGCGTATCCACCGCAGAGGTGTTGCCGAAATTCGCAGAGCGCATCAAGGATCTGCCGGGTTATTTCAATGACGGCAAGCGCGTCGGCTGCACTGATCCAAACGGCCTGGCGGTGAGCTTCCAGGTCTCGCAAAAGCGCGACGTGCAAGTCGAGTGCGCGACCATGAACACCTGGAACGAAAAGAACCGCATCAATCAGCGCAGCCCGGCCTATGACCACGCGTCGCCGATCGAAGTCGGCCACGTGGTGTTCTTCGTCAAGGACGTCAAGGCCTGCGAAAAATTCTACTGCGAAAACTTCGGCTTCGTGCCGTCCGACCGCTATCCGGAACGCGGCGCTTTCCTGCGCTGCGCCGACGTCGGCGGTCATCACGACATCTTCCTGCTGCAACCGCCGGAAGCACGTTCGGGCCTGAACCACGTCGCCTTCACCGTGCGCGATATTCACGAAGTCTTCGGCGGCGGCATGCACATGTCGCGCAAGGGCTGGGACACGCAACTGGGGCCGGGTCGTCATCCGATCTCGTCGGCGTATTTCTGGTACTTCAAGAACCCCGCCGGCGGCCTGATCGAGTACTACGCCGATGAAGACCAGCTCGATGCTGACTGGGAGCCGCGCGATTTCGAACCGGGTCCGACCGTGTTCGCCGAATGGGCGATCGACGGCGGCATCGACGGCAACACGCGCCGTCAAAAGAATGCGCAAGGGCCGACCGGGAAATTCCTGACCGAACGTCAGCCGACCCACAAGTAATCGGAGCAAGTCACATGTCTTCTTTCAAAATCGGCATCCTCGGCGCAGGTATCGGCGGCTTGACCGCCGCCATCGCGCTGCATCGCGCCGGCCACGACGTGGTCGTGTACGAACAGTCGAAACAATTCCTGCGCGTCGGCGCCGACATCAATCTGACGCCGAACGCCGTGCGCGCACTCGATGGCCTCGGCATCAGTGAAGCAGTGCGCCGCACCGCTGCGCGCCCGACTCATCGCATCAGCCGTACCTGGGACAGTGGCGAAGAAACTTCGCGCCTGGAAATGGGCGATACCGCCGAGAAGAAATACGGCGCACCGCAACTGACCATCCATCGCGCCGATTTGCTGGCGGCGTTGGCCGAAGTGTTCCCCGCCGAGCGCGTGCAGTTTGCCAAGCGTGCGGAAGCGATTGTTGAAGATGCATCCGGCATCACACTGAGCTTCACCGATGGCACCACCGACAAGGTCGATCTGCTGATCGGCGGCGACGGCATCCACTCCGCCGTGCGCAGCGCCATGTTCGACAAGGAAAGCCCGCGCTTCACCGGCGTGGTCGCCTTCCGCGCCGTGATCCCGGCCGACAGCGTGGCGCAGGTGCCGAACCTGCAAGCCTTCACCAAATGGTGGGGCCCGAATCCGGAAAGCCAGATCGTCACCTTCCCGCTCAACTGCGGCAAGGACATTTTCATCTTCGCCACCACTGCGCAGGAAACCTGGCATCTCGAATCGTGGACCACGCCAGGCAGCGTGCAGGAACTGCGCGACAGCTACGCCGGTTTCCATCCCGACGCCACCGCGCTGCTGGATGCCTGCGACGAAGTATTGAAGACCGCACTGTACGAGCGCGATCCGTTGCCGCACTGGTCCAAGGGCCATATGACGCTGCTGGGCGACGCCAGCCATCCGATGATGCCGTTCATGGCGCAAGGCGCCGGCATGGCGATTGAAGATGCCGTGGTGTTGGCGCGCTGCCTGGAAAAAGTGGCGACCGCCGATGGCATAGCCGAGGCCCTGCAAACCTATCAGGACCTGCGCCTGGAACGCACCAGCAAGATCCAGATCGGATCGCGCGGCAACAACTGGCTGCGCGAAGGCGGCAATGCGGATTGGGTGTACGGCTACGACGCCTGGTCTATTCCGCTAGAAGTGGCAACTGATGCGGAAACGGTCTGAGGGTCTGAGTGATGAGCGAATCCGTCAAGAATCCGGAACTGATGTTGCTGACCGTGCTGCTGAAGCACGACCAGTCGAAGAATCTGGAAGACATCCAGGCGCACATGAAGAAGGTCGGCTGGTGGGATCGCTTTCCCGTTGAAGGCACGCGCGTGGTGTCGTGGACCGTGGCAATGGGCCTGGGCCAGATCGTCACGCTGGAACTGCCGCCGGCCTTGCTGCCGCTGGTGAACGTGGAGCTGGAACGCTCCGCCTGGGGTGTGTTCCGCACGGAATGCTACCCGACTTACGATTTTGTACCTGTGCGTGAGCGTATCCGCGAGCGCGTCAAGAATGGAGGCCAATAATGGTTGCAACAGTCACAGAGGTTTATCTCAATCCGCATCAGGCGCGTCGTCGTGCGCCGACCCAGTATGAAGATCTGCTGGGCGATTCCATCGAGCGTGCTTACGGCGCCGGCATCACCGAGCTGGCGGCGCTGGTCGCGCATCTGAATCGCACCGGCCCGGGGTGTCCGTACAACAACGGCGTCTGGACCGAAGAGAACTATCAAACCGAAATTGCTCGTTTGGCGGCATGAGCGGCACGACCGTTTAGCCATCCGATACTCAGGAGAATATGTAATGAGAACGACAGCCAATGATCCAGTCGATGCGGTCCTCGCCGTTGGATTGAAAGATTTGTGGTACCCGATTTGCCCGTCCGAATTCGTCGCCGAGCGCCCCGTGTCGCTGCGCCGCCTGGGCAAGAAGTTCGTGCTCTGGCGCGAAGCCAACGGCGCCCTGCACGCGCTGGAAGATCACTGTCCGCATCGCGGCGCGCCGCTGTCGATGGGCATCGCCATGGGCGACCGCATCGCCTGCGGCTACCACGGCGTGCAGGTGCGTTTTGACGGCGTCGTCATGAGCGTGCCCGGCAGCCCGGGCTGCAAACTGGAAGGCGCAAAAGCCACCCGTTCGTATCACGTCACCGAAGCCTGCGGCGCGATCTTCCTGTTCAACGCCAGCAGCGACATCGCCGAACCGCCGCCGCTGCGCCTGCCGGAAGAACTGACCAGCCCGGAGTATTCCAACTTCCTGTGCTACACCGAATGGAAGGGCGACTACCGCTACGTGCTGGACAACGTCATGGACCCGATGCACGGCACCTTCCTGCACAAGCAATCGCACTCGATGGCGGAAGGTGACAACACCGCGTCGTTCGGCATCCGCGAAACCGACATCGGTTTCATCTTCGAAAAAGAAGGCCAGCGCGACGTCAACTTCGACTGGACCGAATGGGCCGACACCGATTTGCACTGGATGCGTCTGGCGATCCCGTATCCGAAGACCGGCGGCCCGGGCGGCAGCTTTTACATCGTCGGCAGCTACACGCCCATCGTCGACAACATCGCCGCCGTCTTCCACTGGCGTTGCCGCAAGCTGACCGGCTGGCAAAAAGACACCTGGCGCTTCCTCTATCGCAACCGCCTGGAAGCGCGTCACTGGAACGTGCTGGAGCAAGACCGCGCGGTGCTGGAAGTGATGGAGCCCGACGCCAACCAGCGCGAAATGCTGTACCAGCACGACATGGGCATCGTCCGCCTGCGCCGCCACATGCGCGGCCTCGCCAAGGAACAACTGGCGAAGGAAGAAGCGGCGCAGGAAAACAAGTCGGCCAAGGCAGCCTGATCAATGACCACTGTCCAGATGCAGACTGTGAAGCATATCAAAACCGGCAAGGTGGCCGAACTGGCCACCGCGACCTGGTCAAATTGCCTGGTGATCGGCAATGAGATTTCCATGTCGGGCATGACCGCGCATCCGGCCTCGCGCAACAGCGTGCTGTCGACGTATGAACAGACGCTGGTGGTGCTGGGCAAGGTGCGCGATCTGGTGGAGGCTGCCGGCGGCACGCTGGGCAGCATCTACAAGCTGGTGATTTACGTGAAGGACATCGCGGACAAGGACGAAGTCGGTCGCGCACGCCGTGATTTCTTCACCGCTCTGCAGCCATGTCCATTCCCGTGTTCGACGCTGGTGGAAGTCAGCGGTCTGGTGTTTCCCGAATTGACGGTCGAGATCGATGCGTTCGCGCGGCTCGACATCGATTTGCAGCAAGCAGTTTCCTGATTTGGATTTTTTATGAGCAGCTCTCTTCTTTCCGTCCGTGTCCAGGCCATGCGCTTTGAAGCGCAGGGCATCGTCAGCGTCGAGCTGGTGTCGCCCGAAGG
>Ga0308165_1003743_pt1 | contig 15953 bp, 13 predicted proteins | sample PhyWR2_FD_201032 | JGI IMG/M metagenome (GOLD analysis project Ga0308165, IMG submission 201032) | Phyllosphere microbial communities from UC Gill Tract Community Farm, Albany, California, United States - DLSLW.R2 | ecosystem: Host-associated > Plants > Phyllosphere > Unclassified | place: USA...
TGTTCCAGTCAACGATAATGTCGACTGACACGCCGCCATCGCGAGCAAGCTCGCTCCTACAGGGGGATCATCCGACGAAATCCCCCGCTACAAACTCGACACGCTTTTCACCTGTCAGGCCGTATAATGCGGACCTTTCCGGCTTGTAAGAAAAACTACACTCGTGTGTAGCCTTTCGCGAAGTCATCCGCACAGGCCTGCCGAGTCGGGCCGCTTTTACAGGTGCCCCCATGGATTTCAACCCGCTCGACCTTGTCCTGCATCTCGATGTGTATCTCGACTTGCTGGTAAACAACTACGGGCCATGGATCTACGCCATCCTGTTCCTGGTCATTTTCTGCGAGACCGGCCTGGTGGTGATGCCCTTCCTGCCCGGCGACTCCCTGCTGTTCATTGCGGGCGCCGTTGCCGCGGGTGGCGGCATGGACCCGGTGCTGTTGGGGGGCCTGCTGATGCTGGCGGCTATCCTTGGCGACAGTACCAACTATGTCATTGGGCGAACGGTCGGCGAGCGACTGTTCAGTAACCCGAACTCGAAAATCTTCCGTCGCGATTACTTGCAGCAAACCCACGATTTCTACGACAAGCACGGCGGTAAAACCGTGACCATGGCGCGCTTCCTGCCCATCGTCCGCACTTTTGCACCGTTCGTCGCCGGCGTGGCGAAAATGCCTTATCCACGTTTCTTCTTTTTCAGCGTGCTGGGCACCCTCCTCTGGGTCGGCGGCCTGGTAACCCTGGGCTATTTCTTCGGCAACGTGCCATTCATCAAGAAAAACCTGTCGTTGCTGGTGGTGGGCATCATCCTGCTGTCGCTGGTGCCGATGATCATCGGTGTGGTCCGCAGCCGTTTCGGCAGTGCTGCATCCAAAGCCGAACCTCGCTGAGCGATGTGGTCGCTCAGCGCCTGGCGTCGTCGGCGCATCCTGGCCAGGCACCCGATTGACGATGATGTGTGGCAGCGGGTTCGCCATCACCTGAGCTTTCTCGACGGTATCACCGCCGAGCAGGACCAGTGGCTGCGCGAAGCCTGCGTGCTGTTCCTCGAAGACAAACACCTGACGGCCCTGCCGGGGGTCGAACTGCATCAGGAACAGCGGTTGCTGCTCGCCGCCCAGGCCCAGTTGCCCTTGCTCAACCTCGGCGAACTGAACTGGTATCAGGGTTTCCACGAAATCGTGCTCTACCCCGACGACTTCCTCAGTCCCCAGCGCCATCGCGATGCCAGCGGCGTCGAGCACGAGTGGGACGGCGAGCACAGCGGTGAAGCCTGGCAACAGGGGCCGGTCATTCTCGCCTGGCCTGGGGTCATGGCCAGCGGCGGGTGGGAAGGCTATAACCTGGTCATCCACGAACTCGCGCACAAACTCGATATGCTCAACGGTGACGCCAATGGCCTGCCCCCCCTGCATCCCGACATGCGGGTCAGTGAGTGGGCCAGGGTCATGCAAACCGCCTTCGATGACCTTGATCAGCAACTTGAACGCAATCCGGACGCCGAAACCGCCATCGACCCCTACGCAGCGGAGAATCCCGCCGAGTTCTTCGCTGTCACCAGTGAATACTTCTTCAGCGCCCCCGACCTGCTGCACGCGGCCTATCCAGAGGTGTATGAACAGTTGCAGCTTTTTTACCGCCAGGACCCGCTGGCCCGGCTGCGGCAACTTCTGGCGCACGACCCTGTCTATCAGGCACGCGACTAAGGTCCAGCCGACTTCTGGCGCATAGCGCCCAGAGCGGAATATGCCTATAATCGCCGCCACTTTTTGGTCAACTAACGGGGGCACAGCCCAATGAGCTACAGCAAGATTCCAGCTGGCAAAGACCTGCCGAACGACATCTACGTCGCGATCGAGATTCCGGCCAACCACGCGCCGATCAAATACGAAATCGACAAAGACAGCGATTGCCTGTTCGTTGACCGTTTCATGGCCACCCCGATGTTCTACCCGGCCAACTACGGTTACATCCCCAACACCCTCGCCGACGACGGTGACCCCCTCGACGTGCTGGTCGTAACCCCTTATCCGGTTGCTCCAGGTTCGGTGATCCGCGCTCGTCCGGTCGGCATCCTGAACATGACCGACGACGGCGGCGGCGATGCCAAGGTCATCGCGGTTCCACACGACAAGCTGTCCCAGCTGTACGTCGATGTTAAGGAATACACCGACCTGCCAGCGCTGCTGATCCAGCAGATCGAGCACTTCTTCGCGAACTACAAGGATCTCGAAAAAGGCAAATGGGTGAAGATCGAAGGCTGGGACGGCGCAGATGCCGCCCGTGCTGCGATCACCAAGTCGGTTGCTGCCTATAAAGGTTAAGAGCAGCTGCGAGCTCTGAGCTGCAAGCTTCAAGAAGAACCCCGGTTGAGCCGGGGTTTTTTTATGCCTGCAAGGCCACTTTCCACACAGCGTTTAACAATTGGATCGCTCGATTTTCCCTGTTTATTTTCTACAGGATAAGTCTTACATGAGGTCGCAAATTTCCTGCGTAATTTGAACGGGTCGTTTATTCAAAGCCCCGTGCTGCGGGCATAGACTCGTGTTTATGAAAAAGAACAAAACCTGCGGCCTCCGCTTCAAAATGCTCCTGAAAATGGCGGACATCACGACGACCGGCTTCGCCGATGTCCTGAATATCACCAACGCACAAACCGTTCATAACTGGTACTCCCGTGGCGTGCCCGACTACCGGATAGAGGAAGTGGCCAGGAAGCTCTCGGTCAACAGCGAATGGCTGAAAACCGGTGACGGCCCCAAAGACGCCCGACACCTGCGCCTGGTCAGCGATACCGGTGACACCTTCGATGCCCAGGCCTTGCGGGGCGTTTACACCGTTGTCGAACCCATCGATGTCGATCTGCCTTTTTACAAGGAAGAGCCGGCGACTCCAGGCTCCAGCAAAACCCACGTCGTCGTGGACAAGAGCCAGGTCATGCGCCTACCCCGCAGCTACCTCGACTCGCTGGAAATCAATTACGGCGACGCCATTTGCGCCACCATGATTGGCAACAGCATGGCCGAAAAAATTGCCGACGGCTCGACCGTCGCCATTGATCGCGGCCTGACCCAGATCGTCGATGGGGAAATCTACGCAATCGAGCACGATGGCATGCTGAGGATCAAATACCTGCACCGCCTGCCCGGCAACGGTTTACGACTACGCAGCCACAACAGCGCTGAATACCCGGATGAAATCTTCAGGGCCCCACAGATCGAAGAGCAGAACATCCGTGTGTTGGGCTGGGTGTTCTGGCGTGCCACCCTGAACAAGTGCCGCCCGCCTGTGCCGTTTTTATAAACCCACGCCTACAGGAGTGGGTGAACACCGCGCTGGGAATTTCACAAAAAAATCAGTATGCTGCGCCCCACATTTGCGCATCGCCCCGCCCTGCGGCGCAGAATCGCACTGACAAAGCAGATGATTTTCTCGCCGAGTCCCACAGCCGGACGCAAGATCCGGGTGTACGTTTTGAAGGCTGGCGAGGTTTACCAAAAATGAACCGAGCCAGTCCCCGAGAAGCCGGCCACAAGCCGGCTTTTTAATGCCTGCAACAGCAGAACCCATCGTCTGAAAAATCGGTTCGAAGATTGTGAACCTCGCCCACGCCTGCTAACGTAAAGACAAACGTCATTACAGGTAGCGCATTGTGGCCTCCATCAATATCCGCATCGACGATGAGTTGAAACAACGTTCCTTCGCCGAACTGGAAAAGCTCGGCGTCACACCCTCAGAACTGCTGCGCCAGACTCTCCAATACGTTGCCGAACGTGGAAAGTTGCCGTTCAAAGCCGCACTGCTTAGTGAGGAAGATGAAGCCCTGATCGCAGTCGTCACAGAACGCCTTGCCGCTCCCCAGCGAGTAAAGGTAAGCCTGGATGACCTATAACCTCGAATTTGATCGGCGCGCGCTGAAGGAGTGGAACAAACTGGGCGACACCCTACGCCAGCAATTCAAAAAGAAACTCGCTGAGGTATTGGAAAACCCTCGTGTCGAAGCCAATCGACTTCGTCAACTACCCGACTGCTACAAACTAAAGTTGCGCAGCGCTGGATATCGGCTGATTTATCAAGTCATTGATCACGAAGTTGTGGTGTTCGTTATCGCCATCGGAAAGCGCGAACGGGAAGCCGCTTACCAGGATGCCCAAGACCGCATTGATGCGACGTAGAGACATGCCGAGCCTTCTCACGGATAACTGAACCCCTTCACCAACGTCAGCTCCCCCACCGCCCGCATCGGCACCAGGAACGTTTCCATCTTCTCATTCGGCGTCCCCTCCTCGGTAATCACTGTTACCTGGGCCGTGGTCAGCGCTTGTACCGCTTCTTCCTGCCCGTCTTCATCCTGGCGATAACCACCGCCGAAGTAATTCACATAGACCAGGTACTGCCCCTTGATCGGTGCAGGCATGGCGAAAATTTCCGGGCCGTAGCCGGTGGTGACGTCGACATCCAGCGCTGCGCCGTTGGGTGCGACGCGGTCGCCGTACCAGATGTGGGCGCCGTCGGGGGTAATGAGGTGCAGGTCCAGGTCGGTGCCGTCGCTGTCCCAGGCCAGCAGCACGCGCAGCTTGGCCGGCGTCGCTCCGCCGCTGGAGTTGAGGAACTGGGTACGGCGGCGTTGCTGGCCATCGGGGCTGCGCACCTCGACGCTGTTGCTGCCATTGGGGAACGAGAACGGACGGTCGAAGCGCCCGTCGGGGTCGACCTTGAGCGGCATGCTCACGCCATTGACGATCAGCCGGCCCGGCTCGCCGGACTTCGGCGTGGCCTTGATCTGGCCGCTGATGCGCGCGGTGTTGGCCTGTCCTGCGGGCGTATTGACCGATGAAGCCGGGTAGTTGACGGTTTGGCGAAAACGTTCGCCTTCACCCTCGGCCGCGCCGGTACGCCAACCGCCCACAGGGGTGTCGAGATCGACAGCAGCGTAGGTCGACGGCAACGCACCCAGTGCGTAAAGGAACAGCAAGACCTGTGGATAACGGAGTTTCATGGACTATTCCAGCAAGAGGTGGCGGGCGAGCCCTTCGATGTAAGTTTCATCCTGGCCGTTGGGATGGGCCTGGAAGGCCAGGTGCAGGTATTCGTGAGTCAGGTCGAGGCGATCTTGCAGCGACAACACCCCGCGCACGTAGATCCGCTGGCGCTCGCGGTCGACGTAGGGGCGACCGAATGCCAGCCTGCAGACGGCGAAAGTGCTGACATCGGTGTAGCCCACTTCGCTCTCCAGGCGCTGGCGCCAGCTCCGGCGCTGGCTCTTCAGCCAGTCTTGAGCGGCGGGCAGTGCCTGGCATGAAGCAACAGGGTTGTCCCAGCGGCTGAGGCTGGCGCGTGGGTAGGCGTGCAGCAGGATGGTGTCGTAGCGTTGACCGGCATTGGCCTGCTCGACAGCGTGTTGCCAGGACAGCTTGTCCGGGCCCGGTTGGTCGGAATGATAGGTGACGGTACTACCGGCCAGGACGAGGTCGCTGGTCCAGGCGGCGATGTTGCGTGATTCAGGTGAGGCCGGACGTGGTGCAACACGCTGACGGTTGCTGCTGTCGTCGATTCTCAGGCAGTCACCATTGCGCGAGGCGTTCTGCAGCAGGTAGGTGCGAATGGCGACGGCCAGGGCCTTGGCAGCTTCGACCGGTTGCGCCTTGGCTTCGCGCTGCAGGACGCGGGCGACGTACTCTTCGCGATCCAGGCGGGCGACGAGTTTGTCGTTGAGCAAAAACAACTCGCCATCGCTATGGATATCGAGTTGGTTGCCATTGCTGAACTCGACACGGTAATTACCCTTCATCGGGCCGGACGCCACCACACGCTCTGCGGCCAGCACCCGCTTGATCGGGTATCGGGCGAACAAACCGACTTCAACGCAACGCCCCGCATCCGCCGGCCAGGCCACCGGCAGCACGGACGCCAATGCGGCGCCGTAATCGCGCAAGACCCTTTGACTGGTGCCGCGGCCACCTGCCCAGATCGGCGTGCCGTCAAGGGTCCAACCGGCGAACCCACCCTGGCGCGATGCGGGGTCCAGATCACCCAGCCAGCTCCAGGTCTTCACACGCAGCCGACCGCCGAGTTCACCCACCACATTGCCATCCGCCGCGTTGAGCACCACATCAAGCAACACTCGCCGTGCCTGTTCCTGAGCCGGCATGGCGGCCAGCACCTGGAGCAACTCGACGACCGGCACACGCGTAGCAGGCTGCAACGATGGCAACTCCAGCAGCCATGGCGGTGCCCGCCGGGCCTGCCAGTATCGGCTCCAATCGGCGTCGACAATGCCCAGGCGCGCTGGCTCGAAATACAATCCGCAAGACTTCACCAGCGCCTGATCGCGACCTATGTGCTCACCCGTCGCGCAGCAATACACTTCCTCTTTCGACTGCCCGCGACACTCATAAGGCGGTTCCTGGGCGCCTGTGTCCACCAGCCAGGCGTATACGAACAATTTCCACAGGCTGCCCAGGGGTGTCTGCACGTCAGCCGAAAGCGGTTCGCGGGCAATCAGTTGGGTACGACTCAGCGATAACAGCTCACCGTTAAAACCCAGGCGCAGCGGTCCTTCCTGCGCCGTTGCCAGCGCAGGGATCAAACACAACCAAAACCCGAGCCAACGCCAGGGCATGTCAGTGGACCGTGACCTGGCCAAGCGCCGGTTTTTGCTCCTGGGCCTGATGTTGCGGTGCGTAGACCTGAGTGAAGCGTACCGGTGGCAGATTGAACTGCCCCTTTTGTGAGAAACGCACCAGATGCCGCAGGCGCAGCTCGCCGCTCAGGGCATCCACGGGAACCGCATAGGTCATCTGCCCCGGTTCGAACCGCGCCTTCTCCAGCGCCGTCGGTTCGCTACCTGCCTTGCCCAGTAACTTGATACCCCAGGTGGTTCGCTCGACATCGGCACCCGGCGGCAGCGGCACTTCGAGCATGCCGTAGCGCAGCGGTTTGGCGGCTTTGCTGGTGATGATCACTTCGTCCAGGTACAGGCTGTCGCTGGACAACGGCTGCGGGCCGACGGCTTCGAGCTTGAAGGTGAAGGCTTCGTCACCCGGCACCAGTCGCGACAGGCGGCGGGTAATGCTCACCGCCATCGGGTCAAGCGCCGGCTGTTGGGTCTGATAACTCAGCATCGCGCGCAGCGGACGTTCCTGGGTGCCGCTCAGCGACAGTACACTCGGCACGGTCGCAGGGCCCTGCCACGTCCAGAACATCTCGCCGCTGGCACCGTAGCGTTTCTTCCAGCCGTCGCCTGGCGCCAGCGCAATGGTGGGCGACGCCTGCTCGATGCTGCGTTGCAACCAGGTCAGCGCCAGTGCCCGCTCCAGGGTCGACTGCTGCGGCAACAGACGCTGCAACAACGCTTGTGCGCGGCTCTGATCGAAGGCCTGCAACGATAGGTTCAAGGCCTCGGCAAATGGCTGCGAGCTGACCGCCAGACGCTGTTGCGCCTCCGTCAGTCGGCGGTTGAATGCGTCCGGCAGATTGACTTTCGCCTGCCTGGCCAATGCGGCGGTCAATGTACGCGCTGCCGCCAGACCCAACGCCGAATCCGGGTCGCTCATGACCAGGCTGTCTTCGCCATCCTCCATCAGGCTCGCGGCATGGCCCTCGCCTGCTGCGGCGAGATCGTCCATCAGGCCGCTGAGCAAGGTGTTGACCGGTAATTGCATCTGTTTGGCAAACGACAGAATCAGCGCCCGTTGCAACAACGGCGTGTTCCTGGCCTGTTTGGAGTAGACCTCCAGTACTCTCTGCCAATGTTCCGGCGGCAGGCTCAGCTCCAACGCTTTGCTCGCATGCCAGTCGGCGTAGTAGGCATACGCAGTGAGGAAGGCATCCGGTTCGCCGTCCATGCCCCACCAGGTAAAACTCGCCGATGGCCCGGCCATTTGCACCAACCGCAGACGGCTGTTCTGCATGATCAGGCGCAAGCGATCACGAATCTGCGGGTTCGACGCCAGTGTCGGATAGGCAATGCTCAACGGCAGCAAACGGCTGGCGGTCTGCTCGACGCCGCCGTACGGGTAGCTCAGCAGATCGTCGAGCGCCGAACGGAACAGCGCTTGCGGGCTGTCGTCCAGCCGCAGGCGAATGTCCGTCGCATCGCTCGGCACATTCAACGCAGTATCACCGCTGGTGGCGTCCAGGCTTTGGCTCTGCGTGACCTGCCAGCCGTTACCGCTCAACGCCAGGTTCACGGCCAGGGCATCCACGGTTTTGCCATCCTGGACCAGCTCGGCGCGCCACTCGCCATCGCTCAGGGCAAACGCTGGAAGCGCGACATAGTTGATGCCGTTGCTCAGAGTGACCGGCAAGCGCTGTTCGCTGCCGGCGTAATGGATCAGCAACTCGGCCTTGACCGGTTGCTCGGCCTGGCTGAACGCGAACACACCAAGATCCGGTTTGTCGCCATTACGGAACCGGGTCGGACCGCTCCACTTCAGGTACAGCGGCTTCTCCGAACGCACGAACTGCTTCTTCTGCCCAACCTGCCCGTCATCGGCAATGGCCCGGGCGGTGATGCGCCAGCGGGTCAACGAGTCTGGCATGGTGAAGGTGAAGCGGGTTTTGCCACTGGCGTCGGTGACCAGTTCCGGCTGCCACGCAGCGGTGTCGACGTCTTCGCGACGCGGGCGCTCCAGTACTTTTACACCGCGCTCGCTGCGATTGGCCTTGCCCGGCGCACCAGGGCTACCCGGCAACGCAACGTCGTAGCTGATGAACGACAGACTGGCGCTGGTACGCACTTTGTTACGCCGTGGGTGGTAGAAGAACTGGTCGATGCTGGGCGCGACTTCCGGTTGCAGCGCGTAGACCATTTCATCGACCACACTGACCGTCAGGTGCGCCGCAATCGGCTTGCCGGCGAATGCAGCGGTGAGGTCCACCGACACGGTTTCACCTGGCTGATAGGCCTCTTTGTCGGTCGCGATGGCGACGTCGATCTGCGGCGCGATCACTTTGATGCCGGCGTTCTGGAAGCTGTACTGACCACCCTTGGTGTACAGCACGGAGAAAGTCAGGTTCGGCGCGAAATTATCCTTCACGGGAATACGCGCGCGGTATTGGGTGTCGCTGAGTTTTTCCATCTTCAGCCAGTCGCCGCCCTTGGACATCAGCGCCGTGGCCTCGACCTTGTCACGCTCCAGGGAAAGCAAGGCATCACTGACCGGCTCCGGGAAAGTGATCAGCGCCAGGGCCTCGTCACCTGCGTTGTACTCGGCTTTGTCGAGGACGATTTCCACAGTCCCGGGTACCGCCTTGATGCCGTCACCGGTGACCGAATGGCCGGTAGCGCCGACCACCCGCCCATGCTCGTCTTTCAACGTCAGGTTGTAGGTGCCTGGCCGTTCGAAAGCCAGGGTAAAGCCCTGGTCGCTGGCCGTGAGTTTGCCCTCACCGGTGCTCTGGTCTTCCAGGCGCACCCAGCTGTAAGCGCTCGGCGTCAACGCCTTGCCCTGCTCGCTGCCGCCTTCATTGAGGTAGTTGAAAACCACCTTGTCACCCACCGCACTGAAGCGTTGCGGCGCGCTTAACCGGAAGGTCGCGGCACCACGATCGATGAGGATTTCCTTGGTGGTCTTGACCCGATACGCCGCGCCATCACTGGCGAACACGGTGAGCATGTAGCGGCTCGGTTTGTCGGTCGCCGGCAGGTCGAGGGTCGCAGTGCCCTTGGCGTCCGTGGTCAATTCGGCGCTGGTGAGCTCCACCGGGAATTGCCCGAGGTATTGCAGCTCGTTGTCGACCATCGACAGTTGTTGCGCACGCAGGCTCAGGCTCAACTTGGCGTTGGCCACCGGCTTGCCGTCCGGGTAGAGCAACACCAGGTTGCCCTTCACCGGCTCGCCGGTGCGGTAATCCTGTTTTGCCAGGTTCAGGGCAATTTCGAAGTGCGGCTTGATGTATTCGGCGACACGGAAGGCGCTGCTGTAGGCCTGATCCTTGTAGTTGAAACGCAGCTCATAACCACCGGCCACCGCGTTCTCCGGCAACTGGAAACGGCCCTGGGTGCCCGCCTTCGAATCCAGCTTGAGTGCCAGCGATTGCAGCGCGGTGCCCGTGGCGTCGAGCACGGTCAGGTTGACGTCGGCGGCGCCGGGCGCCACCGAGTCACGGGCGTTTTTGAACTCGCGCCCAACGATCTTCAGCGACACCCAATCCCCCGGCCGATACAGCGGTCGATCGGTAAAGGCATAGAGCTTGGTGTCGTAGATTTCGCTGTCGTAATAGAAGTTCTCGGAGACGAACACCCCGCCCTCTTCGTCCTCGCCGATCACGAACGAACGCTCGGGGCTGACGTGTTTCAAGCGCAGCAGGCCATCGGCGTCGGTCGCGCCGCTGCTCATCACGCCCAGGCCATCTGTCCACAGCACATCCACCTTGGCCACCGAACTGCCTTCGTGTTTGCGCGCCGCCCATACCAGCAGTTCATCACCGGCAATCTTGCTCACCGCCACGGTGTTGGAGACGAACACCATGGTGGTGGCGCGGTACTTGCCGATCAGCGCTTCCACCAGGTACAGGCCCGGTTTGAGGTTGCCCAACGGAATGTAGACGTTACCCGGTGCGACGCTGACGAACTCACTGGACGAGCCGGCCAGGTTGACACCGGGTGGTGGCTGGATCGGCTTGGCTTGCCACAACGGGTATCGGAACTGGCTGACCACCGGCAAGCCCGGTATCAGGGCGAATTGCGGTTGCGCGTCGTAAGGTGTCGGCGCGGCGATCGCGGCGCCCATCTTCAACTCAGGCACCTCTTCGGTGACCTGCTGACGGGATTCGTAGGAAAACGCCCGTTGCATCACCCGACGGGATTTGCGGTACCAGTTGTCCCACAGGTAAGCGAGGGTGTTGGACAGGCCCTCGCCCTTGAACTGACCGTCGCTGACCACCCGATGCAGGTTCTTCTGGCGCTTGAGGAAGTCCAGTGGCTTGTCGATGCGGTAGACACGAATATCGGCGCCGCCGTAGGGCTCCATGCGGAAACGACGATAGTCGCGACCCGGCGCTTCAAGGCGCACCATCGCCTGTTCGTCGCTGGCAAAACTGCTGTCGGCCAGCAGGAAGAAACTTTCACCGGCCACCGGCGTGTAGCCGCTCGGCTCAACGGTGTCTTCGGCGTGGGCCAACGGCACCAGCAGCGCCAACAACAAAGAAATTCGTGAGCAAATGCGCAGCATGCGGGCACCGGTCATTGGGTGAGAAAATTCAGTCGATAGACGCCGATGAAGTTGGGGTTGGCTGCATCGGGTATCCATCGGGTGTCCTTCCATGTCATGAGTTGTTGCAGGCTTGCCGAGCGCATGCCGTTGTCAGTAGGGGTGGTGGTGCCGGTGTGGTAGGCGATGTAGCGGCCCATCCAGATCATCAGGTGCTGGTCGTCACCCTGATCGAAAAACATCAGGTCGCCGGGCCGCGCTTGCGTCACGTCACGGCCCACCAGGTGGCTGTTGAACTGGATCAGTTTGATCGCATTCACATACGGCCCGACCTTGCCGCCGCCCTGTTGCCATTGCTGCGCCAAACCGCGCTGGGCCTCGCTCAATTGCATTTCCGGTGGCAGGTAGCGGTTGGACAGGCCATTGCTGCGCAGCCATTTGTCGTCGTGCACCTTCAGCGCTTCGTTGGCGGCAAAACGGACCAGGCCCGCGCAGTCCTGCTGAAACCAGCGCGGGCTGGGCCCCTGGCTCAATTGTTCCTGGGCGATGCGCACAAACCAGGCGCGGAAGACCTGGGATTGCTGCGGATCGAGTGCGGCCGCCTCATTGGCGAATGCGCGACTGCCCAGCAACAGCGCCAGCAGGCCGAGGCTGCGGATAAGCGAATTCACAGCGCCTTCCACTCCAGTGGCAGCCATTGCCAGTGACCGTCAGGCTCGCTGCCTTCTGGCAGGGTCAGCGCATATTTGCCGTAGCCGCCGAGCTTGCGCAGCTTGGGGATCAAGTAGGTTTGTGCGGCGTTGTAGAACACCGGTTCCATGTCTTGCGGCAGGCTGTCGAGGGTTTCGCGCTGCATCAGTTGCGCCATGGAATCGGGGCCGAAATAGACCGGCATCAGCAGGTCCTTGGGCACCACGTCGGCCATTGGCGGGAAGTGCTTGTCGAGGGTGTCGAGCGCCTTGCCCACCAGCTTGTCGTCGAGGGAAAACAACAGGGTCGAGCCATGGCGCGCCAGGCTGACTTTCATGAACGCCTTGCCCGTGATCGCGTCGGGGTTCTCGGCGTCTTTGGCCTTGTACGGGCCAAAATTGGAGCTGACCTGACGCACCCACTGATGGCTGGCGCCTTCCTGCTTCTCGGCTATCGGGAATACTTTATCTTCGACGTTGCCCTCATAGGCGCCGACCATCGAGCCGAACAGCGTGCCCAACTCGCCGTCGAGACTGGCGTTGTCTTTGTCGTTGAGGCTGGCCACCAGCAGCGGCGTGTACAACCGCGAATCGGCGTACCAGCAGAGCCCGGCGGCGCCCGCCAGCTGTTCGGTCAGCGCCTGGGCGACCTTTTCCTCGGCACCCAACTTCACCAGCAGGGGCCTCTGCTGCTCGGCGGCCAGTGGCAGCGCCACGCAGGCGCTGGCGCCCATCGGCATGGCTTGCCAGATCGGCTTGAAGTCGAAGTCCGGCTGGTTCTCCAGCTCGTCCATGGCCAGGTAGCTGTGCCAGCCCTTGTCGTCCATGTCAAAACGCAATCCGGCGAAGTTGGGGATGAAGCGTTGATACCCCATGGCCAGGACGCTGGCATTGACGGCCAGGCGTTGCTTCACTTCGGGTGCACGAGGGGCGAGGCCAAAGGCTTCAGGGAACAGTTTGTCACCGCTGAGCAAGGCGCCAATGGCTTGCGTCGAGACGTTGCCCGGCTCCTGCTGCTCGCCGGATTGCGCGTCATAGAGTTTCGTCGGGTTGGACAGCACCACCAGTTTGTCGCCATGGGAAGCGAACAACAGCGCCTTGCTGGCGCTATAAGTCAGTTGATAAAGCGCCACATCGTCGGCCCCGACTTTCACGTCGCCGACCTTGCTCAACTGCGTATCGTCCAGCGCCACTTTCGCCAGTGGTTCCAGCACCTTGGCCAGGCCACCGCGATCCATCACCAGCAAGAAGTCCTTCAGGCGGCCATCCGCCCCGCGCCACAGTGCCACGTCTGCCGGTTGGTCGAAGAGTTGTTCGATCAGGCTGTCCTGCAACTTCAGCTCATGCTCATAGATGATCCGCCGCAGACTGCCGATCAGACCGAGGCGATCGGCATGGGTTTGGTAATAGAAGACGAAATCTTCCGTCAGGGTTTCCTTCAGGAAGGGCACCGCCAGCAAGTCCTTGGGCAACTGGCTCAAGGAATGGGTTTCGAGCAAGCCGTCCGGGCGGCTCATGCCCAGTTTGTCACTGGCCAGTTGTGCGGCTGGCAACTTGGGTTTGTGCAGGAACCAACCCAGCCCGCCCGCCACGCCGGCCACCAGGCACAAGCCAATCAGCAACGCCGGCCAGCGGCGGGGAATCTTGCCGGCAGGTGCTTCGGCGGCCGGGGTAACAGTGTTATCGCTCATGTTCACAAAGCCCAATTCATCCGTGGAGCGGGATGCTTAATAGTTGAATGTCTTGACCAGCAGCAGGTCACCGATGGCGCGCAGGGGGACGACGAAGGTCTCGCGTTTTTCGTCGACGGTGTTCTCGTTGAGCACCAGATTGATCTGCGAGGTGATCACCTCGTTCTGGTTGCTGGTCTCATCGAAGTTATAGCCGCCGCTGCCGAAGTTGCCCCAATAGTTCACGTAAACCAGATAGGTGCCGCGCATGGGTGCGGTCATGGTGAACATCTCGGGGCCCGGGCCGTCGACGCCGTCCGGGTCCAGGCCGCCACCATTGGTCAATGCCGTGTGGGCAAAAAACGCATGCTGGCCGTCCGGGGTAATGATATGCAGGTCGAGTTCGGCTTTGGGGTCGTCCCAACCCAGCACCACGCGAATTCGGGCCGGGGTGCGCAGGTTATTGGCTTCATAGAACTGAACACGCCTGAGCGACTGGCCCTCGGCGCTGCGCACTTCGACGCTGTTGGAGCCCGCGCCAAAGGCGTACGGCCGGGCGAAACGGTCCGCGTCGTCGGTGTAAAGGTTCAAAGGGTTGCCATTGACCGCCAGCGTATGCGGCCCGCGCTGGCTGCCGATGGCCTTGAGCTGACCTTCGATCATCGTGCGATTGCGCTGCACGCCCCGGTCAATGGGTGGCGTGGGGTAGGCCACTCGAGGGTTATCACTGCGATCGAGCAAGCCGTTGTAACGCCAGCCGCCCACCGGCTCGGACAACTCGGCCGTCGGCCCGGCCCAGGCTGCCGATGCAGCTACCAAGCCCAGGCCCATCAGCACCAGAATGAATGAACGCATGTGACGCCTCCTGCCATGCACAACGAAACCTTGCACCCGATCCTCGGCGCGTTACAGAGGCAAAACCTGCGTTTCGTCAGAAAGCCCCATGACCGTTGGGTCAGGGAAGGCGCGAAGGTTAGCCATTTGGTGGCTTTTTAACAATTGGTGGCCTTCTTAAATGCGGCCCCGTTCACGTCTGTTGCTGGACGGTGAGCCGAATAAAGCGATTATTGGGCTCATCTCAACCCGGAGCGAAGCGCCATGGCACCGCAATGGATCTGGCAGCAACCGGATTGGCCCAATACCCTGTTGTTGGGCCATCCTTCTCGCGATGTCGGTGTGTCAGTCAACATTGAGCTGCAAGACACTCCGCTATCGCGAGCAAGCTCGCTCCTACAGGGGAAGGGTCGCGATTCACACCCGTCAATTTGCCCATAACCCCCCTATCTGCTAGTGTCCCGCCGGTTTAACGTCAACCGGAATTAGCCGCCATGGCCCGCAAAAAAGCTGCACTGGATTTCGAACAATCCCTCGCCGACCTGCAAACGCTGGTGGAGCGACTGGAGAACGGCGAATTGTCGCTGGAAGACTCGCTGACGGCTTTCGAGCAAGGCATCGGTCTGACCCGTGATTGCCAGGCGGCGCTGGCCCAGGCCGAGCAGAAAGTGCAAGTGCTGCTCGAGCGAGACGGCGAGCTGGCCGAAGAACCTTTCGACGCGGACCAGCCAGAATGATTGCTGCGTACTCCGCGACCAGCCAGGCCCGCGTCGACGCGGCACTGGAAAGACTGTTCACCGCGCCGAGCCCTGAGCTGGCACGGCTTTACGAAGCCATGCGCTACAGCGTGATGAACGGCGGCAAGCGCGTTCGTCCATTGCTGGCCTATGCCGCTTGCGAAGCGCTGGGTGGCGAGGCCGAGCAAGCCAACGGCGCCGCTTGCGCAGTTGAACTGATCCACGCCTATTCCCTGGTGCACGACGACCTGCCGGCTATGGACGACGACGATCTGCGTCGCGGCCAGCCGACCACCCACAAGAAATTCGACGAAGCCTGCGCGATTCTCGCCGGCGACGGCTTGCAGAGCCTGGCCTTCAGCGCTTTGTTGGATCCGGACCTTAGCTCGGTCAATGCCCAAATCCGCCTGCAAATGGTCAGCGCGCTGGCATTGGCCGCAGGTCCCGCGGGCATGGTTGGCGGTCAAGCCATCGACCTCGGTTCGGTGGGTTTGAAACTTGACCAGAAAGCCCTCGAATACATGCACCGGCACAAGACCGGCGCGCTGATCGAGGTCAGCGTCAAACTCGGTGCCCTGGCCAGCGGCCGTGCCGAAAAAGACGAACTGAAGTCGCTGAAGACTTATGCACAGGCCATCGGCCTGGCGTTCCAGGTGCAGGACGACATTCTCGACGTCGAAAGCGATACCGAGACCCTGGGCAAACGCCAGGGTGCCGACATCGCCCGCGACAAGCCGACCTACCCGGCCTTGCTGGGGCTCGACGCGGCCAAGGCCTACGCCTTGGAACTGCGCGATCAGGCGCTGCACGCGCTGCGACCGTTTGACGCGGACGCAGAACCATTGCGCGACTTGGCCCGGTATATCGTCG
>Ga0308165_1003744_pt1 | contig 15951 bp, 12 predicted proteins | sample PhyWR2_FD_201032 | JGI IMG/M metagenome (GOLD analysis project Ga0308165, IMG submission 201032) | Phyllosphere microbial communities from UC Gill Tract Community Farm, Albany, California, United States - DLSLW.R2 | ecosystem: Host-associated > Plants > Phyllosphere > Unclassified | place: USA...
GCAGCCAGAAAAGTATTATCCGCCCACGAGGCCCGCTTCAGGCCGATAATGTGGAAGCCCTGTTGCAGGCCGCTGTGGATGGCCTGGGCATCGCCCTGATTCCCGCATGGTTGACACGCGAAGAGATCGACCGGGGAAGTTTGGTTCGCATCTTACCGGAATGGCAGAGTATCGAAGAGGGCAGCCTCCATGCGCTGATGCCGCCAGGCAAGCTTATGCCGGCGAAAACGCGCGCTTTTATCGAGTTTATTGTCGACAGCATAGAGTCTGACTGGTGTTACTAGACCAATCAGACGGGGGGATTATTTCAACGCGGCCTGAGGCTGGTTTTGTGCCATGGCTCTGGTGTCGTGACTTTAGACAGCTGACGGCTAACTTGAGCAGATAATTGCAGCGTTTGAGGCAAATTTGTGCAGCTGTATGAGATCCGTGGTTGTCATGAGCTTCCCCTGGTGCTGAACGAAGGATCACCGGAATTTATCTTATTTACCCATTAACACCATTACTGCCATTTTCATTCTTAGCCAGCAGGATCCTATCATCCTGAATCGATGATAGTGGGGAGCTGCGCAGATACCAGGAATAGGAATGAGGAAATTGATGTGACTATTAACAGTTTGGTTTTATTCATTTGCTTATTCCTCTTCTAATTTTCATCATGGAATATTGTTGTGCTGGAGTTTTTGAAATTCAGCGGCGCAAGGTGCTTATTTATTTTCGAAAGAAGGAGACTGTTTTTTAGTATTTGATGAGACGTTTTTGGGGTTAAGATTTCATAAAGGAATGTTTGGCTTGAAGTAGGTATATCGGCAGGGCTCACTGTTTTAGGAAAAGTCGGTGTTTTATAACATACCATTAAATGTTTCTGGAAATGATAGCTGTTTTTTGGATTGCTAGTGATGAAAAGAAAAAGCAAAGTTTGATAAAATATTAGCATTTGGCCCTCGAGCAGTGGGTAAAACAATAGGAATATTTCATTTGTAGGGTAGAGGTAATAATGAATAAATTATTTAAATTTTTCTTATTAATGATTTCTCATTTTTTATTGATATCCCTACCAGTACTTGCCATTTATTCTTTTTTCAAGATGAGAAAACAGGGTGTTAATATTAAAGATAATTTACAACATATCTCACAACACTATTTCTTTACTTTTTTATTTCATGGCTGGAATGGAAATCGTAGCGTAATGATTCATGCAATATCTCTGGGAGAGGTTGATGCGGCAATGAATCTAATTGATTCATTTGAGTTTAAAATTCAATCAAATGTTATCTTAACAGTAACATCTATTCAGGCATATAAAAAAATTAAAAATAATAATATAACAGTATTGTTTTTTCCTTTCGATTCATTAATTCATCAGTTTTTGTTTGTTTGTCGATTTAATATAAAAAAGGCAATTATTATTGAACATGATTTCTGGCCTAATTTTCTTGCTGTAATGAATTTACTTAGACGAGAAGTGATGGTTTTAAATGGTCATATTTCAGATAAAACAATGTATTACCTCGGGAGTGCATGTTATCGAGAGGTAATGTTTCATCCAATTAAAAATGTTTATGTTCAAACAGATGTGCTCCAAAAAAAACTTTCACACATAATGCCTGATGTTAATATATCAGTTGCTCCTAGCTATAAGTTACCTTTGAATCTTCATATCCAGGACATTGAGAACATATCAACTGAAAGAAAAATATTAACAATTTCTAATTTTCATCTAAGTGAGATCGATACTGTTAATATTTTTTTATCTACACTAAATGGTCTGGATTATAAAATATTACTTGTACCCAGGCATATTCATTCTTTTGATGATTTCATTCTGGCGCTTGAAAATACATATAAAGATCAAGTGCAGGTGGTATCAGAATGTAGTGATGTTGAAAATGTACTGTCAGATATTGTTTTTGTGAAAGCTTATGGGGTTCTGGATGAAATTTATTCCATATCACATGCATCAATTGTATTTGGTTCTTTTGACTCTTCTTTAAAAGGGCATAGTTTATTTGAACCACTTCTTTATGGTTCAATGGTTTATTATGGACCCTATTTTTCTTCCCAGACTTATATGGATGAGCTGTTACATTGTTTTATTCCGAATATACGGCATGATATAGACAGCATTTGTCAACAGATAGAGATGCTTACAACCCAAGATAGAATTCTTATTTATAATGGTTTTGTTAATGCTGTAGGTGAAGAGAAGGATATATTAATTGGTCATTTTAAGGATGTTGAGAGATGGATAAAAACAGAGAGGTTAAGGTAGTAGTTTGATTTTTGATACTCATAGGTGTTTAGAGCTGAAAGTAAGATTTCTAAATCATTCTTAAATCCTATTGTTAAGTAAAAATATTTGGTCGACAGCATAGAGTCTGACTGGTGCTACTAAACCAGTCAGACGTAGTAAGGATTATTTCAACGCGGCCTGAGGTCGGTTTTGTGTCATGAGCTCCCCCTGGTGTGAGCGGAGAACCACCTGAGTTTACGTATTTACCCGTTAGCGCCATTACCACCATTGCCGCCGGATGTGCCATTGCCCCCGTTACCCCCGTAACCCCCAGGGGCGCCGGGCTTACCGGGTTGACCTGGCTCTGAATCTCCATCACCTCCAGCACCACCAGCACCTCCATCACCTCCAGCTCCGCCATTAGCGTTATTTGGCGAGGTATTATTACCTTCCCAACCGTTTCCTCCGTTGCCACCCGCACCGCCATTAACATCGCTAACGCCATTGCCTCCATTACCACCATTTTTACACTGTTCAGTACCTGGTTTGCCGTTCTGACCGTGATTGCCGTTCATCTGATGGCAGTCTGTCATTTTTTTGTTCGCGGCTATGCCGGTAACCGGAAGGGATAAAAAAGTAGCCAGGGCCAACAGGAAAATCAGTTTATTACGCATAGATAGTCTCCATTTTTAGTCTGGCAATTAGTGTCTACGTGCATTATCACCGTTTACATTCCTGGCTTGCAGGATCCCATGATCCTGAAACGGTGATTAGGGGTGATAAAAAAGAGACCTCAATTAATCAGACGGGGTTATATCCGGGTAGTTCATAAATTCTACAGTTGTCTTTTTTGTTCATTAAATTCAGCAGCATAAGATATATTGTTTTTATTTTAATCTTGTTTCACTTGTTATTGCAGAGTCATTAACCTCATTTTTCGGCATAAAATTTGATGCCACCTTGGTGGCAATATCAGAAAGCGAGTACGGAGCGACAGCGTCTGGTCGTTTTTTGAGATTCTTATTGTGTGTGGCGTGTGGTGTCAGAGGCAATTCAAGGAGAGGGCGTGGTATTCCCGCCGATGGCAGATATAAAGAACAATATGACAGGCACATGCTCGACAGCATAGAGACTGACTGGTGTGACTAAACCAGTCAGACGCAGCCGGGTTTATTTCAACGCGGCCTGAGGTCGGTTTTGTGCCATGACGCCGGTAAGAGAATGTGGCTGGTAACACTCTTCCAGATAGTGAATCTCTTCTTCACTCAGTATCAGGTCAACGGCTTTAACTGCGCCATCGATATGGTGTTTTTGGGTAGCACCTACCACGGGTGCGGTGACTTTGGTCAGCAACCACGCCAGCGATATTTCGGTCATCGACACCTGGCGTTTGTGGGCCAGCTCGGCCACCCGCTGGATAATCGGCGCGTCCTGTTCTGCGGTTTTATCGTATTTGCCTTTGGCGAAGTTATCCTCATCAGAACGTTTGGTATGGGCTGTACTCAGGCGAGAAAGACGCCCGCTTGCCAGTGCGCTGTAAGGCGTCATGGCAATATTGTCTTCTGCGCATAACCCCATCAATTCGCGCTCATCCTCGCGCATAATCAGGTTGTAATGACTCTGGACAGAGACAAAAGGGGTCAGACCTTGGTGAACTGCCAGGGCATTCGCTTTGGCAAGTTGCCACGCGTAGCAGTTGGAAATACCAATGGCGCGAACTTTACCGGCTTTCACCGCGCTGTGCAGCGCTTCAAGCACATCGAGGATGGGCGTATTATAATCCCACATATGGCAGATATAGAGATCGATATAATCCATACCGAGATTCTGCAAACTCTGGTCGAGTGATTGGGCTATCGCCTGCTTGCCGTCGATCCCCGCGGCAATCTGCTGCGCCGATCGGGGAAGAAATTTTGTCGCAACCACCACCTCATCCCGCTTCGCCATATCGCGTAACGCCTTACCGACATAACGCTCACTCGAGCCAGCCTGATAGGCAATGGCGGTGTCATAAAAATTAATTCCCTTCTCCAGAGCATAGCGGACTATCTCTGCACTTTCTGCTTCATTCAGCGTCCAGCTATGCTGCCCGGTAAGCGCATCCCCAAAACCCCAGACAAATACGTGAAACGTTTAAATCACTATTACCCAGTTTGCTATATTGCACGGACATTTCCTTTTAGCATGGCGGTCAGTTCTACCTGTATCTGATTATTCTTTTATACCCGCTACAGGTCAAATGTTCAGAATGATTAATATGTCAGATCATCAGTATGGATTTTTCTCTCACCCTGCAGAGTATTTTTGTGTTTTTTAACTGCGTACCACGCCGCACTTTTTTATAAAAATAAAAGCCCAAAAATTTACATTTTAAACTGCATTTTTTATCAATGGCTGACTGTAAATATTGCTAGCAGTTGTCATATCATTCTTATATAAAGAATATATTATTCTTTCTGAGAATAGTCTTACAAATCATTACGATGTTTTGTTTTTGTTAATTTTTTTTCAGTAGGATCATGTTACATATTTAGATTTCCAATCCCATAAGGAATATTTTTACACTCCCCTCCATCAGACCTTAGCCGACATTTTTTATTTCAGTTAATCGTCTTATTACAGCGTGTCAGTCTGCCAGTGACTCTATGCACATTTAGCTTTTTACTGTGTTTTTTCGCCGGGCAGTGACCCTCTCATGACTTCATAACACAGGGATCGTTATGTCTAATTCTTATCAGTCCGAAATTCCCAAAGCACGTGTGAATATCCAGCTGAGTCTGCATACCGGCGGGGCGAAGAAAAGCGTTGAACTGCCGCTGAAGCTGATGGTGGTGGGTGACTACAGTAACGGCTCTGAACAACGCCCGGTTTCTGAGCGTGTCAGTGTCAGCATCAATAAGAATAACTTTAACAGTGTGATGGCCGAATTCTCTCCCAAGGTCAGTCTTGCGGTGGAAAACACCCTGGCGGGGGACGGCAGCGAAGAAAATATCAGCCTCTCTTTCAAGGATATGAAAGCCTTCGAACCGGAACAGGTAGTCCGCCAGATCCCCCAGCTTAAAGCCATGCTGGCCATGCGCAATTTGCTGCGTGACCTGAAAGCCAACCTGCTGGATAACCAGACCTTTCGTAAAGCTCTGGAGAAAATCCTGCTCGATCCGACGCTCACTGCGGAACTCCGGGCCGAACTGTCAGCCCTGGCACCCAAACAGCCGTAATCGCTGCCACACCATTAACGGATGAATAAAGGAGTGCTGATGTCTGTAAAAAACGAGAACGCCACGGGCGGCGAAAGTCTGGTGCTGGAGCCCCCAGAGGCGAGCAGAGTGTATGCCTCACTGTTTGAAAAAATCAACCTTAGCCCAGTCAGCGAACTGAGGGCTCTGGACATCTGGCAGGACAGCCAGGCTCTGTCGGATGCGACAGCCGATGAGCGTCTGACCGCCGGTATGCAGGTGTTTCTACAGTGCCTGAGTCAATCAGCACGGAGAGTGGAAAAGCTGGATAAGACCCTGATTGACGACCATATTGCCGAGCTGGATTATCAGATAAGTCGCCAGCTGGATGCCGTGATGCACCACCCGACATTTCAGCAAGTTGAGTCACTGTGGCGCGGGGTAAAATCGCTGATCGATAAAACGGATTTCCGTCAGAACGTCAAAATTGAGTTACTCGACCTGTCAAAAGACGATTTGCGTCAGGATTTCGAAGATACGCCGGAAATTAATCAGAGCGGCCTCTACCAGCACACCTACACCGCAGAGTATGACAGTCCGGGGGGCGAACCGATCGCGGCTCTGATCTCAGCCTATGAGTTTGATGCTTCGGCACAAGACGTGGCGTTGCTGCGGAATATCTCAAAAGTATCAGCGGCAGCCCATATGCCGTTTATCGGATCGGCCGGACCCAAATTTTTCCTGAAAGATTCCATGCACGAAGTAGCGGCTATCAAAGATATTGGCAACTATTTTGGCCGTGCGGAATACCTCAAATGGAAGTCATTTCGTGAGAGCGATGATGCTCGTTATATTGGCCTGGTCATGCCGCGTGTTCTGGGGCGTCTGCCGTATGGCCCCGACACGGTACCGGTACGTAGCTTCAATTATGTGGAAGAGGTTACCGGCCCGGATCACGATAAATATCTGTGGGCCAACGCTTCTTTTTCTTTCGCCGCAAATATGGTGAAAAGCTTTATCAGCAACGGCTGGTGCGTACAAATCCGCGGCCCGCAGGCCGGTGGTGCCGTGAAAGATTTGCCACTCCATGTCTATGACCTCGGCACCGGCAGTCAGGTGAAAATCCCTTCAGAGGCAATTATCCCGGAAACGCGCGAATTTGAATTTGCCAGCCTGGGTTTTATTCCGCTGTCGTACTACAAAAATCGCGACTACGCCTGTTTCTTCTCGGCAAATTCAGCGCAAAAGCCCGCGCTGTATGATACTGCGGATGCCACCGCTAACAGCCGCATTAACACGCGTCTGCCCTATATCTTCCTGATGTCTCGTATTGCGCATTATCTGAAGCTTATCCAGCGTGAAAATATCGGCACCACCAAAGACCGCAGTCTGCTGGAGCTGGAACTTAATACCTGGATAAACGGGCTGGTGACTGAAATGACCGATCCGGGAGACTCTCTGCAAGCCTCTCATCCGTTACGTGATGCGAAAGTCACGGTTGAGGACATTGCCGATAATCCGGGTTTCTTCCGGGTGAAACTCTATGCGGTACCGCACTTCCAGGTGGAAGGCATGGACGTAAACCTGTCACTGGTCTCTCAGATGCCAAAGGCCAAGGCATGAGGCGGATACAGGGATGAAAATTTATCGCCCACTCTGGGAAGACGGAGCCTTTCTGGCACCTCAACAGTTCCAGCAGCAGGCACTCTGGGATGCACATATCACTGACACCGTTGCCCGAATGGGGCTGGCCGATCCCTGGGGAGTCATTGAGGCATCATTTGACGATTCAGGACTGGCATTATCCCGCGTTAATGCATCCCGCCTGGCGGTGCGCTTTGTGGACGGTACTTTGGTCGATACCGACTTATCGGACAATCTCCCCCCGGTATGTGACCTGTCGGTAGCAAAAGGCAACAGCGCTGTAGAGGTCGTTCTGGCGTTGCCGCTGTTAAGTGCTAATGGCGGAAATCTGGATGACGGGCAGGAATACGAACGCCCACGCCGCTGGAAGGCCGAACGGGTATCAGTCCAGGAGCTGGCTGGCAGTGAACGCGGTGAACTGGCGATCCTTCGTTATGCCATGAGGTTGCGTCTGTCCTGTCAGGAAAATGCGGCCTGGCTGACCTGCCCGGTTGCGCGTCTGGTACTTAATGCTCAGGGGCAGTGGAGTCGCGATGTGACCTTTATTCCTCCACTGCTCTCCCTGTCTGCCAGCCCGTTGCTGGTAGCAGAGTTAACCCGTTTACTGAAACGCCTCCAGGCTCGCCGCCAGCGTTTGATGGCGATGCGACGTGAAAGTAACAGCCGGATGGCGGATTTTGCCGTCGCAGATGTTTCTTTATTCTGGCTGCTGAATGCCCTGAATAGCAGTGAGCCGGTACTGACTGAGTTATTACAGACGCCCACCCGTCACCCGGAACTGCTGTACCGCGAACTGGTTCGCCTGGCGGGAAGTCTGCTGACGTTTTCACTGGATCATGACGCCGCGGATATTCCACTGTATCGACATGAAGCTCTTGAGCAGGTCTTCCCGCCGCTTTTTGAACTGCTGGATAAGCTGCTCGAGGCGAGTCTGCCTTCACGGGTGGTGAGTATTCAGCTCGACCATGATGAGCAAATATGGAAAGGCTCACTGCACGATGCGCGTCTGTGTGAAGGCGCTGACTTCTACCTCTCGGTACGATCCTCGATGCCAAATCATGACCTGCAAGTGAAATTCCCTCAGCTCTGTAAGGCGGGCAGTTTTGCTGATGTTGCTGAGGTGGTGAATGTGGCGCTGAGTGGCATGGTGATTAAACCCCTTAGTCAGGTTCCTGCGGCTATCCCGTTGCGGTTAGAGAACCAGTACTTTGCTCTGGATCTGAATACCGATGCGGCTCGAGCCATGCTCGAAACGGGCAGCTGTACCTTCTACACCCCTCGCTCCCTGGGTGAGGTGATACTCGAACTTTATGCGGTGCTACGGACATGAATACCTTCAGTTTCAGTCAAATTGAACATATTTTTTACCCAGGCTGGCTGATGGCCAGCCAGCTTCGCGGCGGACAGGAAGTCTGTGATGGTGACGGTCTTTACCGTCGGGCTCGTCTTCTGGTTGAAGAGGCGCGAGCCGCGCTGATTGACGCGGGTTACAGTGAGACACAGCGAGAGCATATGATCTATGCTCTGTGCGCTTTGCTGGATGAAAGCGTCCTCAATCGCGGGGCCTCCGATAACGGGTATCTGACCTGGCGTCGGGATCCACTACAAGCCCATTTTTTTGGCACCCTGAATGCCGGGGAAGCATTATGGGAACGGATCCGCGCTTTGTTGAAGGAGACGGTTCCGGATAATGCCGTCCTGACCTGTTTATATCGTACCTTGCAATTGGGTTTTGTCGGACAGTTCCGTTGTCAGAACGACGAACGTCGTGAAGATGTGATCCATAAATTAAAAGAACATGTTCAGCCATTCCAGCTCGCCCAGGATACTCCCATTGTGGCTCGCCCCCGTTCCCTGGGTAATGGTCGACGTCTTTACTGGTTATCCTGGACTGTTGGCGTTCTGGTACTGGCAACACTCTGGTATGGTCTCTCATCCTCGCTCACCGCTCTGGTGAACCAGATTGTCGGGTTGGGATAAGCAATGCGTGATATTTATCGTGTGATCCTGACCCTACTGACAGCCTTGCTGACGCTGGGACTGATTCTGGGTTTCTGGCCGTTCTCTACAGAGAGTCGAGTGGGAGTGAGTCTGCTGGTGTTGGTGGGCTGCGGTATTATGCTATGGCATCAGAGAGCTGTCGCGCTGCATCGTCAGCATTCTGTCCGCAATATCACCCATGACAGCCTGCCTCCTGAAGATTTTCAAGGAGCCATTATCCTCGCCTGTGGGGACAGTACGGGTCTGTTCGATTCTGGATCGCGATACCGCGAAACCCGTCAGGGCTGGTATTTGCAGGTTGAAGATACCTGGCAACTCGAAGGGCGGGCTCAACAACTCAGCCTGCTTCGTCCTGCTCTGATACCACAGATATCCGTATTACTGGCAATAGTGCCTGAACACTACTCTCTTGCTGATGACTTTACCCAGGGACTGCAGAGCTGGAAGCGAGCTATTGTTCAATGCCGTTCCTGGCTGGGTGCGATCCCTCCTGTCTGGACAGTCACCTGGGTTTCCCCACTGCGGACTGACTTAGCGGAAGCTCCGGTCTGGTTTACTTCCACCCGGCAAGATTCAGATGTTCTGGTTTATCAGCCAGGGCAGGGTGATCGGCCTGTCATTGACTGGCTCAATGAAAACGAAGCTCCCGGGCAGGTTAGCCGTTTGAGTCAGGGCTTATGGCTTAACAATCTCTTGCACTGGCAAAATAAGGCGGTGGACGACCTGCTGATGGACGCTACTGCTGGGCTACCGGCACTGAGAGCTTGTGCCCGAGGGTTTTGCCGGACACCGGTCAGCGGTCTGCCTGGTAATCTCTGGCAGCAACATATTGCCGGGATCACGACACTCCCGCCTGAAACTGCCGTTACGGATAACGGGGTTCCTTTGCCAGAGCGGCTCCTGACAGAGCTACCACGCCGGAAAAGAGTCAGTCAGAACATGCTGTTCTGGGGTTATGTTGGGTTACTGGGGGGGCTCTTTCTGGGGCTGGCTATGCTGGCTTCTTATATCAATAACCAGCGTTTGCTGCAAAACGTGAGTGATAACCTGGCGCTTTATCATCGCCTTAATGACGAACCTCCTGGACCAAAATTTCAGATTCAACAGAACCTGCGAGCTGACTATCGTCTGCTTGATGGCTGGCAGCGCCAGGGGGAACCGCTGCGTTATCGAATGGGGCTTTATCAGGGGCCTCACGTGGTCGCTCCGATTGAATCGGCCGTCAATAGCTGGGCTCCACCGCGGTCGCCGACACCGATGATTCAACACATTGAAGAGGGAGCGAAAACCGTTCGTCTCGACGCTATGTCGTTGTTTGGCTCGGGTCAGTTTGCGTTAAAACCTGGCGCTAACAAGGTACTTATCCATTCACTGCTGGGTATCAAGGCCAAGCCGGGGTGGCTTATCGTGGTATCAGGGCACACTGATAACATCGGCAGTGATGCATTAAATCAAACACTTTCTTTAAAACGTGCTGCATCGGTGCGTGACTGGATACGGGATACTGGTGATGTACCGGAAAGTTGTTTTGCGGTGCAAGGCTATGGAGCGATGCGTCCCGTGGCCACCAACGATACACCGAAAGGGCGTGCCCTTAACCGGCGGGTTGAAATCAGTCTGGTGCCACAGGCCAATGCCTGTACAGCGCCAGCCACTCAAGGCGTGTCAAATGACTGACGCGTCGTTAATCAAGTAATGGAGAAATAAATCATGGCAATTCCTGTTTATCTTTGGCTGAAAGATGATGGCGGTGCAGACATTAAAGGGTCCGTCGATGTGAAGGATCGTGAGGGCAGTATTGAAGTGGTGGCGCAGGAGCATAATCTGTACATCCCGACTGATAACAATACTGGCAAGCTGACCGGGACACGTATCCATACTCCATTCCTTTTCACTAAAGAAATCGACTCTTCCAGCCCGTATCTGTACAAGGCGGTAACCACCGGACAGACGCTGAAATCGGCAGAATTCAAATGGTACCGGATTAACGACGCAGGTCAGGAAGTGGAGTATTTCAATACGCTGCTGGAAAATGTCAAAGTGGTGAAAGTGAACCCCGTGATGCACGACGTGAAGGATCCGTGCTACGAAAAACACAACCATCTTGAGCTGCTTGAGCTGCGCTACGAAAAAATTACCTGGACCTACAAAGACGGTAACATCATTCATTCCGATTCATGGAATGAACGCGCAACCGCTTAAATCACTGGCCAGGGTTCACTTTATAAAAGGTTAATCGAGTAAAGAGATGCCTGAAACGGGCAGTATCATGCCCGTTTTTTTTGCTGAATTGCTGCCGGGATCCAGGGTGATAGCGATGGGCACTAGCCTGCCTGAAGGTGAAATGGAGTTCGAATAGGGTGAATACGAACAAACTAAAAGAAGGGCAGTTCATCATTAAGTCTGTTTTAACGTCAAAAAAATATCACAATGCCCCAAGGAGAATGGTGGCCGGACTGGCTATTTCGGATGGTCATTTTACCAATATGCCGCTGGCGGACAGCGAAGTGCTGAGGCCATATAGTGAAATTAAGGCTGTTTACCTCAGTAACTGACCTTTTTGTCAGTATCATTATTTCAGGGAGTGAAAATAATGAAATCGGGCAGTTTATGGAGCAGGGCAGGGCTGGCAGGAATTGTCGTCATTGTCTCACTGGTTATGTGGGGTGTGATTATTCATTTTGGTCCTCGGTTTGGTATTGATACTGAACTGAAGCAGTTACTGATGCTGGCCGGTGGCTGGATTTTTTTACTGGTCATTCGTTATCTGTCGTTTTTGTTGCACGTCATACGGGAAAAACATCATCGCTGGCAACACCAGGAGAAGGGTGTCTTACCAGAAGATGAATTTCGCCTCGCTCAACCCCCAAATATTCTGGTCACTGAAATCCGCCACGCCATGCGCCATCTCTATGGCCGTTGCTGGTCTTATAAAGTGCGTGTGCTGCTAATTACCGGTACGGTTGCCGAGGTTGAACAGCTGACCCCCGGTCTGACCTCGCAATACTGGCAGGAAGACCGGGGCACATTACTGTTATGGGGCGGTGATGTGAACAGTCCGGCGGATCTGCACTGGCTCACTGCATTGCGTAAGCTGCGCCATCGTCCAGCAGACGGAATGATATGGGTGACTTCCGCGCTGGATTGTTTATCTGCTCCGGGCTTACCCGATCCTCAGCCCGCTTTAACTGGTAACAGTATGGACAACGTCTCTCAGGGTGTCAGAATTCGAAATGATGCCCTGGGCTGGCAGTTACCGCTGTATGTCTGGTCCTTGCACCTGAGAGCAGGAACGGTTGATGGCAGAGCCATTCAGGCGACGGGATGTTTATTACCGGCGGGTTGCACCCCGGAAAGACTGACGGCGCAACTGAGCACCCTTATACCGGCATTAATTTCACAGGGTATCCAGCAAATCAGTGAGTGCGCTCGCCATCACTTTCTGTTGATGCTGGCTGACCAGCTTAGTCGTATGCCCCAGCGTGTAACCGATAGTCTGTCAGTACTCTTGAATCCTTATCGTCCTCTGCCGCTGGCCGGTGTGATATTCAGTCAGGTCTCTGGTCACGCTGAACGTCAGATAACACATCACTGGGGCAAGGATAAACGCTGGGATATGCTACCCGTCAGGATCCGTGAGTTACCGGCTGGTTTACGCCCGCGCCAGCCAGGTATTCGCTGGCGGCGGATGATCGCTCCGACGACAGCAGTGCTGATGCTGCTATGGGGGAGCTGGATGGTGCTCTCCTATATCAGTAACCGCAATCTTATCGCCAGTGCCAGGGAACAGGTTGCTCAGCGTTCAGAAATGGAGCGCCCACTGGCTGAACGTTTATCTATCTTGCTGGCTTTGCAAAAAACGCTGGCGCGCCTACAGTACCAGACCGAGCAGGGTACTCCCTGGTATTACCGTGCCGGTCTGAGTCACCATCATGCCTTACTGACAGCGCTCTGGCCTCGCTATAGCGACAGCGCCAGTTCCCTGTTACGCGATGCAGCTATGCATAAACTCACCGAACAATTGCAGGCATTTATCGATCTGCCCCCGGGCAGCCCACGACGAGACCAGCAGGCTAAATCGGCCTATGATCAGCTCAGACTCTACCTGATGCTCACCCGTCCGGAGCATATGGACGCCGCCTGGTTTAGCAACACCCTGGCTCAGTACTGGCCGCAACGTCCCGGCGTCAAAGAGCGCATCTGGCAGGGCATGGCCCCTGTACTGCTGTCGTTCTATGCCGCAAATCTGAACACCCACCCGCAATGGCGTCCGCCTGCGGACGAGAATAGGGTCAGTCAGGTACGAACCTTGCTGGTTCGCCTGATGGGGGTACGTAACAGCGAAGCAAGTCAGTATCAGAAAATGCTCGCCAGCGTGGTAAATCAGCATGCTGATATGCGTCTGGAAGATATGACTGGTGATACCGATGCCTCACGTCTGTTCAGTACCCGTGAAGTCGTCTCGGGGATCTTTACCCGCCAGGCATGGGAACAGACGGTACAGCCGACGATAGAAAAAGTCGTTAAAGCGCGTCGCGAAGAAATGGACTGGGTTCTGACCGACAGCCAGCCACAATATCAGCAGGAAAGTTCACCGGAAGCGCTGCGTAATCGCCTGAATGAACGCTACTTTGCGGATTTCAGCGACGCGTGGTTGTCGTTTCTCAACAGTCTGCGCTGGCGTCATACTCGCACATTGTCTGATGCCATTGATCAGCTGACGCTGATGGCGGATGCGCGTCAGTCACCGCTGGTGGCACTGATGAATACCCTGAATATACAAGGACGTACCGGCCAGAGTGGCGAAGCCATTTCAGACTCACTGATGAGATCGGCCAAAAACCTGCTGGGCAGAGAAAACCCCAATATCATTGACCAGCGCCTGAGTGTGCATGGCCCGCTGGATGCCACCTTTGACCCGGTACTGGTATTGATGGATAAAAATCGCACCGGGGATGAGATCCAGAGCCTGCAAACCTATCTGACCCGGGTCACTCAGGTCAGGTTACGTTTGCAGCAGGTGACCAATGCCGTCGATCCCCTTGCGATGACTCAGGCCCTGGCACAGACGGTGTTTCAGGGAAAAGCCATTGATCTGACACAAACCCGTGATTACGGGAGCCTGATAGCCGCCGGGCTGGGTCAGGAGTGGAGCAGTTTCGGTCGGACGTTGTTTGTGCAGCCGATGGAACAAGCCTGGCAACAGGTGCTGGCTCCCGCGGCTGACAGTCTGAATACTCAGTGGCAGCAGACCCTGGTCAGTGACTGGAAACGTGCCTTTGGCGGGCGTTATCCGTTCAGTGACTCCAGCAGCGAGGCCTCTTTGCCATTACTGGCGAAATATCTCAATGTGGATTCAGGCCGTATTGCCCACTTCCTGCAAACACGGCTGAAAGGCATTCTCCATCGGGAGGGGAGTCGCTGGGTACCGGACAGTATCAATGCCCAGGGACTGACCTTTAATCCCGCCTTTCTGAAGGCGATAAATACCTTAAGTCAGCTCTCGGAAGTGGTGTTTACTCGCGGTGATGCCGAACTGCATTTTGAACTTCGTCCAGGAACGACCAGTGGCGTAATGCAAACCCATTTGGTGATTGATAGCCAGAAACTGACCTATGTTAACCAGATGCCTCAGTGGAAACGCATCACCTGGCCTGCTGATACCGAAGCGCCAGGCGCGGCATTAAGCTGGATAAGTACCCAGACAGGCACCCGTCAATATGCGGATATTCCCGGAGTCTGGGGGTGGATACGCCTGTTGGAAAAGGCTTCAGTCAGCGCTTATCCCGGCATAGCCAGCAGTTATCAGCTGAGCTGGAAGGCGCAGGATGGTAAAGCACTCAACTATACCCTGCGCACTGAAGCGGATGAGGGGCCGCTGATCTTACGTAAACTACGTCACTTTGATTTACCCGACACTATTTTCACTGTTGTCCCACCCCAGACTCAGCTTCTGCTGTCGGCAGAAGAGAGCGAACAGGGGGATTACGGACGCTTACCCGCGATATATCAGGAGTGATATGGACGATTTAACTTTACGCTATTACGACGCAGAAATGCGTTATTTGCGTGACGCGGCAAAGGAGTTTGCTCAGACCCATCCCGACAGGGCTACCATGCTTGATCTTGATAAAGCCGGAACCCCTGACCCCTATGTGGAGCGCCTGTTTGAAGGTTTTGCGTTTTCGATGGGACGGCTGCGTGAAAAAATTGATGATGATCTGCCAGAGCTGACAGAAGGGCTGGTCAGTCTGCTCTGGCCCCATTATCTGCGCACTATTCCATCGCTGTCGATTGTGGCTTTTACGCCTGAACTGGCATCAATGAAAATGGCGGAACATCTGCCCGCGGGATTTGAGGTCTGCTCTCGCCCCGTCGGCCCGAAAAACACGGTCTGCCGCTACCGTACCACGCGCGAGATGATACTCAATCCTCTGAGTCTCTTCGGTCTGACAATGAGCACTGAACCTGATGGGCGCTCAAAGCTATCAATACGTTTTACCTGTAGTGAACAAGCTGACTGGTCGCAGGCTGACTTAGGCCGCCTGAGTCTCTATCTGGGGGCCGATGCCCCCGTTAACAGTCAGCTACATTTGATGCTGACGCGGCGCAAGGCGGCAATCTATCTGCGTCTGCCAGGTGAGAAGGAACGCGTCTCTGTGGACGGTTACTTTTCACCCGGAGGGTTTGCTAATGACGATAGCCTGTGGCCCTGTAGTGAAACCGCCTTCGGGGGTTACCAGTTATTGCTGGAATACTTCACCTTCCGTGAAAAATTTATGTTTGTTCACCTGCATGGCCTCGAAGGTATCACTCTTCCATCTGGTACGGCTTATTTTGATATTGATGTCGTTTTCAGTCAGCTGTGGCCGCCAGATTTACCTGTTACTTCCGATG
>Ga0308165_1003745_pt1 | contig 15948 bp, 16 predicted proteins | sample PhyWR2_FD_201032 | JGI IMG/M metagenome (GOLD analysis project Ga0308165, IMG submission 201032) | Phyllosphere microbial communities from UC Gill Tract Community Farm, Albany, California, United States - DLSLW.R2 | ecosystem: Host-associated > Plants > Phyllosphere > Unclassified | place: USA...
GCACAGCTCCGAGACCGCCCAGGTGTTCTTCGACGACGTGCGCGTGCCGCAGCGCAACCGCATCGGCCATGAAGGCGCGGGGTTCATGATGCAGATGCTGCAGTTCCAGGAAGAACGCCTGTTTGGCGCGGCCAATATGATCAAGGGCCTGGAGCACTGCATCGACAGCACCATCGACTACTGCAAAGAACGCCAGACCTTCGGCAAGGCGCTGATCGATAACCAGGTCATTCACTTTCGCTTGGCTGAGCTCTCCACCGAAATCGAATGCCTGCGCGCGCTGGTCTATCAGGCCACCGAGCAATACATCAAAGGCCAGGACGTCACCCGCCTGGCCTCCATGGCCAAGCTCAAGGCCGGGCGCCTGGGCCGCGAAGTCAGCGACAGTTGCCTGCAATACTGGGGCGGCATGGGCTTTATGTGGGACAACCCCGTGGCCCGCGCTTATCGCGATGTGCGCCTGGTGTCGATCGGCGGCGGCGCCGACGAAATCATGCTGGGCATCATCTGCAAACTGATGGGCACCTTGCCGGGGAAAAAATCATGAAGACCTTGCTGCTGGAACCGCACAACGGCGTGTTGCACATCACCCTCAACCGCCCTGAAAACCGCAATGCGATGAGCCTGGAAATGGTCAATGAACTGCGCAGCGTGATGGCGAAGCTGGACAGCCAGACGCGGGCGGTGGTGATCAGCGGTTCAGGCGGGCATTTTTGCGCCGGGGCGGACGTGAAGGATCTCGTCACCGCGGGTAGCCAACTACAGGCACTGAACCGGGCGTTTGGCACCTTGCTGCAGGAAGTGGAAAGCGTGCCGCAAGTCGTGATCGTGGTGCTACAGGGCGCGGTGCTGGGCGGGGGGTTTGGGTTGGCGTGTGTGAGTGATATCGCGATAGCCGATCACCAGGCGCAATTCGGATTGCCGGAGACCAGCCTGGGATTATTGCCAGCGCAGATTGCGCCGTTTGTGGTCAAGCGGATTGGCCTGACCCAGGCTCGACGGTTGGCGCTGACGGCAGCTCGGTTTGATGGCGTGGAAGCTGAACGATTGGGGGTGGTGCATTTTACCGAGCGCGACCCGCAGGCGCTGGCAGAGCGGTTGGATGAGGTACTGGGACACGTGCTGCGCTGCGCACCAGGCGCGAATGGACGGACCAAATCCCTGTTGCTGGCGAGTGTGGATGAGCCGCTTGAGGCTGTGCTGGACCGAGGGGCGCAGTGGTTTGCCGAGGCGGTAAGGAGCGAAGAAGGGATTGAGGGGACGCAGGCGTTTGTGCAGAAAAGAAAGCCTCGGTGGTGTAAGTGACGCCATCGCGAGCAAGCCAGCTCCCACAGTGCAGAGGTGCGAACACCTTCAACTGTGGGGGCTGGCTTGCCTGCGATGAGGCCCGCTCAAACACCCCATCAGCCAAGGGATACACCCATGCCCGCATTCAGCAAAATCCTGATCGCCAACCGCGGTGAAATCGCCTGCCGCATCCAGCGCACCGCCCAGGCCCTTGGCTATCGCACGGTGGCGGTCTACAGCGATGCCGACGCCCAGGCCCTGCACGTACAGATGGCCGACGAAGCCGTGCACATCGGCCCCGCCCCGGTCCAACAGTCATACCTCAATATCGACGCCATCCTCAACGCTGCCAGAGTCACCAGCGCCGATGCCATCCACCCCGGCTACGGCTTCCTCTCCGAAAACCCCGACTTCGCCCGCGCCTGCCAGCAAGCCGGCCTGACCTTTATCGGTCCCAGCCCCGAAGCCATCGAACTGATGGGCAGCAAACGCCTGTCCAAACTCGCCATGCTCGACGCGGGCGTGCCGTGCATCGCCGGTTACCAAGGCAGCGCCCAGGACGACAGCACCCTGCAACGGGAAGCCGACGCCATCGGCTACCCCTTGATGATCAAAGCCAGCGCCGGCGGTGGCGGTCGCGGCATGCGCCTCGTCCAGCACCCAGAAGAGCTGCTGGACAACCTGCACACCGCCCGCTCAGAGGCCAAAAACGCCTTCGGCAGCGGCGAACTGATCCTCGAACAAGCCCTGATCGACCCGCGCCACGTCGAAATCCAGCTGTTCGGCGACAGCCACGGCCACCTCATTTACCTCGGCGAGCGCGACTGCTCGATCCAGCGCCGCCATCAGAAAATCATCGAGGAAGCCCCCTGCCCGGTCATGACGCCCGAACTGCGCCAGGCCATGGGCGAAGCCGCTTTGAACGCCGGGCGTGCGGTGAACTACGTCGGCGCCGGCACCGTGGAATTCCTGCTCGACCGCAACGGCCGATTCTACTTCCTGGAAATGAACACGCGTCTGCAAGTGGAACACCCGGTGACCGAACTGATCACCGGCCTCGACCTGGTGGACTGGCAGTTGCAAATCGCCGCCGGCCAACCATTGCCGCTGACACAGCCGGACGTCTCCCTCAACGGCCACGCCATGGAAGTGCGCCTGTACGCCGAAGACCCGGCCCAGGGTTTCCTGCCGCAAACCGGTGAGGTGTTGCGCTGGGATCCGGCCGCTGGCGTGCGTATCGACCATGGAGTGACGGAAGGCCAACGCATCAGCCCGTTCTACGACCCGATGCTGGGCAAAATCATTGCCTATGGCGCGACCCGCGAAGAGGCGCGACGCAAATTGCTACGGGCGGTGGAAGATACGGTGCTGCTCGGGGTCACCACCAATCAGCCGTTGCTGGTTGATCTGCTCAAGCATCCGGACTTTGTCGGCGGCGATTTCAGTACCGGATTTATTGCTGAGCACTTCAGCGAAATCCAGCCCCTGACGCCGTCAGCAGAACACCTTGCCCTGGCCGCCGCACTGTTTTACCAGCACAGCGCCAACCAGCATCCCCAAGGCCTGGCGGGATGGCGCAACAACACCAGCGCACCCTGCACCTATCGCCTGGAGGTCAACGGCGACACCCACACCGTCAACGCTGCCCCCCTGCCTCTCACCACCGACGGCCGCCACGCCAACCACGTGTTCAATGGCATCCGCCGCCGCACCGCCTATCACCTCGTCGGCAACCAACTGTGGCTACCTGGCCTCACGGTGACTGACCGCACCCAGCAAGTCGCCAGCCGCCAGGCCAACGTCAGCAGCGGCACGGTCAAGGCGCCGATGGACGGTGCAATTGTCGATGTGCGGGTCAGCGCCGGCGACAGCGTGACCAAAGGCCAACTGTTGCTGGTGCTCGAAGCCATGAAAATGGAGCATCCGTTGACGGCCGGTATCGACGGTGTGATCAAGGGCGTGCAAGTAATCGCCGGTGATCAGGTGCGCAATCGTCAAGTTTTACTGGAGATCGTCTAGCCCCTAGGCGGAACTACAGGGCCGGGCTACGCTCTATCCCCATCAGAAAGGGAAGAGTACGGGAACCTGCACGATGCCTCATTGGCTGATTATTGACCTTGAAGCCACAACGGATGAAGGCGGCTGGCCCGTGACGGAGATGGAAGTCATCGAGATCGGCGCGAGCCTGGTCAACCGCCAGGGCCGCGAACTGGATCACTTCCAGCGCTTTGTGCGGCCGCTGCGCCGGCCATTGCTAACGCCCTTTTGTCGCCAACTGACCCACATCACCCAGGCAAACATTGATGGCGCGGCGCCGATGACCGAGGTGTGGCCGCTATTCGAGCGCTGGCTGGGCCAGCATCAGCCGCGCCTGGAAGGCTGGGCCAGCTGGGGTGATTACGATCGTAAGCAACTGGAACTCGAATGGCAGCGCCACGGCCTGTCCAGCGCACTCGCGACCACGCCCCACCTGAACCTCAAGCAGCGCTTCGCCAAGGCCAGGCGCCTGGACAAGCCCCTGGGGCTCAACGGCGCCCTGCAATTGGCGGGGTTGCAGTTCCATGGCCAACAGCATCGGGCGCTGGAGGATGCACGCAACACCGCGCGCCTGCTGCCGTTGATTTTGCCGGTCTAGGCAGCTCCACTGGCCTTGGGCATACTGGACGCCCTTTTTGGTGATGCTTACCTGTAGGAGCGAGCTTGCTCGCGAAGAACGTCAACGCTAAAGCGGGTGATCTGATTAAACGCGGTGCCTGGGCGTTCTTCGCGAGCAAGCTCGCTCCTACAATAAAAGCATCAACCCCTTTTCCGAGGAATCGCCCATGTTCAAAGTCAACGAGTACTTCGACGGCACCGTCAAGTCGATCGCTTTCGGCACCGCAGAAGGTCCGGCGACCATCGGCGTAATGGCCCCCGGCGAATACGAGTTCGGCACCGCCCAGCGTGAGATCATGCACGTGGTGTCTGGCGCCCTGACCGTCAAACTGCCTGATGCCAGCGAGTGGGAAACCTTCGCCGCCGGCAGCCAGTTCAACGTGCCCGCCAACAGCAAGTTCCAGCTGAAGGTCGCCGTGGACACCGCTTACCTGTGCGAATACCGCGGCTAAGGGTTTCCCGGAAGTAAAAAAAAGCCCGTCTCGCAGGAGACGGGCTTTTTTATGCGTGAGGAAAGTTACTCCAGGATCGTCACCGGCATCCCGACTTCCAGGCGCCCGATACCGTCGTTGACCAGGTTCTGGCCGAAAATCGCGCCGGCTTCGGTCTTGCGATATGCCTCAAGCGTGGCGAAAGGTTCGCGGTCAGCGCTGCGCTCGCCAGTCTGCGGGTCGATGGTGGTGAGGATGCAGCGCGAGCACGGCTTGACCGCACGAAACTCCACGTCGCCGATGCGCAAGCGTTTCCAGCCATCTTCGGCGAAGGCTGCGCTGCCCTCAATGACCAGGTTGGGCCGAAAGCGCAACATGTCCATGGGGCGGCCGATGCGCTGTGAAAGGTCGTCCAGTGACGCCTGACCGATCACCAGCAGCGGGTAACCGTCGGCAAACGCGACCTGGTCGTCGTCCTTGCCGTAACCGGCCTGAGTGGTGCGGGCGCGTTCGAGGGGGATTTGCACCAGGCGCGTCGGTTTGCCGATGAAATCGCTGACCCACGCGGCCGCCGCGTCGCCCGCGTCCGGCACGCGCAAGGTGTCGCGCCAGATCGTCACACCCCGCAACTCGGCGTCGCTGCCGGGCAGCGCCACGTCCAGCGGCGTGTAACCCGGCGAACTCAAGGTGAGGCCGCCGCTGCGGTTCCACAACGCCGACAGTTGGCTCATCTTTGCCACGGCACGCTGCGTGAGGAAACGTCCACTGGCTTCATCCACCAGCATCCAGCGTCGGTCCCCGTCCACCCCGAGTTTATCCAGGCCGACGTGCTGCAGTATTTCGGCCTTGCCGGACTTCAAGGGGTAACGGTACAACGCGCTGAGACGAAGCATGAGCCTGCATTCCTGAGGGACAAAGCCATCACCCTAAGGTCAAGCGGGCACTTCGTCCAGCATCAGACGCTGACGCACCACATCCACCAGCTTGTCGGGCTGGAATTTGGACAGGAAGTTGTCGCAGCCGACCTTCTTCACCATCGAATCGTTGAAACTGCCCGACAGCGAGGTGTGCAGCACCACATACAAGCCACGCAGACGCGGGTCGTTGCGGATCTCCGTGGTGAGGCGGTAGCCGTCCATCTCGGGCATTTCGGCGTCGGTGAAGATCATCAGCAGCTTGTCGGTCATCACCTGGCCGCTGTCGGCCCAGGCCTTGAGCATGTTCAGCGCCTTGAGACCGTCGCTGGCGATGTGCATCTTCACCCCCAACTGGCCGAGTGTGTCGCGCAGTTGCGAGAGGGCCACGTTGGAGTCGTCCACCAGCAGCACTTCGCGGCCACGGGCACGCTCCAGCACCGGATCTTCGAGTTTTTCACGGGAGACCTTGGCGTTGTACGGCACGATCTCGGCCAGGACTTTTTCCACGTCGATGATTTCCACCAACTGGTCGTCGACCTTGCTGATGGCCGTGAGGTAATGCTGGCGACCGGCACTGGTCGGTGGCGGCAGGATGGCTTCCCAGTTCATGTTGACGATGCGGTCCACGCCGCCCACCAGGAACGCCTGCACCGAGCGGTTGTACTCGGTGACGATAATGGTGCTGTTGGGGCCCGGCACCAGCGGGCGCATCCCAATGGCCTGGGACAGGTCAATCACCGGCAGGGTCTGGCCCCGCAGGTTGACCACGCCACAGACGAACGGGTGGCGCTGCGGCATCAAGGTCAACTTGGGCAGTTGCAGGACTTCCTGCACCTTGAACACGTTGATCGCGAACAACTGACGCCCGAACAGGCGGAACATGAGGATTTCCAGGCGATTCTCACCCACCAGTTGCGTGCGTTGATCTACCGTGTCGAGAATGCCGGCCATTAAATGCTCCTGATGCGCTAAAGGTTGTGCAGCTCACTTACAGCTTGTTATCGGCGGCAAGCGCCAGACCTTGACCCTTGTAAAATGCCACGTAAATCCATTGATGTCACACTGACATCATGGTTTACTGCGCTGGCCTCTCCAGAGAGCGGCACGGCGACGTTGCACGACATTCAATTCGGTGCAAGGTTCCGCCATGTAAGGGATTCCCCTACGCACAATCAGGCCCAACCTGATATTCGCAATATCTAATAGCCATTAATGTGACGCCATTCTCAATGCATGAATGGAGTCAGGCTTTTGTTTGCCATCCCAAGCCCTCGGCCCACAGGCCTTCTAGACATTCAAATGTCGGCAATTGAAGGTGTGCAATTGACCCCGTTCAAGACGGCCGCGCACAGCCCTCGCCGTCACTCTAATAATCTTCCTACTGACAATTCAGAAGCAACCTACAGATCCCAGTCATATTTCAGCGCTACTTTTAAGCCATTCACCCGGTGCGACATCTCATCACCCGACCTTATGTTGCGGAGACTTGTATGATGAACAGCGCAAATGAATGGCAGACAACTCTTCCTGAATTTTTGCTTGAAGCAGAAACCCTGCTGGCCAAGTCGCAAGAGTGCTTGAGCCATCTGCACCTGATCCGCGACGACAGCGATGCCATCGAGTGCATGAAGGCCAGCCTGACGAAACTGGCCGAGAAGGCTGACAACCTGGCCCTGCAGGCGATCAGCGAATTTTCCCGGCATATCCACTACCTGATTGCCAATGCTGCCAGCCCGATGCAACTGCATGATCAGGCGCTGGATGCCTTGCACGCGTGCCTGACGCTACTGGCATGGCAGCTTGAACTGATCGATGCCCGCACCGGCGAACTGGGTATGGATGAGAGTGAGCAAGCAACCCTGATTGCTACTGTCACGCTACAGATTCCGCAAAAAGACTTCAGCTATAAACCGCAGCAGCGGATGCACCACGCGTCTTGAGCGAATATCAGGTCGTGTTTAACCGGAAGTTATCTGAAAACGACATCCCCATTATTTCAAGGGCATTTCGTTGCGCAGAAAAAGATATCAATTAGCCATTAACGGTAATAACGATACAAACAAACAGAAATAATATAACGCCCCTACTCCATGAACTCTGGGAATACCGCCCGGAGCATTTGCGCAGTTAATACCCCTTGCCTGGCACGGCACCAGGCGACCAACGGTAATAGTGGTGGTACTATGCCCCACTCGAAGTGACTCAACTTCATCATGCATAAAAACGATTCGATTACACGGTCCAAACAGAGCCCTGTCAGCCGCCGTGACCGGACTTTCCGCAGCGAACCTTCATTGGCTCCATCCGCTATGTACGCCTCCCTCAAGACACTCATCGCAAGGTCCGCGTCCCGCAGCAATGCACGCCGTTTGATCCTCGCGCTGTGCCTTGGCTCGCTGCTGCTGAGCCTGTGGGCCTACCATTTTTCCGCGGCCTTGCCGCTGCTGGTGATGCTCAACCTGACCACACTGGTGGTGGTCGGCCTGCAACAGTGGCACTCGCGCAAAGCCATCAAGTTCCAGCCCCAGGAACTGGCCGATCGCCTGTTGCAAGTGCAGGAAAACGAACGCCACCGCCTCAGTCGCGAACTGCATGACGACATCGGCCAACTGCTCACCGCCGCCAAGCTGCAAAGCGAATGGCTCAAGCGCCGCCTGCCCGAAGACCTACAAAGCCAGTGCACGGTGCTGTGCAACACCCTCAATGAAACCCTGGCCAAGGTGCGTGACGTCTCCGCCATCCTCAACCCGCGCCAGTTGGCCAGCCTGGGCCTGGAAGCCAGCCTGCGGGCGCACCTGCTCAAGACCCTTGAAAACACGCAGGTGTGCTGGAGCCTGGAATGCCAGCAACGGCTGACCGGCATCCCGGAAGAAATGGCCGTGGCGGCCTTTCGCATTACCCAGGAAGCGGTGACCAACATGCTGCGCCACGCCCAGGCGCGCAATCTGCTGGTACGCCTGCAACGCCTGCCTGAGGGCCTGTCACTGTTTATCAGCGATGACGGCCAGGGCTTTTCGCCAGCCATCAACCCGGGCCTGGAAGGCCAGCGAGGTATGGCCGGTATGTCAGAGCGGATTGATCAGCTTGGCGGTTCATTATCCGTCAGCAGCCAGCCAGGCAAAGGGACACGGATCGACGCGCTTTTCCCCTGGGCGCCCCGCGCCCTCGAACGGGCCAGTTCCCCTAAGGTTCTCGAGTGACCTGCACATTACTCCTGGTGGATGACCATGCACTGATCCGGGCCGGCGTACGCGCGCTGGTCCAGGACATTCCTGGCTACACGGTGGTCGGCGAAGCCAGCGATGGCGCGCAATTACTGGAGCGGTTCAGCGCCCTGCTGCCCGATATCGTGCTGCTGGACCTGTCGATGAAACACACCGGCGGCCTGGATGCCCTGCAGCAACTCAAGCGCGCCTACCCCAAGAGCCGCGTGCTGATCCTGTCGATGCACACCGACCCGGAACTGATCATGTGCGCGCTGGAATCCGGCGCCCACGGCTACCTGCTCAAGGACACCACCGCCAACGAGCTGGAACACGCGCTCCTGGCCCTGCGCAACAACGAGCGCTATCTGAGCCCGGCGATTGCCCACACGGTGATCAACCAGGCGCTGGTGCGCAGCCAGGGTCCAACCCCGCCCGCGGGTCATAGCCACAACCTCACGGCGCGGCAGCTGGAAATTCTGCGCCTGATCGTACGCGGCAAGTCTACCCGGGAAATCGCCCACGGCCTGGGCCTGAGCATCAAGACCGTGGAAGCGCACCGCTCGCAGATCATGAAGCGCCTGCAGATTTTCGACGTGGCGGGCCTGGTGTTATTTGCGGTGCGCGAGCAGATCATCAGCCTGGACGACTAACGGCGAATCCACCGGCAGGTGCACACGCAAGGCCTTGGGCAAGGCCTCGAAGTGCAGGTCATCGCCCTCCAGCGGCTCGCCATCCAGGTTGATGTACAGGCCCTGCGCGACCTTGATATTCACCCATGGCAGGCGCGCCCGCACAAACATGGTGTCCAGGCCCCAGCCATTGCTCATCAGTTCTCGCAGAGTACCGACCACTTCCTGAGGCGCGGGCAGGATGCTGACATCCAGCAAGCCATCATCGGCCATGGCGCCTGGACATAGCTCATGCCCACCGCCCGCCTGGCGACCGTTGCCGATGCCCAGGGCGAGCAACTCGCCTTTCCAATGGAAGTCGGGGCCGTCCAGCTCGGCGTAGGCAGCCTTTAGCTCGCTGAACCGCGTCAAACCCGTGAACAGGTAGGCGGCGCCGCCCAGGACCTTCTTCAAGTCTTCAGAGGTATTGGCCGTGACTTGGCTGCCGAAACCGCCGGTGGCCATGTTGAGGAAGATTTGCCCGCCGACCTGGCCAAGGTCAATGGCCCTTGGCGGCACATCCAGCAGTGCCAGGGCCTGGGCGGGTTCCAGCGGCACACCGGCAGCCTTGGCGAAGTCGTTGGCGGTGCCCAGGGGCATCAACACCAGGCTGGCGTCAGTCTTGGCCTGGGCCATGGCTTCGGCCACATCACGCAAGGTACCGTCGCCGCCGCCGGCAATGATGTGGGTGTAGCCGTCGGCCAGGGCTTCGCTGACCAGACGTTGGGCATCGCCACCTTCCCAGGTGACCCGCACGGCCAGCTCCCCACCCTGCTCGCGCCGGGCCTGCACGGCGGAGCGTACGTCCTCGTTGAGGGCTTGCTTGCCGTGGAGGATCAACAGGGCTTTGGGGGTGGTCATGGGTGGGTTACTCCTGGATTCAAAGGTGCTCGGAAGATGTGGACCTTTGGCGAGGAAAAAAAAGCCATAGAATGGGAAAATAATTGGATGATTGAGTACATATCCGTTTTTTGGGTAACGGCTGCTTAGGGTTCCGCCCTTACGGCGGGTCACTTTTGGAAAAGAGCCTCAATACTCGGTGTGCCCGTAATCCGACAGTGATTTGGGGGGCGCCAAAGATCAAAAACAAAGCCAGAGCAGATTGATATCTACCTGATATAGGAGATCTAAATTGTGGGAGCGGGCTTGCTCGCGAAAGCGGTGGATCAGTTAGCGATGTAATCGCTGACACGCCGCCTTCGCGAGCAAGCCCGCTCCCACATTTGAAACTGAGACCGGCTTCCAGAAACCGGTCGGCTACTAGGCCGCCGCGCTTCTGCTTGTGATCTAAGGCGCCCCGTCAAACACGCTGGCCGAACGCAGGCTTTGGAGTGAGGGCACCACACCGAGCCGAGGCGAGGTGCCGAGTGTTGGGGCGGAACCAATAGCAGCCGTTACCCAAATAATGGATATGTACTCAATCAGCTCTTATGCAACTTGCTCATCAATTGCGCCTCAGCCTGAGTCAACCCACACGACTGCGTCAGCTCATCCACCGTAGCCCCCATCCCCACCAGCTTGGCAGCCTGGGCAAACGAAAGACTCGAAGGATCCCGCTGCTCGATCTGCGCCAGCTTGTCCGGCAACGGCGCAAGAATCGCGCGCAGTTCATGCACCTCATCCCCCACCCTCACCGCACTCTGCTGGTAATGATCGACCCGCTTCACCAACTCAAGCACGCGCCGGTCACGCACAGCATCACGCTCAGCCTGCTGCAACAACCATTCGCGCTGCTGACGCACATAGCGCAACAGAAACGCCAAGGTCCCGGCCCACAACAGGGCCAGGACGATCACCGCAGCTTCAAGGAACAATCAGATGCTCTCCAGTTCCGACCATTCTTCTTCGCTCATCATCTTGTCCAGCTCAACCAGAATCAACAGTTCGTTGTTCTTGTTGCACACGCCCTGGATGAACTTGGCCGATTCCTCGTTGCCCACGTTCGGCGCGGTTTCCACTTCCGATTGGCGCAGGTAGACCACTTCCGCGACGCTGTCGACCATGATCCCGACCACTTGCTTGTCGGCTTCGATGATGACGATACGCGTGTTGTCGCTGACTTCGACCGTGCCCAGGCCAAAACGCTGGCGGGTGTCGATCACCGTCACCACGTTGCCGCGCAGGTTGATGATGCCCAGCACATAGCTTGGCGCACCGGGAACCGGAGCGATCTCGGTGTAGCGCAGCACTTCCTGCACGCGCATCACGTTAATACCGTAGGTTTCGTTGTCCAGTTTGAAGGTAACCCATTGCAGGATCGGATCATCCAAACCTTGTGCGGACGCTGACTTGTTCATATCTCTGACCCCTTCAAATGCCGATGTAGGCGGCGTGTGTACTTCTATTGGCCGCACGCGCGTGCGGCCCTTATTGTCCAATCAACTGCGTTTGTTCACTGGCATCGCCTTAACGGCACCGCTGGCGATCAACTCGGCCAGTTCGGCGACGTCGAGCAACGCGCACATATGTTCGATCACGGTGCCCGCCAGCCAAGGCCGTTGGCCTCGGTGGCTGCGCCATTTGATTTCGTTCGGGTCCAGGCGCAACGAGCGGCTGACTTGATGCACCGCCAACCCCCACTCGTAGCCCTGCACCGAGATCACGTATTGCAAGCCTTGGCGGAAGTCGTCGCGGTAGCGGTCGGGCATCACCCAGCGCGCGGTGTCCAGGACTTTCAGGTTGCCGGCCTGGCTGGGCAGGATGCCAAGAAACCACTCCGGTTGCCCGAACAACGGCGTCAGCTCCTGACCCTCCAGGGAGTAGATCGAGCCTAGGCACACCAGCGGAACTGCCAGGGTCAAGCCGGCGACGTCGAACAGCAGGCATTCGAACGGTTCGGCAGCCCAGCTCGGGCGGTCATCACCGGCCACCGGCGGCGGCGTGATGCTCGGCGGCAGGTGCACTTCCACCACTGGCTCGACCACGGCAGGGGCAACCACCACCGGCGCCACCTGCGGTGTCATCGGCACCACGCTTCGCGCATCCCGGGCTTGTTCTTCCAGCACCGCCAACTGGAATTCATCCAGTACGGCTTCTGGTTCAACAGCCGGTTCCAGTACCAGGATCGGTTCCGGAAATTCTTGCGCGGTCGCATCCTGCAACAAGGCATCCAGGTAGGATTCCAGTGCCAGTTGCGGCCGGGTCTTGAGTTCTACGGGACGGTTCATCACGCCACCTGCGCCACAAGTTGCTGCGACAGCAGGTGCTTGAGCAACGCACGGTAGGCCAGTACGCCGCGGCTTTTCGAGTCGAACTGCGACGGCGCGAGGCCCGCACGGCTGGCATCACGCAGGCGCGTGTCCACCGGGATGTAGCCGTTCCAGATGGTGTCCGGGTAGGCATCGCGTAACACGCGCAGGGTGCCGAGGGAGGCCTGGGTACGACGGTCGAACAAGGTCGGCACGATGCTGAACGGCAGCGCCTGTTTGCGCGAACGGTTGATCATCGCCAGGGTGCTGACCATGCGCTCCAGGCCTTTGACGGCCAAGTGCTCGGTTTGCACCGGGATCACCAACTGCTGGCTCGCCGCCAAGGCATTGACCATCAACACCCCAAGCAGCGGCGGGCTGTCGATGATCGCGTAGTCGAAGTCCTGCCACAGTTGCGCCAGGGTCTTGGCGATCACCAGACCCAACCCGCTCTGCCCCGGCGACTGGCGCTCAAGGGTGGCGAGGGCGGTGCTGGACGGCAGCAGGGAAATGCTTTCGTTACTGGTGGGCAGCAGCAGTTGCCCAGGCAAATCGGCCGGTACGCTGCCTTTGTGCAGGAACAGGTCGTAGTTGCTGTGTTCCAGCGCGTCCGGGTCATAGCCGAAATAGCTGGTCATGGAGCCATGGGGGTCCAGGTCCACCACAACCACGCGCTTGCCCGCCTCGGCCAGCAAGCCGGCTAAGGCGATAGAAGTGGTGGTCTTGCCGACTCCACCTTTTTGATTGGCAACTGCCCAGACTCTCATTCGGTTGGTTCCTCCCGGCAGGCACAGGCGCGACCGAGACATTGCATAGGGTTATTGAGCCGGCGACGGAGAATTGACGGCGCTCTGACGAACCGGCGGTTTTACAGGGGGCGGTGCAGTTTGTGTGCCAGCCCGCTTCAAGGCCGCATCCGGTGTTGCATTGGCGGTGCCGGTGCCAGTCAGGCTGCGACGCACATCCAGGTTGCGCGACACCACCAGCACCACCCGACGGTTCTTCGCGCGGCCCTCTGCCGTCGCGTTATTGGCCACCGGCTGGAACTCGCCATAGCCCACCGACGCCAGGCGTCCAGGGTTTATGCCCTGCATCGCCAACATGCGCACGATGCTTGAAGCGCGCGCCGAGGACAGCTCCCAGTTGGTCGGGTACTGCGCGGTGCTGATCGGGAAATTGTCGGTGAAGCCTTCGACATGGATCGGGTTTTCAAACGGCTTGAGGATCGCCGCCACCTTGTCGATGATGGTAAACGCCTGGTCGCTCGGCAACGCATCGGCGCTGGCAAACAGCAGGCTGGAATTGAGCTCGATCTCCACCCACAACTCGTTGCCGCGCACGGTCATCTGGTTGGAACTGATCAGGTCGCCAAACGCTGCGCTGATGTCATCGGCGATGCTTTTCAGCGGATCACTGGTGCCACCCACCCCGGCAGCGGTTTCATCGCTGTCGTTGACCAGCGGCTTGGCCGGGGTCACGGTCTTGGGTCGCTCCTCGCCGATGGGAATGGCCTTGAGCGAGCGATCGGCGTCGTTGAACACGCCGATCAAGGCCTGGGAAATGACCTTGTACTTGCCTTCGTTGATCGACGAGATGGAGTACATCACCACGAAAAAGGCGAACAGCAGGGTAATGAAGTCCGCGTAGGACACCAGCCACCGCTCATGGTTGACGTGTTCTTCAGGCTCGCGACGGCGACGGCTCACAATGCATACCTCCCATCAATCCATGAAGCCCTGGAGCTTCAATTCGATGGAGCGCGGGTTCTCGCCCTCGGCAATCGACAAAATACCTTCCAACAACATTTCGCGGTAACGCGACTGGCGCATGGCGATCGACTTGAGTTTGCTCGCCACCGGCAACAACACCAGGTTGGCACTGGCTACGCCGTAGATGGTGGCGACAAACGCCACGGCAATACCGCTGCCCAGTTGCGAAGGGTCGGCCAGGTTGCCCATCACGTGGATCAGGCCCATCACCGCACCGATGATGCCGATGGTCGGCGCATAACCGCCCATGCTTTCAAAGACTTTGGCGGCGTTGATGTCGCGGCTTTCCTGGGTATAAAAATCCACTTCCAGGATGCTGCGGATCGCTTCCGGCTCGGCCCCGTCCACCAGCAATTGCAGGCCTTTGCGCGCGTAGCTGTCCGGCTCGGCATCGGCCACGCCTTCCAGCCCCAGCAGGCCTTCCTTGCGCGCGGTGAGACTCCAGTTGACTACACGGTCGATGCCGCCCGGCAGGTCGACACGTGGCGGGAAGATGATCCACACCAGAATCTGCATGGCACGCTTGAACGAGCTCAGGGGCGATTGCAACAACGCAGCACCCACGGTGCCACCGATCACGATCAGCGCCGCCGGGCCGTTGGCCAGGGCGCCGAGGTGGCCGCCTTCAAGGTAGTTGCCGCCAATGATCGCGACAAACGCCATGATGATGCCGATCAGGCTCAGGACATCCATCAGAGGCAGGCCTCCACCAGATGCTTGCCGATGTCGTCCAGGCTGTAGACAGCGTCAGCCAGGTCGGCCTTGACGATGGCCATGGGCATGCCGTAGATCACGCAGCTGGCTTCGTCCTGGGCCCAGATGGCGCTGCCGCCTTGCTTGAGCAGGCGCGCGCCTTCACGGCCGTCGGCGCCCATGCCGGTAAGCACCACCGCCAGAACTTTGTCGCCGTAGGACTTGGCCGCCGATCCGAAGGTGATATCCACGCATGGCTTGTAGTTCAGACGCTCGTCACCCGGCAGGATTTTGATCGCGCCGCGGCCGTCCACCATCATCTGCTTGCCACCCGGCGCCAGCAGCGCCAGACCCGGACGCAGGATGTCGCCATCCTCGGCTTCCTTGACGCTGATGCGGCACAGTTTGTCCAGGCGCTCGGCAAAGGCCTTGGTGAACGCAGCGGGCATGTGCTGGATCAGAACGATCGGCGCCGGGAAGTTGGCCGGCAACTGGGTCAATACGCGTTGCAGGGCAACCGGGCCGCCCGTGGACGTACCGATGGCGACCAGCTTATAGGCTTTGCGCTTGGGTGCAGGCGAATACGCCGCCGCAGGTGCAGCCGTACGTACCGGCGGCGCAGCAGGCCGTGCAACCGGCGCAGGCGCCGGGCGACTATACGAAGAACTGGTGGGAGCAGCAGGCGCAGCAACGGGTGCTGGCGCAGGCGCACTGAACAGGCTACGACGGTTACTGCGCGAAATGCTGTGCACCTTCTCGCACAGCATCTGCTTGACCTTCTCGGGGTTGCGCGAGATGTCTTCGAAATTCTTCGGCAGAAAATCCACCGCGCCGGCGTCCAGCGCATCCAGGGTGACCCGGGCGCCTTCGTGAGTCAGCGAGGAGAACATCAACACCGGGGTCGGGCAACGTTGCATGATGTGCCGGACTGCCGTGATGCCATCCATCATCGGCATCTCGTAGTCCATGGTGATCACGTCCGGTTTCAACGCAATGGCTTGATCAATCGCCTCTTTGCCGTTGGTGGCCGTGCCGACCACCTGGATGCTTGGATCGGCGGAAAGAATTTCCGAGACGCGGCGACGGAAGAAACCCGAATCGTCCACCACCAGGACCTTGACTGCCATAAACACT
>Ga0308165_1003746_pt1 | contig 15946 bp, 14 predicted proteins | sample PhyWR2_FD_201032 | JGI IMG/M metagenome (GOLD analysis project Ga0308165, IMG submission 201032) | Phyllosphere microbial communities from UC Gill Tract Community Farm, Albany, California, United States - DLSLW.R2 | ecosystem: Host-associated > Plants > Phyllosphere > Unclassified | place: USA...
ATGGCGGCCCAGCATCAGTTTGCCGTACATCATGCGGCCCTTTTCACCGCCGGACAGCACCTGGACCGACTTCTTGACGTCGTCGCCGGAGAACAGCAGGCGACCGAGGATCGAGCGTACCGCCTGATCGTCGTCGCCTTCCTGGGTCCATTGGCCCATCCAGTCGGTCAGGATTTCACCCTTGGCGAATTCTTCGGTCGGATCCTGCGGCATGTAGCCGACGTTGGCGTTTTCCGCCCACTTGACCAGACCGCTGTCCGGTTGCAGGCCGGCGACGTCGCCGCCAATACAGCGCAGCAAGGTGGTCTTGCCGACGCCGTTGGCGCCGATGATGGCGATCTTCTCGCCGGCTTCCACCATGATGCTGAAGTTCTTGAAGATCGGACGGTCATAGGTCTTGCTGATGCCTTGCGTTTCCACCGCCAGGCGATGCAGCTTCTTCTCGCCATCGAAACGCACGAACGGATTGGCGCGGCTGGACGGCTTGATGTCTTCGACCTTGATCTTGTCGATCTGCTTGGCGCGCGATGTGGCCTGGCGCGCCTTGGATTTGTTGGCCGAGAAGCGGCGCACGAAATCCTGTAACTCCGCGACCTTTTCCTTGGCCTTGGCATTGACCGACAGTTGCTGCGCACGCGCTTGCGAGGACGCCAGCATGTATTCGTCGTAGTTGCCCGGATAGACCTTCAGCGTGCCGTAGTCCATGTCGGCCATGTGCGTACAGACCTGGTTCAGGAAGTGGCGATCATGGGAAATGATGATCATGGTGGAGTTGCGCTCGTTGAGCATGTCTTCCAGCCAGCGGATGGTGTTGATGTCGAGGTTGTTGGTCGGTTCGTCGAGCAGCAGGATGTCCGGATTCGAGAACAGCGCCTGCGCCAGCAGCACGCGCAGCTTCCAGCCTGGCGCGACGTTGCTCATCGGGCCCTGGTGCTGTTCGATCGCCACGCCCACGCCCAGCAGCAGCTCACCGGCGCGCGCTTCGGCGGTGTAGCCGTCGTACTCGGCGAACTTGGCTTCCAGGTCAGCCGCCTTCATGTAGTCGTCGTCGGTGGCATCCGGATTGGCGTAGATCGCATCGCGCTCGGCCATCGCCGCCCACATTTCGGTGTGGCCCATCATGACCACGTCCAGCACGCGCATTTCTTCGTAGGCGAACTGGTCCTGGCGCAATTTACCGAGACGCTCGTTGGTGTCCAGGCTGACGTTGCCGGCCGACGGCTCGAGATCGCCGCCGAGGATTTTCATGAACGTCGACTTGCCGCAGCCGTTGGCGCCGATCAGGCCGTAGCGATTGCCGTCGCCGAATTTGACCGAAATGTTTTCAAACAGCGGCTTGGGGCCGAACTGCATCGTGATGTTTGCCGTGGATAACACTGAAAAAAGCCCTTACGTATCTAGATATTGCCTGAGGAGTTGCCCGACAAGTTGCCCGAAATCAAGCCAACCCACAAAGTCAGGTGTAAACGCGTGATTTTACCATTGCAGCCCAAGTCCGGCGTGACCGCGCCTCGCAGCGCAGGAAATTCGGGGCGTAATCGCTTTGAATTATTTGCCCGGCAACGGTTCCAACCGCTTTGCCCGATGACAGGAAAGACCGATGACCAAAACGACAACATCTCTGTTCAACAAGCGCTGGCGCACCTTGGCGGGCGCAGCGCTGCTGGCCTGCAGCGCGCTGGCGGCGGCCGGCGCCAGCCAGGCGGCTTACAACATCTGGACCAGCGAATACACCTTCCCGAAGAAAGACCTGCAGTCGGCCATTGCCACGCAGTTCCCGCGCAAGCTGCGCTACATGGACATGTTCGACGTCAACCTGAGCAATCCGCGCCTGGCGCTCAATCCGGAAAACAATCGCCTCAGCACCGTGGTCGATGCCCAGATCGACAACAAGCTGCTCATGAACAAACCGGTCAACGGTACGCTGGCGATGAGCAGCGCGCTCAAGTACGACGCTGCTTCGCGTACGGTCCGGCTGGATTCGCCTACGGTGGAAAAAGTCGACATCGCCGGCGTGCCGGCGCAATATGCACCGCAGCTCAACGCCATCGGCAACGCCGCGGCGGAACAGGTGCTCAAGGATTACCCGCTCTACACCTTCAAGCCGGAACAGCTGGAAATGAACGGCAAGCGTTTCGAACCGGGCGCCATCACGGTGCTCAGCGATGGCGTCAAGGTCGAGATCAAGCCTTTGTAGTTCCTAGTCCCGCTCAGGACAGGATCGGATAGCCGCTGAGGCGCAGCGAGAAGCCGCGCGCGTCGGACTCCAGTTCGGCGTGGGCGCCGACCGGCAAGCTGACGCGGTCGGCGATATGTCCAAACGGCAATCCGGTCAGCAGCGGCGCCGACAGGTGCTGGCGCGCATAGCCCAGCATCTGCTCGAAGTTGTAGCCGTTGTCGTAGTCGGACAGCCGGTAATTTGAAAAGTCCCCCAGCAGCACCGCCTTCTGACGCGCCAGCACACCGGCGTGTTCCAGCTGCAGCAGCATGCGCTCGACGCGGTACGGATGTTCGTTGACGTCTTCCACGAACAGGATGCCGCCGTCGACCTGCGGGAAATACGGCGTGCCGAGCAGATGCACGACCATCGCCAGGTTGCCGCCCCATAGCTTGCCCGAGACGTTCAGTGCAGGATTGCCGGCCTCCTCCACTGCGATGGTCTGCGTCGGCTGCGTGAGGGTGCGCCAGAAACTGTTCATCGTCATCGCGCTCGGCGTCTCGGCGCCGAAATCGCTGCACAGCATCGGTCCGGCGATACCGCCGGCGCCGGTCTGCGCCAGCAAGGCCAGGTGCAAGGCGGTAATGTCGCTGTAGCCGACGAACAATTTGCCGCTGGCGGCCAGCGCCTCGTAGTTCAGCGCCGGCAGGATGCGCGACATGCCGTAGGCGCCGCGCAAGGCGATGACGACCTGCACTTCTGGATCGGCCGCTGCTTGCTGGATATGCGCCGCGCGGCCGGCGTCGGTGGCGCCGAAACGCTGGTGCCGCGCCGCGTGATCGTAGTAGCTTTTGACTTTGCAGCCTTGCGCCTCCAGCAAGGCGATGCCGCGCCCGACCGCCGCCTCGTCGGGTGCATAACCGCCAGGGGCGACGATGGCGACGCAGGCGCCGGCCGGCACGTGGATATCGGGAGCGAGCAAGGTCTCAGTCATTGGCTTCATCATCGATTGAATGGGCGTTGGCATGGGCATGGGCGATTGCCTGGCGCTGCAGTCTTTCCTGCTTCAGCTGTTCGCGTCGTTCGGTAAAAAAACGCTTCAGCATCTGTCCGCAGGCCTCCGCCATCACGCCGCCGAGCAGCTCGGTGTGGTGGTTCAGTTGCTCCTGCGCGAACAGGTTGAGCACCGAACCGCAGGCGCCGGTCTTGGGATCGGTCGCACCAAAGACCACGCGCGCCAGGCGTGCATGCATCATGGCGCCGGCGCACATCACACAAGGTTCGAGGGTGACATACAACTCGCAGCCGGGCAAACGGTAGTTGCCGAGGATTTCAGCCGCCGCGCGCAACGCCATGATCTCTGCATGCGCGGTCGGGTCATGCTTGCCGATGGGCTGGTTGTAGCCGCTGGCGATGACTTCGCCGTCCTTGACCACTACGGCACCGACCGGCACTTCGCCGAGATCCCAGGCGTGTTGCGCCTGCATCAGTGCAAGCTGCATGTGCGCCGGCGAGGCCGTGAACGCGTCGGTCATGATCGCTTGCGCCTCAGTCAGCGGTGATCTCGGCCCAGCAATTGGGCGTTTCGTGCAGCACCAGTTTCTGCAAATGCAAACCCGTGCCATACGCGTCCTTGTAGGCCGCGTTGAGAATGTCGAAGGCGGTGCGCGCCAGGTTTTCCACGGTCGGGATGCGGTCGATCACGACCGTCTTGTGGTCCGGCAGGCTGGCCAGGAAGTCGCGTACGGGCAAGTCTTTTTCATAGACCAGGAAGGCGTGGTCCCAGACATCAACCAGATGCTGCTTCGCCAGCGTCTTGATGTCGGAGAAATCCATGATCATGCCGTTGTCGGAACTGCCCTCGACTTCGATGACCTTGCCGACCAGTGTGATTTCCAGCGTATAGCGATGGCCGTGCAGGTTGCGGCACTGGCTCTTGTGGTCGGGGATGCGGTGGCCGGCATCGAATTCGAGTTTACGGGTAATGGTCAGCATGAACGCCTTACGGATTGAAAATAGAAATGGATTGTAAACAAACGCGCGCCCGGCGACCGGGGGCGCAGGCCTATAACCGGTATATCGCTACGGCTTGAATAGCGGCGCAGCCCGACGCGCTTACGGTATCTGCAGCAGCTTGTGCGTCTGGATGCTCAGCTTCCACTTGGGATTATTCTTGACCAGTTCGATCGCCATTTTGGTATTGCGCGCGGCGTCGGGGCCGTCCATCGGCTGCAGCAGGAAATGCGCGAAATCCAGCTTCTCATAGTCGGCCAAAACCTGCGCCTGCTGCGGAATCACGACCTTCAACTCACTGCCTTTGAATACCTTCAGCTCGGCGCCCATCTTGGGGCTGACGCAAACCCAGTCAACCCCCGGCGGCACCGGAATCGTGCCGTTGGTTTCGATGGCGATCTCGAAGCCGACCGCATGCATGCTGGCGATCAGCGCCGCATCGAGTTGCAGCAGCGGTTCGCCGCCGGTGAACACGACGTACTTGCTGGCCGCATAGGACTCGGGCCACAACCGGTTGATGGCCTGCGCCAGCGCGTCGCTGGTCTTGAACTTGCCGCCGCCCTCGCCGTCGGTGCCGACAAAATCGGTATCGCAAAACTGGCAAATCGCCTTGCTGCGGTCTTCTTCGCGGCCGGTCCACAGGTTGCAGCCGCTGAAACGGCAAAACACCGCCGGACGACCGGCGTGCGTGCCCTCGCCTTGCAAGGTATAGAAAATTTCTTTGATGCTGTATGTCACGATGATAGGAAGCTGGCGGCGGCGTGTGCGCCGCGGGTTTCGGAGCCGTGCGCGCCGGCTTGCGCCGCGCGTTGTCCGTAAGTCGGCATTATAGCTTGTCTGGCGTGGCGACCGCGTGCGGCGCCGGGGAAGCGACGGCAAGCAATGCTCGTGCGTCATTCTGCAACACATTCGAGTGAAAACATATTAAGGCAGAAAAATATCACTATAATGAACAAATCAGCTTACATTATTGCTATTTTTCTGCCCATATGAACGATTTTTGTACCATTGAGCTCTTCACTGACAATCAATGGGTCGAGGCCGCCAACGTGAGCCTGACCGGCGCCGCCACGCTGGGCACGTTTACCCCTACGTCCAGCGGCTATGGGCTGGAATACGCCGTCGCATGGCAAAACCGTCGGGACGCACATGCGTTAAGCAGCGGTTTCCCTGTTTCGCTGGCCTCGTTGGATCTGCCGCACTGGCCCGTCTTCCTGATCGACATGCTGCCGCAGGGCTATGGTCGCCAGGAATTGCTGCGGCGCCTCGGCCTGTCCGAGAATGCCGAAGCAGCGGGCGACTGGCCGCTGCTGCTCACCGGCGCCGGCAATCCGATCGGCAATTTGCGGGTCAAGGAAGCGGCGCAGTGGTTGCAACAACAGGACGGTCCCTTGCACGGATTCACCGATGAAGAGGTCGCCACGCGCGCCGATGATTTCACGGAATACCTGGCGCAACACGGCCTGTTCGTCGCCGGCTCCTCCGGCGTGCAAGGCGAGTGGCCCAAGATCCTGCTCACCCGCGCCGACGACGGCCTGCTCTATCTCGACCATGCCCTACCCGATGGCCGCGCACGCGAACACTACATCGTCAAATTCGGTCGCGGCGCCAACGAGCGATTGGCCCAGATACTGCGCCAGGAAGCGCCGTACATGGACATCGCGCGTCATCTCGGCTTGCGCGTCCACGCACGACTGCACATGCAGGACCGCGCCCTCTTCATTCCTCGCTTCGACCGCCGTATCGATGCCGGCAAGGTCGTTCGCCTGGCGCAGGAAAGTATCGCCACCCTGACGGGAAAACCCGGCTTCGGCCAAGTGCCGACGCACGATGAGGTCTGCCTGACATTGTGCGAAGTCGCTTCCGATCCACTCGCAGAGATCTGCGAGTACCTGTGCCGCGACGTTGCCAATGTGGCGCTCGCCAACAAGGATAATCACGCGCGCAACACTGCCATTGCCCGCGATGCGCGAGGACGCATCGGCCTGACGCCGCTGTTCGATTTTGCGCCCATGTATCTGCACCCGGACGGCATCTCGCGCCGCATCCGCTGGTCGCAACACGATGGCGGCAGCCCTGACTGGCAGGCCGTGGCCGATATGGTGGCGGAGCAAACCGGATTGCCGCGCACACCTCTGCTGGAACGCCTGCAAGCGATGGCCGCGCCACTGTTGGAAGTGGCCGATCGAGGCGGCGATTTCGGTTTGGAAGAAGACGTGCTGACCTATCTGCAGCAGCCCTTGCGCACGCATGCCGCGCGGCTGCAGGCACTACGCTGAAACGACGACAACATGGACAAACGCTTCAATCCCATCTCGCTGCAGGAACAGGTGCAACTGCGCAAGCAAGCCGTCGACGGCGTGCTGGCCCATCCTGAATGGAACTTGGCCGAAGCCGCACGCCACTTGCGCACCACCATGCGCCTGACCATCAAGGAAATGGCCAAGGTCACCGGTCTGTCCGAGCGCACCCTGCGCGATATCGAGAGCGGCCGTTCCGCCGGCACCATCGCCACCGCGGAAAAATTGCTGGGGTTGGTCGGGCTGCGGCTGCTGATCGGGCGTATCCCGGCAAAGGGTGGCAACAACGGCGCTTAAGCTTCAGTAGAACTCAACAACAAGCTCTTCGGACCGCCGGCGTAGCGTCCGGCTGCGGCGATTTCCTATGCGGCCGACGTACCTGCCAAGGACAAGATGCGCGCCGTACGCGCGCGCAAACGCGGGGTCACGAAATCGAGGAAAGCGCGCAGTTTCAACGGCAACGGCGCCTGTCCCGCGTGCACAAGGCTGACGGGCAACGGCGCCGATTCGAACTCCTCCAGCACGACCCGCAACGCCTCCTCGCGCACGGCATCCGCCACCTGGTAGGACAGCACCCGTATCAGTCCGACACCCAGCGTTGCAGCGGCGATAGCCGCCTCTGCCGTGTTGACCGTCAAGCGGGATTGCACCGGTACCGACAACTCGGCCTTGCCGCTACCGAACACCCACGCGCGCATGGACGCGAGGACTTCAAACGTGATGCAGGCATGTCGGGCAAGATCCTGCGGCCTGGCCGGCACGCCATGCGCCTTCAAATAAGCCGGGCTGGCGCAGATCACGCGCCGCACCGTCCCGACACGCGTCGCCATCAGCCTGCTGTCGGGCAGCTCGCCGATCCGTATCGCAGCGTCGGCGTGCTCGTCCATCAGGTGCACGACGCGATCCGTGAGCATCAGGTTGACGCCGATCTCCGGATACTGCGCGAGGAATTCCGCCACCACCGGCACTACGTGCAGCCGTCCGAACGCCACCGGCGCCGTCACCAGCAATTCGCCTTTTGGTGAAGCGTACTCCCCCGTCGCGGCACGCTCGGCCTCGCCGATTTCCTCCAGGATGCGGCGGCAGGCGGCCACGTAGGAAATGCCGGCTTCGGTCAGTGACAGTTGGCGCGTCGAGCGGTGAAGCAGGCGCGTCTTCAGATGCGTTTCCAGTTCCGCCACCTTGCGACTGACCGTCGCCAAGGGCATGTCCAGGACGCGTGCGGCAGCCGACAAGCTGCCGGCGTCGACAACGGCGATGAGGATGGACATGGAATCAAGACGGTTCATTCACTATTACCAAATTATGGAAGGATGATTCCCAATCTTAGGGAATTATCTTTATAAATGCAAACAAGTAAGCTACGGCATCTGCCTGGGGAACGTGGCATTCCGCCGCAACTCCGCTGGCCTATCGAAGGAGAATGCCGTGAACGGCCAGCCCACCACATCCATCCATCCCCCATTGCCCGCCATCGCATCGCGCGGCAAGATCCTCATGATGGCGATCATCGCCGGCGCGGTGATCACCAACATCTATTGCACCCAGCCCATCCTGCCGCTGATCGCCTCCGACATGCGCGTCGACGTGGCAACGGTCGACCTGGTCGCCGGCTCGGCGCTGCTCGGTTTCGCGGTCGGATTGGCTTTACTGCTGCCGCTGGGCGACCGCTTCGACCGCCGCAAGCTGGTGTTAGGCCAGATCATCGGCGCTTTCGTGTTCGCCAGTGCAGCGGCATTGGCGCCCGGCATCTGGGCGCTGGTCGCAGCGTCGTTCGGGCTGGGCATTGTCAGTTGCGTACCCCAGCAGCTGGTGCCTTTCGCCGCCGTCATGTCGTTGCCGAAAGATCGCGGACGTGCGGTCGGGACAGTGGTCAGCGGCATCATGGTCGGCATCCTGCTGGGCCGCACCATCAGCGGCGTGCTCGGCTCAGCCTATGGCTGGCGCGCAGTGTACGGCGTGGAAGCGGCCTTCATGATTCCGGTGTGGATCGCCGCTGCGATGCTGTTGCCGCGCGGCGTGCCGAGCACCAACCTGTCCTATGGACGCCTGCTGGCGTCGTTGTGGCCGCTGGCGCGCGACCATCGTCCGATTCGCGAATCGATGATGGTGCAGGCGCTGTTGTGGGCTTGCTTCAATGCGTTCTGGGTCAATCTGGCGGCGCTGCTGGCGAACGGTCCGTGGCACCTGGGCAGCGCCTGGGCCGGCGGCTTCGGCATCATCGGCGCAGCTGGCGCCCTGGCCGCGTCGCTCGGCGGCCGCGCCACCGACAAGCTGGGACCGCGCAGCGTGGTTGCCGCCAGCATCGGCATTGTGACGGCAGCCTTCCTGCTGCTGGCCGGCGCAGAAACTTCGCTGGTGTTGCTGGTGATCGGCGTCATCGTGCTCGATATCGGCGTGCAGTCGGGCCTGGTCTCCAACCAGACCCGCGCCTTCGCGGTCGATCCGAAAGCGCAAGGTCGTATCAACAGCCTGTACATGACCGCCACCTTCTCAGGCGGCGCGCTCGGCGTGATGATCAGCGGCTGGCTGATGGCGCGCTACGGCTGGAGCGGCATCGTGGTCTTCGGCATCGTGCTGGGACTTGTTGCGGGGCTGGTTCATTGGTGCGGCGGATCGCGGCGGACGGACGAGCTCAGCCGTTGAGCGGCCACACGCGCAACACCTCATGCCGCGACAGTCCGATATGGCTTTTGACGAGCGCAAACTCGGCAATCTGAAAACCAATGGGATCGATGGCGATCCGCTCCACCCGGTGGCGCGGATCGTAGCCGAGAGTCATGTGGGGTTCATAGGAGCGCTGCGGCGTAAAACCATGCTCGGCCATCGCGCAACCAAGCGCTGTGCGCAACTCACGCACGGCTTCAAGCCCGTCACCCCCGAGCAGCACGAACGGCCCGCTGGGTGCGGAGAATGTCACGGCGGAATCGAAACGCGCATCGATGGCGGGAAACCGAACCGCATCGGCTGCGCGGCACGCCGCCTCCACCACGCTTGCCTCCGAATCGTGCCCGACCAGCTCCAGCGTGATGTGCAGCCGCTCTGCCCCGACACGTTTGCCGGTGACACCATGAGACTCCATGAATTTTTCTGCAAACGCATCGAGACGGACCGCATCCGCGATTGCAGGACGCAAAGCGAAGAACCAGGTGTGCTGGGGTGGTGCAGCTTGCGGGCGAACTTTGCGGGTTTCGCGCTGACGCGCTGCAGGCACAGGCACATCGCCGAACAGATCTTGCTCAGCCATGACTTATCCTCCTAAGTGGCGGCCGCCGCACTGGCCCGCGCCTTATGCAGTTTCTTGTAGCTGTCGATCAGGCGATGATGGCGGTCAAGGCCTTCGAGCTTCATGCTGGTCGGCGTCAAGCCGAAGAAGCGCACGCTGCCGTCCATCGATCCCAGGACCGCGTCCATGCGGGCGTCGCCGAACATGCGGCGGAAGTTGACCACGTAGTCATCCAATTCCAGATCGTCATCGAGCTGCACTTCCAGCACCACCTTCAAGGCTTGGTAAAACAAGCCGCGCTCGACCGTGTTGTCGTTGTATTGCAGGAAGGCGCCCACCAGATCCTGCGCCTCCTCGAATTGCTGCAAGGCGAGTTGAATCAGCAGTTTCAACTCCAGAACCGTCAGTTGTCCCCAGACCGTGTTCTCGTCGAACTCGATGCCGATCAGCGTGGCGATATCGGAGTATTCGTCGAGCTCGCTGTTTTCCAGGCGCTCAAGCAATGCCTCCAGCGCGGCGTCGTCCAGGCGATGCAGGTTCAGCACATCCTCGCGGAACAACAGTGCCTTGTTGGTGTTGTCCCAGATCAGATCTTCGACCGGGTACACCTCGGAATAACCGGGCACCAGGATCCGGCAGGCGATGGCGCCCAACTGGTCGTACACCGCCACATAGGCCTCTTTGCCCATGTCTTTGAGAATGCCGAACAGGGTCGCGGCTTCCTCGGCGTTGGAATTTACACCGTGGCCGGAAAAATCCCACTCGACAAATTCGTAGTTCGCTTTCGAACTGAAAAAGCGCCACGAGACGATGCCGCTGGAATCGATGAAGTGTTCAACGAAGTTGTTCGGCTCTGTGACCGCGTTGCTCTCGAAGGTCGGCGGCGGCAGATCGTTCAGGCCTTCAAAACTGCGACCTTGCAGCAGCTCCGTCAGGCTGCGTTCCAGCGCGACTTCCAGGCTCGGATGCGCGCCGAACGAGGCAAAGACACCGCCGGTGCGCGGGTTCATCAGGGTGACGCACATCACCGGGTAAGTCCCGCCCAGCGATGCATCCTTCACCAGCACCGGAAAGCCCTGCTCTTCCAGCCCCTTGATGCCGGCCAGGATGCCTGGGTATTTCGCCAGCACTTCCTGCGGCACATCAGGCAAGGTGATTTCACCTTCCAGAATTTCGCGCTTGACCGCACGCTCGAAAATTTCGGACAGACATTGCACCTGCGCTTCGGCCAGCGTATTGCCGGCGCTCATGCCGTTGCTGACGAACAGGTTTTCGATCAGATTGGACGGGAAATACACCGTCTCGCCGTCCGACTGCCGCACGTACGGAAGCGAACAGATGCCGCGCTTGACGTTGCCGGAGTTGGTGTCGACCAGGTGTGAGCCATGCAGCTCGCCATCGGGGTTGTAGATTCCCAAGCTATAGGCATCGAGGATCTCTTTCGGTAGCGCATCCCTGCGGCCGGGCTTGAACCAGCGCTCGTTCGGATAGTGGACAAATTCCGCCTCGGCAATGTCTTCACCCCAGAACGCACCGGCATAGAAATGGTTGTTGTTGAGCCGCTCGATGTACTCGCCCAACGCCGAAGCCAGCGCGCTTTCCTTGGTCGCACCCTTGCCGTTGGTGAAGCACATCGGCGAATGTGCATCGCGGATATGCAGGGACCACACGTTAGGAATGATATTGCGCCACGAAGCGATTTCAATCTTGATGCCCAGGTTCGCCAGAATGCCCGACATGTTGGCGATGGTCTGCTCCAGCGGCAGGTCCTTGCCCAGAATGAAAGTGCTGGCGTCGGAGTCTGGCTTCAGGGTCAGCAGGGACTGCGCATCGGCATCCAGGCTTTCCACTTCTTCGATGATGAAATCGGGGCCTTCCTGCACCACCTTCTTCACCGTACAGCGCTCGATGGAGCGCAGGATGCCGCGACGATCGGTTTCCTCGATATCCGCCGGCAACTCCACCTGGATCTTGAAGATTTGCTTGTACCGGTTTTCCGGATCGACAATATTATTTTGCGACAGGCGGATATTCTCGGTGGAGATGTTGCGGGTGTTGCAGTACAACTTCACGAAGTACGCTGCGCACAAGGCCGACGAGGCCAGGAAATAATCGAAGGGCCCCGGCGCCGAGCCGTCGCCCTTGTAGCGAATGGGCTGGTCGGCGATGACAGTGAAGTCATCGAACTTGGCTTCGAGGCGCAGCTTGTCGAGGAAGTTGACTTTAATTTCCATGGGGGAATTCCAAAAATGATGCTTAAAAGAGGTGGCCGCTATTATCCGTCATCCTGAATCGGACCGGTGTCAAGGTCGCGTCCGACGATAGAAGAATAAGTCCATGCTGACCTAGCGGCTCGTGTCATCAATCTGGCACAAGCTTCGCAGCGTCAGACAAATACGGTATTATGTACACTATTTTGTACATTTACCACGCCTCCGGAGCATCCATGTCCATCTCAGCGAATGATGTCATCCCTCTCTCGCAAGCCAGAGCCAATTTGTCCGAACTGGCCGATCAGGTGAAAGCCGGAGCAGAAAAAATCGTCACGAAAAACGGAGAGAGTTACGTTGCCATCATTGATGCGCAGCGGCTCGATTACTACCATCGGCTGGAACGTGAACACATTCACTTGCTGTTGATTGCAGACGCCGGCAAGGGCTTGGCAGATGTCGCAGCGGGACAGGTCAAAGACGCTCGCAGCGCCCTCTCGGCGATCAAGCTGCGCCGCAGCGTCAACTCATCCAAATAACGGGCCGATTCACCGTGGCAGCCCAATACACCGTCAAACTCACCGCCAACTTTGAGCGCAATCTCGACGAAATCGAAACCTTCCTCCAGGAAGCAGAAGCGCCCTTTGCTTATGACGCGCTATTGGACGACTTGTCGGATACCGTCATTCCCAATCTGGAACGATTTCCCGGGATAGGCTCATCCTTCCTCACACGCCTCACCCGTTCAGTGGAAACAAGCAATGGCGTCGCTCGTCTGAGGGCGCAGCTCGACGCTATTGCCGAAGGCGGAGAATTGTTCGAGTACGTGATGACGCATTACCTGTTGCTGTATGCCCAGATCGAAGGCACGATATATTTGCTCTCGATTCGCCATCATCGACAGCTGTCGTTTGATTTGGCGGGGCATTGGTCTACGTAAATAGAATCTGCACTGACCCGCGCTGCAAACCAGTTGAGATATCAAACTTTCCGCTGACCAAATGAAACAAGGGCGCCATCTGGCGCCCTTGTTGTTTTCAGCTTATTCCCACTCAATCGTCGCAGGCGGCTTGCCCGAGATGTCGTAGACCACGCGGTTGATGCCGCGCACTTCGTTGATGATGCGGTTGGACACATGGCCCAGCAACTCGTGCGGCAGGTGCGCCCAGTGCGCGGTCATGAAGTCTTGCGTCTGCACGGCGCGCAGCGCCACCACATATTCGTAGGTGCGGCCGTCGCCCATCACGCCCACCGATTTCACCGGCAGGAACACGGCGAACGCCTGGCTGGTCTTTTCGTACCAGCTTTGACCGTCGGCATCCTTGGTGTTGCGCAGTTCTTCGATGAAGATCGCATCGGCGCGGCGCAGCAGGTCGGCGAATTCCTTCTTCACTTCGCCGAGGATGCGCACGCCCAGGCCAGGACCGGGGAACGGATGACGGTACACCATCTCGTGCGGCAGGCCGAGCGCTACGCCCAGCTCGCGCACTTCGTCCTTGAACAGTTCGCGCAGCGGTTCCAGCAGCTTGAGATTCAGCGTCTCGGGCAGGCCGCCGACGTTGTGGTGGCTCTTGATGGTATGCGCGCCCTTCTTGCCCTTGCCGGCGCTTTCGATGACGTCCGGATAGATCGTACCTTGTGCCAGCCACTTGGCATTCTTCAGCTTGCCCGATTCAGCCTGGAAGACTTCGACGAATTCACGACCGATGATCTTGCGCTTGGCTTCCGGATCGGTCACGCCGGCCAGGTGGCCCATGAACTGCGCAGTCGCATCGACGTGGATGACCTTGACGCCGAGGTTCTTGCCGAACATCTCCATGACCATCTTGCCTTCATCCAGGCGCAGCAAGCCGTGGTCGACGAACACACAGGTCAGCTGGTCGCCGATGGCGCGGTGGATCAGTGCTGCTGCCACGCTGCTGTCGACCCCGCCGGACAGACCGAGGATGACTTCATCGGTGCCGACTTGCTGGCGGATCGAAGCGACCGCTTCAGCGATGTAGTCGGGCATGTTCCAGTCCGATTTACAGCCGCAGATGTCGTGCACGAAACGGCCCAGCAAGGCCTTGCCTTGCAGCGTGTGCGTGACTTCGGGGTGGAACTGCACTGCGTAGAAGCGGCGCTCTTCGTCGGCCATGCCCGCCACCGGACAGTTGCCGGTCGAGGCCATCAGCTTGAAGCCGTGCGGCATTTCGTTGACCTTGTCGCCGTGGCTCATCCAGACCTTCAGCATGCCGTGGCCGTCGGCCGTGGTGAAGTCGGCGATGTCTTTCAACAGCGCGGTGTGGCCATGCGCGCGCACTTCGGCGTAACCGAATTCGCGCAGCGTGCCGTTTTCCACCTTGCCGCCGAGCTGCTCGGCCATGGTTTGCATGCCGTAGCAGATGCCCAGCACCGGCACACCCAGCTCAAACACCGCAAACGGCGCACGCGGCGTATCGCCTTCGGTCACGCTGTTCGGGCCGCCCGACAAAATCACGCCGGAGGCGCCGTAGTTGCGGACGAATTCGTCGCTCACGTCGTGGGGGAACACTTCGGAAAACACGCCGGCTTCGCGCACGCGGCGAGCGATCAGCTGAGTGACCTGGGAACCGAAATCGATGATCAGAATTTTTGAGTGCATGGCTGTGATGGTAGGCAAGTTTGAAATTATTTCAGCGGCAAAAATAAGTCAAAAGGCCGCGGCCAAAACTAAGTGGCGCGGCCTTTTGTCACTATCGTCACCTTGCTTAGTCGGCGCGGTAGTTAGGAGCTTCCTTGGTGATCTGCACATCGTGGACATGCGACTCGCGCATACCCGCCGAGGTGATCTCGACGAACTCGGCTTTTTCACGGAATTCATCGATGGTGGCGCAACCGCAATAGCCCATCGAGGAACGCACGCCGCCGACCAGTTGATACAGGATCGCCAGCACGCTGCCCTTGTAGGCGACGCGGCCTTCGATGCCTTCCGGCACCAGTTTCTCCGCGTTGTTCTCGCCGTCCTGGAAGTAACGGTCAGCCGAACCGTCGGTCATGGCGCCGACGCTGCCCATGCCGCGATACGACTTGTAGCTGCGGCCCTGGAACAGGATCACTTCGCCCGGCGCTTCTTCGGTGCCGGCGAACATGCTGCCCATCATGACGGTGGAAGCGCCTGCCGCCAATGCCTTGGAGACATCGCCCGAGAAGCGGATGCCGCCGTCGGCGATGACCGGAACGCCGGTGCCTTCGAGTGCTTTTGCGACGTTGGCGATGGCTGAGATCTGCGGCACGCCGACGCCGGCAACGATACGGGTGGTGCAGATCGAGCCTGGGCCGATACCGACCTTGACTGCATCTGCGCCATGTTCGACCAGCGCCTTGGCAGCTGCGCCGGTGGCAATGTTGCCGCCGATCACATCAACGTGCGGATAACGGGTCTTGACCCATTTGACACGATTCAGCACGCCGGCCGAGTGACCGTGGGCGGTATCGACCACCAGCACGTCAACGCCTGCTGCTACCAGCAATTCAATACGTTCGTCATTGTCGGGACCGACGCCGACGGCCGCGCCGACGCGCAGCTTGCCCTGATCATCCTTGCTGGCGAACGGGTGGGCGGTGGATTTCTGGATGTCCTTGACGGTGATCAGGCCGCGCAACTCGAAGTTGTCGTTGATGACCATCACGCGCTCGAGCCGGTGCTTGTTCATCAGGCGCTTGGCTTCTTCCAGGCCGGCGCCGTCCTTGACGTAGACCAGCTTGTCGCGCGGCGTCATCTTGGCGCGCACTTCGGCGTCGAGCTCTTCTTCAAAGCGCAGGTCGCGGTTGGTGATCACACCGACCAGGGCGCTGCCCTCAACAACCGGGAAGCCGCTGATGCCGTGCAATTCCGACAGCGCGATGACTTCGCGAATCTTCATGGTAGGCGGGATCGTGATCGGATCGCGGACTACGCCGGATTCAAAACGCTTGACCTTGGAAACTTCGCGCGCCTGCTCCTTCGGCGTGAGGTTCTTGTGGACAATACCGATGCCGCCCTCTTGTGCGATGGCAATTGCCAGGCGCGCTTCAGTCA
>Ga0308165_1003756_pt1 | contig 15898 bp, 13 predicted proteins | sample PhyWR2_FD_201032 | JGI IMG/M metagenome (GOLD analysis project Ga0308165, IMG submission 201032) | Phyllosphere microbial communities from UC Gill Tract Community Farm, Albany, California, United States - DLSLW.R2 | ecosystem: Host-associated > Plants > Phyllosphere > Unclassified | place: USA...
CCATGCGACCACGTTCGACCTGTTCCTGATGGTCGGTATCGGTATCTTCGGCTACATCCTGCGCAAGCTGGACTTCCCGCTGTCGCCAGTCCTGCTGGGGTTCATCCTGGGCGGCCTGATGGAGCAGAACCTGCGCCGCGCCCTGTCGATTTCCAACGGTGCGCTGGAAATCCTCTGGTCGAGCCCGATCACCATGGGTGTCTGGGTACTGACCGTGTTGATGCTGTCGCTGCCACTGCTGCGCATCTGGCGTAAACGTGCGGTCGCTCGTCGCGCGGTAGCCGATGTCTGATCGAACGTCCTTCAACGCCTGGTGGGGTACGCCGCTCGTCGGCGCGCTGGGCGGTTACCTGGCCAGCCTGGTGGGCTGGCCGCTGCCCTGGATGGTCGGCTCGTTACTCGCGATCATCCTGGTGCGGTGCCTCACGCCATGGCAGTTGGCGGAAATCCCCGGCGGTCGCAAGTGCGGCCAGTGGGTGGTCGGGATTGGCATTGGCCTGCACTTCACCCCCGTGGTGATCGAGCAGGTCATGAGCCACTTCGGTCTGATCTTCTTCGGTGCGTTGATCACCAGCCTGTCCGCCGTGGTCGGCGTCTGGCTGATGCGGCGCACCGGTGAAGATCGCGCCACCGCATTCTTTTCCAGCATGCCGGGTGGTTCCGGTGAGATGGTCAACCTCGGCGCACGCAACGGCGCGGTGCTCAGCCGTGTCGCGGCCGGCCAGAGCCTACGGGTGCTGGTGGTCGTGTTGTGCGTACCGGCTGCCTTCAAGTATTTGCTGGGTGACGGCGCACCGGTGTTGCCTCCTGCCGCCGTCAACTGGTGGTGGCTGGCCATTCTTTTCCCGGCCGGCGCTTTAGCGGCCTGGCTGTGGGAACGTCTTCGACAGCCCAACCCCTGGTTGTTTGGCCCTCTGCTGGTCAGTGCAGCGGTCAGTATCGGTTGGGATCTGCACATCAGCCTGCCGAACGGCGGCAGCCAGATCGGCCAGTGGTTGATCGGCAGCGGTCTGGGCTGTCACTTCAACCGGGAGTTTTTCCGCCGTGCCCCGTCGTTCATGGGGCGGACGCTGATTGGCACCGTACTGACCATGCTGATCGCCACGGCGGCGGCATTGGGGTTGAGCGCACTGACCCATCTGGATCTGCGCTCACTGACCCTGGGCATGATGCCCGGCGGGATCGCGGAGATGAGCCTGACCGCGGAGACCTTGCAGTTGTCGGTGCCGCTGGTGACGGCGATGCAGGTGATGCGGTTACTGTTTGTGCTGTTTCTGGCGGAGCCGTTGTTTCGGTATTGGAATCGGGATAGCGCTTCGGACTGAAAACCTGGGTGAATCCATCGCGGGCAAGCCCGCTCCTACAGGGTCTGCAGTGCTCTTGTGGGAGCGGGCTTGCCCGCGATGGTCGTCAACGATAACGCGGGAAATCTGATGCCCCGTGGCGTCTGAACCTCCATCGCGAGCATGCTCGCTCCTACAGCGGCGGTAACCGCCACTCGATCGGTGTCTCGCCATTCTGCTCAAGAAACTTGTTGGTCCGGCTGAAATGCCCGCAACCGAGAAAGCCTCGGTAGGCGGACAGCGGCGAGGGGTGCACCGAGGTCAGCACCAGGTGTTTGGTGGCGTCGATCAGCTTCTGTTTGCTCTGGGCATGGGAGCCCCACAGCATGAACACCAGATGCGGCTGTTTCTCGCTGACGACCTCAATGATCCGATCGGTAAAAAACTGCCAGCCCTTGTCCTTGTGCGCATTGGCGTTGGCGCGCTCGACGGTCATGGTGGTGTTGAGCATCAACACGCCCTGATCGGCCCAGCTTTGAAGATAGCCGTGGCTGGGGATGTCGATGTTCAGGTCACGCTTGAGCTCTTTATAGATGTTAACCAGCGACGGCGGCGCCGGCACGCCCGGCTGCACCGAGAAGCACAGGCCATGGGCCTGGCCCGGGCCGTGGTACGGGTCCTGGCCGAGGATGACGACCTTGACCTTGTCCAGTGGCGTTGAATTGAGAGCGTTGAAAATCAGCGGGCCCGGTGGATAGATCTCCTTGCCGGCCGCGCGCTCCTGTTGCAGGAAATTGCGCAACTCTGCCATGTAGGGCTGGTCGAACTCAGCACGCAGTGCCTCCTTCCAGCTCGGTTCGAGTTTGATACGGTCGTCAGCAGTCATGGATGCACCCGGCAAAAACAATGGGGCGAACCCTAGGAAAGCCCATCGCGCTTGTCAATTGATCTGACGCAGATCCGGCACTTTCCCACACAGCGATCATACTTAACCCTCAAATTCCCGAGCGAGGTCACGATGAATCTGCACTTCGAAGAACTCACCGGCACCGACGGCGCACGCCTGGGCATCGCCAGCCTGGACGCCGAGAAATCCCTGAACGCCCTGTCACTGCCAATGATCAACGCCCTGCAAGACCAACTGGACGCCTGGGCCAGGGATCCGCAGATCGTCTGCGTCCTTCTGCGCGGCAACGGCGCCAAGGCCTTCTGCGCAGGCGGTGATGTGCGCAGCCTGGTCGAAGCCTGTCGCGCACACCCCGGCGAAGTGCCGCCCTTGGCCGCGCACTTCTTTGCGGCAGAATACCGCTTGGACTTCAACCTGCACACCTATCCCAAACCCCTGATTTGCTGGGGCCATGGCTATGTGCTTGGCGGCGGCATGGGCCTGCTCCAAGGCGCCAACATTCGCATCGTCACACCCAGCAGTCGCCTGGCGATGCCCGAGATCAGCATCGGCTTGTACCCCGACGTCGGTGCCAGTTGGTTCCTGTCCCGCCTGCCTGGCAAGCTCGGGCTGTTCCTCGGTTTGACCGGCGCGCACATCAACGGCCGCGATGCGATTGACCTCGGCCTGGCTGATCGTTTCCTGCTCGATGAGCAGCAACAGGCATTGATTGACGGTTTGCTGCAACTGAACTGGCAGGAACAGACCGCGATGCAGCTCAACAGTTTGCTCAAGGCCTTGCAGCAGGAAGCAACGGCGCAAATGCCCGAGGCCCAATGGTTGCCTCGTCGCCAGCAGATCGACGAACTGCTGGACGTCAGCGACGTGCGCTGTGCCTGGAAGGCCATCAGTCAACATCGCGACAGCAGCGACCTGCTGCTCAGCCGCGCCGCCCGGACCATGACCGAAGGTTCGCCCCTGACCGCGCACCTGGTGTGGGAACAGATCATCCGCGCCCGACACCTGTCACTGGCCCAGGTTTTCCAGATGGAATACACCTTGAGTCTCAACTGCTGCCGTCATCCGGAATTCAGCGAAGGGGTGCGCGCACGGTTGATCGACAAGGATCAGAAACCGCATTGGCATTGGTCGGATATCAATACGGTGCCGGAGGCGGTGGTAGAGGCGCATTTCCACAAGGTCTGGGAGGGGCGGCATCCGTTGGCGGATCTTTCGGAGTTTTGATGGGGTGTTGTTCGCGATAGCGCCGTCATCAGGCCTATCGCGGACGAGCAGGATTGCGCAACGGCTTGAGTTGGCTGGCAGCGATGATCTGATCAAGGCCAATGCTTGCACCATCCACGAACTCAATGATCTCGATGCCAGAGCTGTTCAGATCGGTGGCATCGGTCAGTACGATACTGACTTTTTGCGCAGTCCCCCAGGTGAGATCGACCGTTGAATACTGCATCCGCTGGAGGGGTAGAGCGTGATTGTGCCGAGTCACGCTCTCAACCCACGCAGTGCCCTGACTCAATCGCAGTTGCTCACTCGATGACCACTTCATCCGCCGCAACAGGCGAGAAGCTGATTGCCTGTGCCAATAAAAGCCATCCCATCAGCAATCCAGGCATCATGACGCCTCCCCTCCCTGAATATTCACGCGACTGCCTGAACGCTAACAAACTTGCAGAGGGGAAAATGTAGGAGGGTTCGTCGAAGCTCCGAGGAGAAGGAGATAAGGAGCCTGAAATTTCATGCAGGCAAAAAAACGGCGCTGATCGCGCCGTTTTATCCAACATTTGTCAAAGGCAATTACCGATGCCCACCCCGTCCGTCATGATCGCCCCGCCCACCCCGATGGCCATCGCGGCCACCGCCCCGGTAGTCATTGCTCCACCCACCGCGGTTGCGGTTGTCCCAGCCACTGCGACCATGGTTGTCCCAACTCTGGTGCGCGCGATAATCGTTTCGTGGTGAAGGCTGGTAATAACGCGGGGCCGGTTGGTAGACCCGAGGTTGGTTGTAGTAGCGCGGCGTCGGCTGGTAATACCGCGCAGGCGGCGCATAGTAGCGGCGTGGTGATGAGTAGTAGCCGCCGTTGGAATAATAGGCCCCGCCGCCGGAATAATACGCCGGGGATGAATAGACCTCGGAACTGTAGTAACGCCCCCCGCCATCGGCATAAGGCACGCAGGCACCTACAGACAATCCAAGCACAGCGATGAGAAGTAGTCGGCGATACATGGCGGCCTCCTGGACCGCGAGTGAGCCACACCAGCGACGCTGGCGAGCGACAGCCCATTATTCGGGAGCTGTCGAAACATCAGACATCGATTCCGAAATCTGGTGCGGCCCGGCAACAACTTGAAACATCTGTCCGATGAAAGGTTTTTCATCTTCGGCACGGGCTCATGTGCTGCATGCCGGTGCGTGCGCGCACCATCACGACGCAAAGCATCATTCCCCCACCGTGTCGGCCCGCCTCAATCCCGCGCGCCAGAAGGCCCGTCACAACTTGGCACGCCTCTCGCTTTAGCAAACCCGTGCAGGAAGTCATCACAGGTTCGCGGCACCACAATTTGCAAATGGCTGACTAGGGTTCCGGCTCGTTGATACGAGTGGCTGGTCCGAGAGTTGGCGACCTCCAGTTGAGGTTACACGGCGGGACAAAAGCCCGGGAGACAAGCCACCGTTTACGGTGCCGCTGCCGTCCTGTCCGCCCATGATCAACTGGAGAACCACCATGCCCCAGCTTCGTTTACCCGCCCTGCTTGCCGCCGCCTTCGCCGCCGTCGTGAGTTTCCAGGCGCAAGCCGCCCAAAAAGACCATTTCAGCGTGTGCTGGACCATCTACGCCGGCTGGATGCCATGGGAATACGCCGGCAGCCAGGGCATCGTCGATAAGTGGGCGAAGAAGTACGGCATCAAGATCGATGTGGTGCAGCTCAACGACTACGTCGAATCGATCAACCAATACACCGCCGGCCAGTTCGACGGCTGCACCATGACTAACATGGATGCCCTGACCATTCCGGCCGCCGGTGGCGTCGACAGCACCGCCCTGATCGTCAGCGATTTCTCCAACGGCAACGACGGCGTCGTGCTCAAGGGCGAAGGCAAGAAGGTCAGCGACCTCAAGGGCATGGACGTCAACCTGGTTGAACTGTCGGTGTCGCACTACCTGTTGGCCCGTGCGCTGGACTCGGTGGACCTCACCGAGAAAGACCTGAAAGTGGTCAACACGTCCGACGCCGACATTTCCGCCGCCTTCAACACCGATCAGGTCAACGCCGTGACCACCTGGAACCCGATGCTCTCGGACATCAAGGCCAAGCCTGGTGTGACCGAAGTGTTCAATTCCAGCCAGATACCCGGCGAAATCATGGACATGATGGTGGTCAACAGCGCCACCCTCAAGGACAACCCCGCCCTGGGCAAGGCCCTGACCGGCGCCTGGTTCGAAGTGGTTGAGTTGATGAACGCGAAGAACGCCGCCAGCAAGGTTGCGCTCGAGCACATGGCCAAGGCATCGGGCACCGACCTCCCGGGGTTCCAGGCGCAACTGGACACCACCAAGCTGTTCGCCACCCCGCAGGAAGCGCTTGCCTTCGCCACCAGCAAACAACTGCCCGAAACCATGCGCCGGGTCGCCGAGTTCTCCTTCCAGCACGGCCTGCTGGGTGAAGGCGCGAAAGACACCAGCGCGGTCGGCATGGCCTTCGCCAACGGCGTGACGAGTGGTGACAAAGGCAATCTCAAGCTGCGCTTCGACCCCAGCTACGTGCAAATGGCCGCCGACGCCAAGCTGTAAGAAGAGGACCTGGCCATGCGCCTGATCAATCGTCACCCGGATCGCGCCAGTCGCCTGTTGCTGGTGATCCTGCCGTTCGCCCTGGTGCTGTTCGCCTACTTCATGGGCTCGGCCGAACGGCTGACGGAAAACCCCAACGACAAGCTGCTGCCCAGCGCCGTGCAAATGGTCGATGCGGTCAAGCGCCTGGCGTTCACCGCCGACACGCGCACCGGTGAATATCTGTTGTGGCAGGACACCGGTTCGAGTGTGCAACGCCTGGCCATTGGCCTGGGCATCAGCGCGCTGGCAGCACTGTGCCTGGGCATTGCCGCCGGTACCCTGCCGCTGTTCGGTGCGCCGTTGTCGCCTCTGCTGACGGTGCTGTCGATGGTGCCGCCGCTGGCGATCCTGCCGATTCTGTTCATCGTGTTCGGGCTGGGCGAGCTCTCGAAGGTGATGCTGATCGTGATCGGCATCACCCCGGCCCTCGCGCGGGACCTGGAACAACGGGCGCGGGAAATCCCTGTGGAGTTATTGATCAAGGCCCAGACCCTCGGCGCCTCGACCTGGACCCTGATGCTGCGTGTGGTGCTGCCGCAATTGCTGCCACGGCTATTGATTTCGCTGCGACTGATGCTCGGTTCGGCGTGGTTGTTCCTGATCGCCGCCGAGGCTATCGCTTCGACTGATGGCCTGGGCTACCGGATCTTCCTGGTGCGTCGTTACCTGGCGATGGATGTGATCCTGCCGTACGTGGTGTGGATCACCCTACTCGCCTGGCTGATGGACTGGGGCCTGAAGCGCCTGACCCAGCGCGCGTTTCCCTGGTATGAAGGAGCGCGAGCATGAGCTTTATCACCGTCAAGAATGTCTGGCAGCAATACGCCGACCAGGTGGTGCTCGAAGGCTTGAACCTGAACGTCAGCGAGGGTGAGTTCTGCACTTTGGTCGGCGCCTCCGGTTGCGGCAAGTCGACCTTCCTGCGCCTGCTGCTTGGCCAGGAACGCGCCAGTCGTGGCGAGATCCTGCTCGATGGCCAGGCCCTGGCCAGCGAGCCGGACGCGAGCCGTGGCGTGGTGTTCCAGCGCTACTCGGTGTTCCCGCATTTATCCGTGCTGGACAACGTCACGCTCGGCCTCGAACTGCCGCGCTCGCCCTTGCTCGGACGGCTGTTTGGCAGTGCGAAAAAAGACGCTCGCGAACAGGCTTCGGTGTTGCTGCACAAAGTCGGCCTCGGCCACGCGCTGGACAAGTACCCGGCGCAGTTGTCCGGCGGCATGCAACAACGGCTGGCCATCGCCCAGGCGCTGATCATGAAACCCCGGGTGTTGCTGCTCGACGAACCTTTTGGCGCGCTCGACCCCGGCATCCGCAAGGACATGCATGCCCTGCTTCTGGAGCTGTGGCGCGAGACGCAACTCACGGTGTTCATGGTCACCCATGACCTGTCCGAAGGTTTCAGCCTGGGCACACGCCTGCTGGTGTTCGACAAGGTTCGCCTCGACCCGCACGCCCCCAGCGCCTATGGCGCACGCATCACCTACGACATCCCTTTGAACAGCGACCGCCGCGCCCAACGCGCCGCCGTCGACGCCTTGCCACAATCACTGGCAGGCGCGCTTCGTACCGCTTGAGAGGAATTTTGCCATGACTGATTCGATTCAACTGTTCCCACCGTTCGCCGAAGAAACCCTGCCCGGCGGCGGCCATCGCTCCTTTGTCTTGAAACGCGGCCAACTGCTGCGCCTGACCGACCTGCGCGGTGGCGCCAATGTCAGCCTGACGCTGCTCAACGCCCACGAAAAAACCGAGCGCCTGAACCTGCCCGACAGCCTCAAGTGCCAACACACCGCCAAGCTCACCAGCGGCCACTGCCTTTACTCGGACATGGGCCGGGTGCTGGCGGCGATCACCGCTGACACCTGCGGCTGGAGCGACAGCTTCGGCGGCGTGCTGTGCGCTGAAGAAGTGGCGCACAAATACGGCGCCGGTCGTTACCAGGAACTGCGCAACGGCTTTTTCCGCAACGGCACTGACAACCTGCTGGTGGAGCTGGGCAAGTGGGGCCTGGGGCTGTCGGACCTGCTGATGACCCTCAACCTGTTCAGCCGTGTCGACGTCGATGAGGCCGGGCATTTTCATTTCATTGAAGGCAACTCGAAGGCTGGCGACTACATCGAGTTGTACGCGCCGATGGACACTCTGGTGGTGCTGACCGCGTTGCAACACCCGATGGACCCATCGCCGCAATACGCGCCCAAACCCTTGAAGCTGAGCTGGATGAACGCCGACGCCAGCGTCGCCGAACACTGCCGCACCTCGCGCCCGGAAAACGAGCGCGGCTTCATCAATACCGACCGCCTGTTCGCCTGAGGATCGCTGCTATGTCACTCGCAATCGCTACCGCTCAAAAGCTCCCGGAAACAGCGGTCTACCGCGCCACCATCCCGGCCGGCGAACCTTGGCTGATGGAAGTCAAGGCGGGCCAGACCCTGCGCATCCTCGACCTGGAAGGTAACCAGGCCATCGACACCCTGTTCTACAGCGTGGCCAACCCCAAGGAACGCTACGACGTACAACGCACCTTGCGCCGGCAGAACAGCGTGTACCTGAGCACTGGCAGCGTGCTTTATTCCAACCTCGGCAAGCCCATGCTGACCATCGTCGCCGACACCTGCGGGCGCCACGACACCCTCGGTGGCGCCTGCGCGCAAGAGAGCAACACCGTGCGCTACGCCCTGGAAAAGCGCTACATGCACAGCTGCCGCGACAACTACCTGCGCGCCTGCGTCCACGACGGTCGATTGGGCAAGCGCGACATTGGCCCGAACATCAACTTCTTCATGAACGTGCCGGTCACCGCCGACGGCGGGCTGACCTTTGAAGACGGCATCTCTGCACCGGGCAAGTACGTCGACCTGCGTGCCGAAATGGACGTGATCGTGCTGATCTCCAACTGCCCGCAACTGAACAACCCGTGCAACGCCTACAACCCGACACCTGCGGAGCTTCTGGTATGGAACTGAAACTGATGCGGTTGCGGCGGTGGTTGTTTGCGCTGTGCCAGGCGCGGTCGGGGCAGTGCCTCAAAAAGTGAAAGCACCACCCTCCACTGTGGGAGCGGCGGTGCGACGGCTCGACTTGCCCGCGATGACGGTACATCTGATACCTCATTTCTGGCTGACACACCCTGATCGCGGGCAAGCGCGCTCCCACAGGGATTGATGGTGTTCTGGAGATTGTGATTTCCCCGCCGGGGACGACCCCGGCGCTGATCGAAAAACTGCGGGACGGCCCGCATCCCAGGTCGAGGCTGATGTGCAATCGCCTCCGGGGGTTATGCCATGTTCAAAAAAGTCCTGATTGCCAACCGTGGCGCCATTGCCTGCCGCATCCTGCGCACCCTGCATGATTTGCACGTCGGTGGCGTGGCGGTGTATTCCGAAGCCGATGCCGCCAGTCTGCACATCCTGCAAGCAGATGAAGCCCACAGCCTGGGTGAGGGCGCGGCGGCCGGCACTTACCTGGCGGTGGAAAAAATCCTCGCCATCGCCCAATCCAGCGGCGCCACCGCGATCCATCCCGGCTACGGTTTCCTCTCGGAAAACGCCGCGTTCGCCGAAGCCTGCGAAGCGGCAGGTGTCGCCTTCATCGGACCGACGCCGGAACAACTGCGGGTGTTCGGTCTCAAGCACACCGCCCGCGCCTTGGCCAAACGGCACGGCGTACCGATGCTCGAAGGCACCGAACTGCTCGACAGCCTCGACGCGGCGCTGAGCGCGGGTGAACAGGTCGGCTACCCGGTGATGCTCAAGAGCACTGCCGGCGGTGGTGGCATCGGCATGCGCGTGTGCCGCAACGCCGCCGAACTGAGCGAATCCTTCGACGCGGTCAAACGCCTCGGCCAGAACAATTTCAGCGACGCCGGTGTGTTCATCGAGAAATACATCCAGCGCGCTCGCCACCTCGAAGTGCAGGTGTTCGGCGACGGTCGCGGTGAGGTGATCGCCCTCGGCGTGCGCGACTGTTCGGTGCAGCGGCGCAACCAGAAAGTCCTCGAAGAAACCCCGGCGCCGAACCTGCCAGACGGCATGGCGGATGAGCTGTGCGCGGCGGCGATCAAACTGGCGAAAGCGGTGAACTACCGCAGCGCCGGCACCGTGGAGTTCGTCTTCGACAGCGAAGACCAGCGTTTTTACTTCCTGGAAGTGAACACCCGGTTGCAGGTGGAACACGGTGTCACCGAACAAGTCTGGGGCGTTGACCTGGTGCGCTGGATGGTCGAACTGGCGGCCGGTGATTTGCCGCCATTGAACGAATTGCACCAGGGCCTCAAGGCCGAGGGCCATGCCATTCAGGCGCGCCTGTATGCCGAAGATCCAGGTCGCGATTTCCAGCCGAGCCCGGGTCTGCTGACGGCCGTTAAATTTCCGACGGCCGACGGCAAACGACTGCGCATCGACACGTGGGTGGAGGCCGGTTGCGAGATCCCGCCGTATTTCGACCCGATGATCGCCAAGGTCATCTGCTGGGCGCCGACCCGCGAGCAAGCCAGTGCCGACCTGCATCAGGCCCTGGGCGACAGCGTGCTCTACGGCGTGGAAACCAACCGCGATTACCTTCGGCAGATTGTGCTCGATGCACCGTTCGCCAGCGGCCAGCCGTGGACCCGCTGCCTTGAAAACCTGCACTACCACGCCAACACCTTCGAAGTGCTGAGCGCCGGCACCCAGACCAGCGTCCAGGACTACCCCGGTCGCCTCGGTTACTGGGCCGTAGGCGTTCCGCCGTCAGGGCCGATGGACAGCCGCGCGCTGCGTCTGGGCAACCGGCTGCTGGGCAATGAAGAAGGCGCTGCCGCACTGGAAATCACCATGAGCGGGCCGTTGCTGCGCTTCAATTGCGACGCCGTGGTCGCGGTGACCGGCGCCGAAATCCCGCTGACGTTGAACGGTGAAACGGTGCCGATGAACACGGCATTATTGATCCCGGCAGGCGCCACCCTGAGCCTCGGCACACTGGCCGGAGCCGGCGCGCGCAGCTACCTGTGCCTGCGCGGCGGCCTGCAAGTGCCCGACTATCTGGGGAGCAAAAGCACCTTCACACTCGGCCAGTTTGGCGGCCACGGCGGTCGCGCCTTGCGTGCCGGCGACGTGCTGCATGTGCCGGCCCTGAGCGATCGCAGCACCGGGCAACAACTGGCCGCAGAACAGATCACGCCATTGCCGGCCGTCCGGCAGATCCGCGTCATCTACGGCCCCCACGGCGCGCCGGAATATTTCACCGAACATTACATCGGCACCTTCTTCGACACCCAGTGGGAGGTGCATTTCAACTCCAGCCGCACCGGTGTGCGCCTGATCGGGCCGAAGCCGGAGTGGGTGCGCGCCGATGGCGGCGAAGCGGGTCTGCATCCTTCGAACATCCACGACAACCCGTACGCGATTGGCGCGGTGGATTTCACTGGAGACATGCCAGTGATCCTCGGCCCCGATGGCCCGAGCCTCGGCGGGTTCGTGTGTCCGGTGACGGTGATCGAGGCGGACCTTTGGCAGCTGGGGCAACTCAAGGCGGGGGATAAGGTGCAGTTTTTGCCGGTTGATCTCGTCACCGCGCGAGCCCTCGCCCTGAACTGGAACACCACCTGTGGGAGCGAGCTTGTCGAGGCGTCGAACCGTCGCGATGGCGGTGTATCAGACACACACCTGTTGAATGACACACCACAATCGCGAGCAAGCTCGCTCCTACAGGAGAAGCTGGTATCGCCTATCGTGCTGGACATCGGCCAGGCCGACACTCGCCTCGTCGCACGGCTGTCCGGCGACACTCACCTGCTGCTGGAAATCGGAGCCCCCGAACTCGACCTCGTCCTGCGCTTTCGCGCCCACGCCCTGATGCAGGCGTTGGAAAGCAAACACCTGCACGGCGTGATCGACCTGACCCCGGGTATCCGCTCGCTGCAAGTGCACTACCAACCCGAGCAACTGCCGTTGGCCGACCTGCTGGGCATTGTCGCCGGTGAGTGGGACGCGGTGTGCGCCGCCAGGGACCTGCAAGTGCCCTCGCGTATCGTCCATCTGCCGCTGTCCTGGGATGACCCGGCCTGCCAGTTGGCCATCGAGAAGTACATGACCACCGTGCGCAAGGACGCGCCCTGGTGCCCGAGCAACCTGGAGTTCATCCGCCGCATCAACGACTTGCCGAACCTCGATGAAGTGCAGCGCACGGTGTTCGACGCCAGCTACCTGGTGATGGGGCTGGGCGACGTGTACCTCGGTGCGCCGGTGGCCACCCCGCTCGACCCACGCCATCGCCTGGTGACCACCAAGTACAACCCGGCCCGGACCTGGACCGCAGAGAACTCGGTGGGTATCGGCGGCGCCTACATGTGCGTGTATGGCATGGAAGGCCCCGGTGGCTATCAGTTCGTCGGTCGAACCCTGCAGATGTGGAACCGCTACCGCGACGTCGCAGCCTTCGAAGGCAAGCCGTGGCTGCTGCGATTCTTCGACCAGATCCGCTTCTACCCGGTGAGCGCCGAAGAACTGCTGCGTATCCGTCGAGATTTCCCCCTGGGACGCTTCGATCTGGACATCGAACACAGCCAGTTGAACCTGGCCGACTACCAGGTATTCCTGGCGAAGGAAGCCGAGACCATCGCCGCGTTTCGCGCGCAGCAACAAGGCGCCTTCAACGCCGAGCGCGAGCGCTGGATCGCCAGTGGGCAGGCACATTTCGAGAGTGAGGAAGCGGTGGCCGACGCCACCGAAGAGGCCACGCTGGCCAGCGGCGAAATGAGCGTCGACAGCCACATCGCCGGTAACCTCTGGCAGGTTCAAGTGCAGGTTGGCAGCCGTGTCGAGGCCGGTGAGGTGCTGGTGGTTCTGGAGTCGATGAAAATGGAAATCCCGCTATTGGCGCCGATGGCGGGTGTGGTGCGCGAGATCCGGGTGCAACCGGGCTCGGCGGTGCGGGCCGGACAGCGAGTCGTGGTGTTGCAACTCGATTGAAACCCGATCGGACGCATCACTCACTCGTCGGCACGGATCGTTCATACCTGATCCGTGCCGATTCACCCTGCAAATCCCGCAGTTTTTTCACCGCAGTGCCACTAGAATGCTCTTCACGGGGTCACTGCCAACGGATTTGCCATGCCGCTTCACTCGCCGCTGTATATGCAACGTTCGCTGGTTCTCACGCTGATCGCGCTACTGGGTGCTGGCTTCCTCGCCACCTCCTTGCTCAGCTACTACGCCTCGCGCGACTCGATACGCGACAGCATCGTCAACACCGAACTGCCGCTGACCTCGGACACCGTGTACTCGGAAATCCAGAAAGACCTTGTCAGACCGATCCTGATTTCGTCGATGATGTCCCGCGACACCTTCATGCGCGACTGGGTGGTGGGTGGCGAACAGAACCCCGAGCAAATGACCCGCTACCTCAACGAGGTCATGACCCACTACGGTGCCTATACCGCGTTTTTTGTCTCCAATGCCACATTGACCTACTACCACGCCCAAGGCGTGCTCAAGCAGGTCCGGGTCGATGAGCCGCGCGACGCCTGGTATTTCCGCGTGCGAGACATGGCCGATCCTTACGAAATCAACGTCGACCCGGACCTGGCCAACCGCGACAACCTGACCTTCTTCATCAACTACAAAGTCTACGACTACAACAACCGTTTCATCGGCGCGGCAGGCGTAGGGCTGACGGTGGATGCGGTGATCAAGCTGATCGACAAATACCAGCAGCGTTACCAGCGCAGCGTGTTTTTCGTCGACAACTTCGGGCGACTGGTACTGACTGGCGCCGAGGGAGGCCCGCAAGGCGCACATATTGGCCAAACACTCAGCGAGCTCGAAAGCATGAAGGGCCTGGTCAGCCAGTTGCCCAACCCGCACAGCGGCAGCTACGAATATTCCGGCCAGGGCCAGGGACATTTCCTCAACGTGCGATTCATTCCGGAGCTGAACTGGTACCTGTTCGTCGACAAACGCGAAGACGGTGCCCTGAGTGATATCCGCAAATCGCTGTACCTCAACCTGCTGATCTGCCTGGTGGTGACGCTAAGCGTGCTGGCCTTGCTCAACCGGGTCATTGGCCGCTATAAGGGCAGGATCCAGACCCAGGCGACACTGGACAGCCTGACCGAGTTGCCCAACCGTCGTGGCTTCGACCTGCTGGCGGCACAAGCCCTGCAGGAAGCCCACCGCGAACCGCAACCGCTCACCGCAATGCTGCTGGACCTGGACCACTTCAAGGCATTGAACGACACCTACGGTCACCTGGCCGGTGATCAGGTACTGTCCGGTTTCGCCCGGGATCTGGAAAGTTGCCTGCGCCACGCCGACATCGTTTGCCGCTGGGGGGGCGAAGAATTCATCGTGCTGCTCAAGGACACCAACGGTGAGACAGGTCTTAAGATCGCCGAGAAAATTCGCCAGCATGTCGAACAACAGCGTTATGCCTACAACGGTCACTCCTTGCAGCTGACCGTCAGCATCGGCCTCAGCACCCTGCAACCCAATGAAACCTTGCATACCTTGATCTCCAGGGCCGATCATGCGATGTACCGCGCCAAGCAATCGGGCAGAAACCGCACCTGCGCCGAAATGCCCCACACCAGTTATGCATGACCTGACATGAACAAACCTGAATTCTGCCCAGCCTGCGGCGCCGCCAACGACTGCACCCTGGCCGACCCGCGCACCGCCGATCGACCTTGCTGGTGCTATGGCGTCAGCATCGACCCTGCGGTCCTCGAAGCGCTGCCGGCCGAGGTGCGCGACAAGTCCTGCCTATGCCCGCGCTGTGCGCAGGTCGACGCGCAGCTCTAAGCGGTCGCGCGGCCAATCACGTAAGATGCGCGACCCTTTCCTGTCGATCCCCACTCATGCGCGTTGACCGTTTCCTCAGCAACCTGCCGCGTTTCAACCGTAAGCAGGTTCGCCTGTTGCTGGTGGAAAAGCGCGTGCGCATTGACGGACACACCGTCAGCGACCCGCACGCCCAGGTGCTGGAATTCAGTCGTGTCGAGGTCGATGATGAGGTGCTGCAAAGCGGCAAGCCGGCGCGCTACTTCATGCTGCACAAACCCGCCGGATACGTGAGCGCCACCCGCGACCCGCAGCACCCCACCGTGCTTGACCTGATCCTTGAGCAGGACACGAACGACCTGCACATCGCCGGCCGCCTGGACTTCAACACCACCGGCCTGATGATCATCACCAACGACGGCAGTTGGTCACGGCGCCTGACCCAGCCGCAGACCAAACTGCCCAAGGTCTACTACGTCGAGACCGAAGAGGTGATCGGTCCGCATTACGCGCTGAAATTCACGGAGGGCTTGTACTTTGCGTTCGAAGATCTCACCACCCAACCGGCGCAACTGGAGCTTCTAGGGCCGAAGTCTGCGCGCCTGAGCATCGTCGAGGGTCGTTATCACCAGGTGAAGCGCATGTTCGGCCACTTCGACAACAAAGTGCTGCGCCTGCACCGCGAATCCATGGGCCCGCTGGTGCTCGATCCTGCGCTAAAACCGGGCGAGTACCGCGCCCTGCGCACCGAAGAGATTCAATTGATCTAAGCAGACGACCGCTCAGCAGATGTTGTCGAACAATTTACCAACGGCACTTGCGCGATCACAGGTCCCCTGCTTGAATCAGGACGTCGGCCGAAATGTGACCGATGAGTCACCGCGTACATCCAAGAAACTTTTTGTCGGTTAGAGAGCCACAAGGCTCCGCCTCAGACCGGCAGACTGCCCGCCAATAACAACACCCGTCGACCGGACTGCAATGGATCGACATGGGCCCGCAAAATTCCAGGCATATGCCTACCTGTCACAAAGCTCGTGCAATCTCATTTGCGCGCATACCCGCTTGCCAGGAGTCTTATGACATGAGGCCAGAAATCGCTGTGCTGGATATA
>Ga0308165_1003757_pt1 | contig 15897 bp, 13 predicted proteins | sample PhyWR2_FD_201032 | JGI IMG/M metagenome (GOLD analysis project Ga0308165, IMG submission 201032) | Phyllosphere microbial communities from UC Gill Tract Community Farm, Albany, California, United States - DLSLW.R2 | ecosystem: Host-associated > Plants > Phyllosphere > Unclassified | place: USA...
GGTCAAATTCACTTGTATAGCGACGGACGCCCGCATCGCCGTCGTTTGCCACTTGTTCCAGAATCGACCGGACGGCTTGCTCCGTCTCACGGTCGACACTGAAGTTTTTTGTCGTTGCCATTACCGAATCACTCCTTCTGTCAGCTGTTCGAGTAATTGAATCACTTCGACGCGTTTGCGTTTCAACGTCCACTCGCTTGTAAAGAATCGGGCGTTGATATCGATGATTTTTTCATATTCATTCAGACCGTTCGCCCGGAGTGTCTCACCCGTTTCGACGATATCGACGATCGCATCGGCCAGTCCGAGCAATGGTGCCAGTTCAACCGAACCGTTCAGCGGCACGATATCGACATCGACACCAAGTTCACTGAAATAACGTTTCGCGATGACCGGATATTTGGTCGCAATCCGGACCCGGCGTCCGCCTTCGAACTGCAACGGTTCTTTTGCACAAACCGACATCCGGCAAATCCCGAATGGCAGTTCTGCCAGTTCCGACAATTCCTGATCCGATTCGAGCAGGATGTCGCTGCCGGTGATCGCGACGTCGAGGACACCTTGGGCGACGTACGGAATCAAATCCGATCCTTTCATGAAGACGAATTCGTGTTCACCGCGCTTGACGATCAATTCACGTTCGATCGCTCCCCACGTTTCGACGCCTGCTTCTTTTAAATACCGTTCCGTCGTTTTCGACAGCCGGCCTTTCGTAATCCCAATCCGCATTTAGAGCACCTCCGCGAGTCGTTCGACGGAAAATCCGATCCCGAACGCTTGTTGTTCCTGACCAAATTGTTCGTACAGCCGGTCGTATCGTCCTCCGACCAATACCGGCTCGGTCACACCTTCGATGAAACCGTGAATCGTCACGCCATCATAGTATGTCTGCAGCCCCATCTGTCCGAAGTCGAGATCGGCATTGACGGCGTCTGCTAAATCAATGACGGCATTTAAGCGGGTTTCGTCGACATACGGCAAGATCTGTTCCGCGCCTTCCCGACCGAACAAAAGCGGGAGTTTGGCGAGCAAGGCATCATCGAGTTCCCGAGCAATCCGTTTCAGTTCGATGACGTTCCGTAACCGCAACATCTGTGTGACTTGATCCCGCAGATGGTGGTCGCCGACCCGCGTTTCAATCAGGTGTTCAATCAATCCGGCGTCACCGATCGACAACGTCACTTCTTTCCCCGTCAACTCTTCAACGAGTCGGACGGCAAGCTGGATCGCTTCGACTTCCGCGATGACACCGCGTTCTTCAAAACCAACCTGAAACTTCTCTTCCGGCTGGAAGACCGATCCGCTGTAAAAGACGCGTTTATATTGTTCGCGGCCCCGCTCACTGAGCGCCCGCGCGACACTTGTCGTAAAATCCATCCGAATTTGTTCCCGGCCACCGACTTCTTCAATTAAAGGGGTGATTAATCGGGTATAGTTAGATTGTTCGAGTCCATCCTCGAGTTGACGGATGACACGTTGCAGGCGTTCAGCTGATGGCCCGACGTAGTCCGTTGCCCCGTCTTTGAGTCGAATCGTAGAAAATGATTGCATGTCGCCACTCCTTTATCTTGTTATCACTGTACCACGCTAAATTATTTAACGATAAGATACCTTTTTTGTGGTTTGATTGTCAATCCTTTTGCCTGCTTTCGTACCGAAAAAAAACATATTGGAGGTTTTGTCATGCAATTGATTAAATGGGACGGTCATGTCCATAGCCCGTATTGTCCGCACGGAACAAAGGATTCACTTGAAGCGTATATCGAACGTGCCCTGTCACAAGGACTCGAACGGATCAGCTTTACCGAGCACGCTCCGCTCCCGGAAGGTCTTATCGATCCGGCACCCGACAACGATTCAGGGATGTCGTTTGCGACAGCCGAACGCTACATTGAAGAGTTAAAAACATTACGCGACACATACAAAAACGACATCGACATCCGGATTGGGATGGAGTTTGATTACTGGGAGCATGACGTCGACGGCACGCGTGACATCATTGCCCGTTATGGTCCCGAGCTGACGGACGGCATCCTGTCGCTGCATTACCTTTGGATTAATGACAGCTATTACATGGTCGACTTCAGTAAAGAAAGTTTCGGTGAGATCGTCACGGCGACAGGCAGTGTCACGGCGGCCCACGAGCGTTATTACGAAGGCATTCAGGCGCTAGTCATGACGAACCTCGGTCCGCATCAACCAAAGCGCCTTGGTCACCTGACGTTGCCGACGAAGTTCATCCAGGCTTATCCGCTCGAGCAGACGCCGGCGAACTTGGATGAGACGGTCCGGAAAATCCGGCAGGCCGACTTTACGCTCGATCTCAATACGGCAGGACTGCGGAAACCGTTATGTGGTCTTTCCTATCCTTACCCGGAACTCCTGCAACTCACGCAGTCTTTAGGCATTCCGCTCGTTTACGGATCAGATGCGCACCTGGCAAAAGATGTCGGTGCTGATTTTGACATGAAGTGGTAAGACATTAAATATGTAAAAAAAAGAATCGCTCGTTTTCATCAACTCTGTCAGGAGTTGCGGGAAACGGGCGATTTTTTCATGCCAAACAAAAAAAGACCGGCAAACGTGTCGTACACGTCTACCGGTCTTGTAATCTCTTCTATTCTAAATTGGCATGTTTGCCGTACATCGTTTTTGAATCAAGTTGTTTCGCCGCCATGATGTGGAGAATCAACGCATCATAGAACAGCAACATCGTTTGCTCAAACAATGATCCCATCGGCTGAACCGTTTCGTCTGCTGTGGCTGTCCGTTCTTTCGGCACGCCCGGTAGCTTCACGGTTAAGTCCGCTAACTTCGCCAGTGTCGACGTCGGCTCAATCGTGACGACCGCGACGGTTCCACCGAGTTGTTTCGCTTTCTCGACGATCGGGACGAGTGTTTTCGTCTCACCGGATCCTGATCCGATGATCAACAAGTCCCCTTCGCGCAAGTTCGCGGTAACCGTCTCACCGACGACGTACGCATCAAAGTTCATGTGCATCAGGCGCATGACAAACGCTTTGCCCATCAAGCCGGAGCGACCGGCTCCAGCGAGAAAGATCCGGTCTGCCTTCAGAACGGCTTCCGCGAGTTGCGTCGTCTCGGCTTGATCAATCGCTTCGACCGTCGACGTCAGCTCTTGTAAAATCGTTTGAATATGTGTCATTTACGCCTCTTGCAGCATCCGACGCATCGTTGACGCTGTTCCTTGTTTGTCGTCTTGTCCGGTAATCCCGCCACCGACGATGATGAGGTCTGGACGCGCTGCGATAACTTCTGGTAATGTCTCCATCTTGATTCCACCAGCAACTGCTGTTTTTGCGTTTTTGACAACCGATTTGATTGTTGCGAGATCTTCGAACGAGTTTTGACCGACAGCTTGGAGATCGTAACCTGTGTGGACACAGATGTAGTCAACACCGAGTTCATCAAGTTCTTTCGCACGTGTCGCGATATCTTTCACAGCGATCATATCCACCAAAATCTTCTTGCCTGATTTTTTCGCTTCTTCAACGGCACCTTGGATTGACATATCTTCGGCTGCTCCAAGAATCGTCACTATGTCGGCACCGTGTGCGACAGCTTGGCTGACTTCATAGCCGGCAGCATCCATGATTTTTAAGTCGGCGAGAACCGTTAAGTTCGGGAATGCCGCTTTCATTTCTTTAACGGCACGAAGCCCTTCGTTGATGACGACCGGTGTCCCGATCTCAACGATATCCAAGTTTTCTTCACCGATTTCTTTGACTAAAGCGATGGCACCTGCTGTATCTACTAAATCGATTGCTAATTGTAATTTCATGATCTATCTCTCCCATTCTTCTCTCTATTTATGGATCCTGGCACTTCCTTCTGACGTTCGTGAAGGAACATGACTAAATATAATCCTCATAGACGAACTTGGGAAGTACGCACTTTTAATTTACATAGTGCGGTTTTTCATACATAGTGCGGAAAAGTATACTGTCGATGACAAGAGGGCTATACTAAAAAAGGAGGTGGATTGATGCCACATTTTGAAGACCGGCAGTTTAATTGTGAAAAGGAATTGACCCTATCAATCATCGGGGGGAAATGGAAGATGCTGATTCTTTGGCACCTCGGTAAAGAAGGCACCAAACGCTTCGGAGAGCTGAAAAGTCTGATGCCCGGCATTACGCAACGGATGCTTGTCAATCAGTTACGAGAGCTGGAAGACCACCATATCATCCACCGGGAAGTCTATCCGGTCGTTCCGCCGAAGGTCGAATATTCATTGACGCCACATGGCCACAGCCTGATGCCGATTCTGGATGCAATGTACGACTGGGGTAAGGATTACGCCAAAAATGTCCTTGAAGTCGAGTTTGAACAACAAAAATTGTCCCAATAAAAAAGATGCTCGTCTGTCCCGTCTCAATCTGAGAGGAGGCAACCGAGCATCTTTTTTAGATTTCTTCTGCTGTAAAAATCTTTGACATCGCCAGTTCGTCGACGTATTCGCCGTCAATCAACAGCGAGGCAATCCGTGTCCCTTCGATATTGAAGCCGAACTTATGATACAACTCGATTGCCCGCAGGTTATCTTTCCGGACCGTCAGTTCGAGCCGGACGAGTCCCGCTTCAACGGCAAACGCATCGACGGCTTCGAGTAATCCCGCACCAAGCCCACGACCCGTATAGGCATCGAGCAAGCCAATCACGAGGTTCGCCCGGTGACGGATCCGGCTCGGTTTGCCACCGACTACCAGTACATAGCCGACAAGTTGCTCATCGACATCAACGACGAAGATATCTGAGTTCGCTGCCTGACCAAACCGTTCGATGAACGCTTCTGCCTGTTCCGTCGACATGCTGCGTTCTTCCGGTTCATACAACATATATTTCGTTTCCCGATCAATTCGTCGCATCAAGTCCGATAAGGCTTTTCCGTCCATCAAGGTGGCACGTCGTATCATAGATGTCAGCTCCGTTTCCCATAATCTGTTCCTTGCAAATAATATATTAGTAAATAATACACTCCAAATTAAAGTATTAACTACGAAATTTATCTAAAGTTAAAAAATCCCACCCATAAAAATGGATAGGATAACATTATTTACTTAGATTTAGCTAGGCGATATCGACGAGTACCAGCTACAACTTTTAAACGTTTACCTAAAACTTTTGCGGCATACTGAGCATCACTAATCTGTTGGTATCGATCTTTGGTACCTTCTTTTAAATCCTCTGCTTGATTATTATTTGAGTGATTTAAATTACCGAAAACTACCGCTGCCGATTTTTTTCCCTTTGATCTAAATAAGCTCATCTACCTCCCACCTTTCATCTTCGGTTTTATTTTATCACATTTCGCATAAACTTATATACCACTTCATCTTCAGAAACAAGCCTTTTATCAACAATTATTTGAAGTATAAAATCACTAATCCCATCTTCCTGATTTTTTACTCTTAAATGTAAATTGTAATATCGTCTATTCAACTTTTTAGGTTCTTCCTTAGTTACATTAGAATCATATTCGTAATCTTCCCAATAAACATATTTTTCATCAATATATTTCGAATCAAACACCGCTGTTTTTTGAGAATTAATATAAATTTCATACGATTTTTTATCTTTAAATACACCTGTGTAATGAATTGATTTAAAAATCTTCTCTACAAACTGATTTGTTTCCCAATTAACAGCTATATTTTTTAACTTTTGTTGTTGAGCTTCATCAAAGTTTTTAGTTTGATAATCATTTAAATAATAAAGTAATATCTGCTCCATATATTTATTTAACTTAGGTATTTTTTTAAACGCATCCTCATTTAATGATTTAAATTCATTCTCAATCCATTTATCAATGTCGATATGCTTTTTTATATACTTAGGTCTAACTTTACTTAATTTAGTATATTTAGAGTGTGCATCAAAAACTGATGTAAAATCAAATCTAATTTGATCATTCATTGTATGCTTCTGAACTCTAAATAGGCGAATACCTATAATTCCATCTACGCTATCAACCCAATTTTCACTTCTTCTTTTAATCTTAAACAAGTAATTAGCTACTGGCTCTTCATAATCTTCTAAAAAACGATATTTAAACCTAAAATTATAAAAAGGAGCAAACAAAATTATTCCAAGAATTATTGTAACAAGAGCTACTGTACCACCTAAGTAAAATGCTTTTGAAAAAACTGGACTAACACTAATATAATTTACGACTGCCGAAGCTATCATACCTATAATAATCAAAAGAATTGTTAAGGCAACTGTACCTGTTCTAGAATTATATATTAAGTCTTGTATTCTCCCCCAAAATTTCACTGATTCACTTCCCCATAAACCTCATTCATCATATCTTCCATAATGTACATCTTAAACTCACTGTTCTCCAGTATCTTTTTAAAGAACTCCTCGTTGCTACTCATACGGTCAAGTACAAAATCCATGAATGTTTTTTCAAAAGCGAATTTAAAGTTTTCTTTTGTATTATTGGCTGCTTTTTGACGCATATTATCGTCATTTAACATATCTTGCTTCACTTGCTCCCGAGAAAGAAAATCAGACTCAGTAAACTCTGTACCAAATCGTTCATTTAATTTATCTAAGATACTCGATAAATATACTTTTTCATCCTCTGCAACACCAGCACCATATTTTTGAGGATCAAGATCCGTGCCACCTGTTTTCTCTAATCCAATCTCACCTTCAAATACTTTTTGGTTGCGATAATATTCGAGCGCCACATCGTCTGCTAAATACACATCTTTATCATTTGCTGAACGTGGTAGTTTTCGAAGTAAATATGTTAAGTAAATATACTGTTTGTGTAAGCTAATATCAATGAAAGTTACAATTTGCAATATGAAACCATACGTACGTGAGAATTTCATTGTTGCTTGTTTAAATGCCTCTTGTTCTTGCTCCGGCAACTGTTTGTAACGTTCAACACCTTTATCAAGAATAGCATTTAACTCAGCTTGGGCCTTTACAAACTTTGTAACACCACCTGCTACTTCTAGCTCACTTACTCGTTTTACTTCATCTTCTGTAAATATTTGATATGGCTCAATTTCAGCCTGTAAATCGTACAAAATATTCGGGTCTGTTACTTCTGATAAGTTTGTTGACTCGTAGTACGGCTGAAATGATTCTTTAATATCTTCAGGATCATTGATAAAGTCGAGTATAAATGTATCTTCTTTACCAGGGCATGTACGATTTAGACGAGATAGTGTTTGTACTGCTTTAATTCCGCTAAGGGGCTTATCGACATACATTGTATGTAGCAATGGCTCATCAAAACCTGTTTGATATTTTTCAGCTACTAACAATACTTTGTACTCGTCTGAATGAAATTTTGCAGGCAACTCCCTATCAGAAAAACTGTTCATATCTGTTTCTGTATAACCAATCGCGCCATCCTTCACTGTTCCTGAGAAAGCAACAATCGTTTTCATGTCAGCATATCCCATGCTGGTAATGTATTTATCAAAGGCAATTTTATAGCGTACTGCATGTAAACGGCTTGCTGTCACGACCATCGCTTTTGCCCGACTACCGATTTTACGCTGTACAAAATTCCGATAATGTTCGATAATGATTTCCGTTTTTTGTGCGATACTGTGCGGATGCAATGACACATACTGTGCTAGTTTTTTCGTTGCTTGCTTTTTTGAAACTTCAGGATCATCATTTACTGTCTTTGCAATCTTCCAAAAGGTTTTATACGATGTATAATTTTGTAAAACATCTAAAATAAAACCTTCTTCAATCGCTTGACGCATCGTGTAGTGATGGAATGCTGTTGGCTTACCGTCTTTTCCTATCGTGCCAAATTTCTCAAGTGTCTTTGGTTTCGGCGTTGCTGTAAAAGCAAAGAATGACACATTATCTTGTTTACCACTTCTCATGATAGCTTCTACGATTTTCTCGTCTACATCATCTAAGTTTTCTTCTGCAAGACGATCTTCTTCGTAAGCAGCTTCTAACGTCTTATCCGATAATGCATTCGTTAAAGCGGTTGAAGCTTTACCGCCTTGAGAGGAATGTGCTTCGTCAATAATGACGGCATATTTTTTCCGATTTAAGTCGGACACTTTTTCTAATATGTAAGGGAACTTCTGTAACGTCGTAATAATAATTCTTGTTTCGTTGTTTATTGCGTTTGCGAGTTGATCAGAATCTTGATTAATACGCTCAACCATACCTGCTTTATGCTCTAGTTGATACACTGCGTCTTGTAATTGCTTATCAAGTACACGACGATCAGTAATCACAATTACACTACTAAACACTGATTCATTATCTTCTTTATGCAACTTTGCTAGTCGATGTGCAAGCCAAGAAATTGAGTTCGTTTTTCCTGATCCTGCCGAGTGTTGAATTAAATAGTTATGTCCGACCTTTTTTACATTCACATCAGCTTCTAATTTCCGTACAACATCAAGCTGGTGGAAACGAGGGAAAATCAACATTTGACGTTCACCAATCGTTCCACCATTTGAGTCTTTGATTTCGTCCTTCTTAATAAAAATGAAACGATACAAAATATCTAGTAAGCTATCGGGTGTCAAAATCTCGTCCCATAAGTAATGTGTCCGATAATTGTTATGAACTCCAGGATTGCCTTTCCCATCCTGATTACCTTTATTGAAGGGCAAGAAGTATGTTTTTGCTTTATCGAGCTTTGTTGTCATAAATACTTCATCCGAATCGACTGCAAAGTAAACTCCCACACGCTCATTAAATTTGAACAACTGTTCACGTGGATCTCGATCGTTTTTCAGTTGCTTCATCGCATGTTCTACTGTTTGATTCGTCAGCGGATTTTTCAACTCCATGACAACAACAGGTAACCCGTTTAAGAACAAAACCATATCTAAGCTATTGTTATGCTTGTCGCTATAATACACTTGGCGAGACACATTAAAGCGATTTTTTGTATACTGCTCGTTTAATGTCTTATTCATGTCTGTCGGTGGCTTATTAAACGCAAGCTGTAATGTCACACCGCGGTCTTTAATACCTTTACGTAAACATTCAACTAATCCTTGTTTATGCAACTGATCTTTAATACGCTTTAATATTTCTGCTTTATACAGTGGACCATATGACTTTTCTAGCGTTCGCATACGTTTTTCCTGAGTATCTTCTAAAAAAGCGAATAATTCCTCTACATCGATAGCATTTTGTTTGAAGGCATTACTTGCCTCCCCTTCAAGTTCACGCTTCATATATCCATTCATAATTAAAGCTGTCTCAATATTCGTTTCGAAACCTTTTTCTGACGTGTCCATCGCCATTACAGTTCACCTCACTTAATCAAGTTCAATATCACATAAATCAATTTTACCTGTTACGGCTTCGTAGATTAACGCTTGACGATATTCTTTTAGTTTTTTTATTTGACTATTTATATTATTAAATAGATTAAAATACTCGTTGTCTTTTAAGGTTAGGTATTTTGCAATTGCTACTTGTTCTTTTAGAGGAGGAACTGCACACACAGTATTAGCTACATCTGAACCTACCACACTTGGTAAAGCTGTTTTAGTAATTATCATATCCCATGGATAAACTAATAATAAATAAAAGAACCATTTCGGATGAGAGTCTTTATAAAATTTTGTGTAGTACATAGTATCAACAGTCCAAAAAGAATCATTAACATACAATGGCTTTCCTATTGTTCCTTTGCGTCCAAAAAGAACTGATTCACCTTCAAATAAGATTTGATTTGTTTTCTTAAACAGACCGCCCGAACCATAAACATTTATACCTGAGTCATCATTTATATCTAATTCAATTTCAATTTCTTTACCATTCATAATTTTAAAAGAGTACTTTAAAGGCTTAGTTTCCCAATGCTTTGGTATTACACCAACCCAATCAATAGCAGAATCTTTCATTTTCACATTTGAATTTAAACCTTTTGTAACAGTTTCTATTATCAGTGCTTGGCGATTTTGTTTTAATAATTCAATACTTTTTTCTTTAATCCTTATTAAATTGTCTATTTCATTATTTTTTTTGTCTAAAAAAACAGTGATTTTCTCTTGATTTTTTAAATTTGGAAAAACTACCGGGAATTCTGAGAGCATAGGTTTTCTTATTGAATCTACTGTAGATTTAGCTCCACCTAATAAAACTTCAAACTTTAAATTGGATGCCAAGTAATAATATAGATATTTTCCACTCACATATTTAAACTTTGAAAAAATATATACTCTTTGGTGTGCAACAAATTTACCCTTATAATAATGAAAAACTTTGCCTACACCTGCCCCATCACCCGCTGTCATTATTGCTTCTTCATCATGAGTAAATTCATTTAAAGTCTCTACATGAGGTGAGCGTACGAAAAATGGATATTTCCCATCAGATATTTTATCTTGAGTATCTTTACTACCAGTGTTTATTTTACATAAAAATTTCAATTTTAAATTCATCCAATTTTCTGGAACTTCTCCTAACCATGTAACATCCGCTACTTTATTTTTACTCACTCCATCACCTTCTTCAATTGCTCTAAAATCTCTACTTCTAATCCACGAATCTCATTCATAATTTCTGCGGAACTACGTAATTTTGTGTATTTATAGAATTGACGATTAAACGGAATTTCATAACCAATTTTCGTTTTTGTTTCGTCAATCCATGCATCAGCAACGTACCGCAAAACTTCACTAACGAAGTAGTTTTTGATATTTTCTTTTAACGGTATACTCTCCGTATCACGTAAATCACTATCTGCCTCGATATCTATTTTATTTTTCTTACAGACATCAGCCGTTTCATCTTTTTTAGAAAGACCTGTTAATATTGCTTTTAGTATAGGTGCATTAGCCGTAATACTTGCTTCTTTGAGTGCAGACTTTACAATTTTTGAAAACTCTTCGCGATTTTTATATATGATATCGCTTTTTAATGTACGTAATACATATAAAATTTGTGCTTGAAGTTTTTTACCTTCTTCAATTTCAAAATGACCTGCATCACCTTTTTTCTTTGATGTTGCTAAGTTTGAAAATCCTTTTTCCTCTACAACACGTGCTAAACGTTCTTCCGTCACTTGGAAATTTAATCGTAAAGGACGCTCGACTGTAATTTTTGAATAGCCAAAGTCTTCGTTATCAAAAATTTTAACGTACTCACCCGGTTGCGCTTCTCCATACAGACGAACAATTTCTGCTAATTGTTCCTCTGTAATTTCGTTCCGCTTACTTCCCATGCTTTTCTTCATCTTTTTTGAGAAGTCTACTGCGTTGACTAAGCGTACTTTCCCTTTTGCAAGCGATGATTTATTATTTGTTAAAATCCAAATATATGTGGCAATACCTGTGTTATAAAATAAATCATTTGGCAATGCAACAATGCCTTCTACTAAATCATTTTCAAGCACGTAACGACGAATTTCACTTTCACCAGAACCAGCATCACCTGTAAAGAGTGGTGAACCATTCATAATAATAGCTAAGCGTGAACCCTGTGGATTTTCTGCTGTTATAGGTTTCATTTTTGAAATTAGGTGTAGTAAAAATAATAGCTGTCCGTCACTTGAGCGTGGGGTCCCCGGACCAAAACGGCCATCGAAACCTTGTTTTTCATGTTCATCAATGATTGGCTTTTGATAGGATTTCCAGTCAACACCATACGGTGGATTCGAAATCAGATAATCAAATTTTTCTAGTGGAAATTGGTCGTTCGATAACGTATTTCCTAAACGAATATTGCGTGCATCTTCACCTTTAATCAGTAAATCTGCTTTACAGATTGCATAGGATTCTCCATTTATTTCTTGTCCGAAAAACTCTAAGTGTGCTGTTGGATTCAAGATTCCTAAGTATTCTTGCGCAACAGATCCCATACCTCCTGTACCAGCTGCTGAATCATATAATGTTTGCGTTAAGCCAGGTTTCGTTAGAATATTTGCATCATCGTGTAAAAATAAAAGATGCGTCATTAAACGAATTACTTCACGGGGTGTATAGTGATCTCCTGCTTCTGCATTTTCGTTGAAACGACGAATTAATTCCTCAAACACATATCCCATTTCAATATTTGAAACAATCTCAGGATGTAAGTCGATTTCACTAAAACGCTTTATTGTTAGGTAGAGTAAATTGTTTTGATCTAATTTGTCGATTTGACGACCAAATTCAAAATGTTCCATGATATCACGAGCAACCTTGGAAAACCCATTTATGTAATCACGTAAGTTATCAGCGATATTATCTGAATCGCTTAGCAACTTACTAAAATCAAATTTACTTGTATTGTTGAAGCTTTGTTTAGAAGCACGATTTAAAATTGGTTCACGCGCCTCCTCTGACATGTTAGAAAACTGTTCTGCCTTCGCTAAAACTTCTTTTTTTGTACTTTCTAACACGCAGTCAAAGCGACGTAAAACAGCTAATGGCAGTATAATTTTACCGTAGTCTTCTGGTTTATACGGTCCACGTAAAATCTCGGCTATTGACCAAATAAAACCTACTTTGTCTTGAAAGTTAATCATAGTATTACCTCTTTTTTTATTAATTTTTTTGAATTGAAAGCATAAAAGCAAAGATCTAAACAAACTACAAAAGAAAAGGCCAAAACCCCTTATATTTCAGGTGTTTTGACCTTTTGAAATCCTAAGATTTCAGGGTATGGAGACGGTGGGAGTCGAACCCACGTCCGAAGGCATCGTATACTTAAGCTTCTACGTGTGTAGTCAATTTATTGGGATCTCGTCGTCAGGCTGCCAATTGACAGGCGTCCGTCCGACCAGTCTGATTCCATCTCTTCTCTTTCCCTCCAGACGGAAGGGTCCAAGCGTAGCCTGTTTAAAGTGAGACCCTAGAAATCAGCCGACCAGGCGACGGCTGCTAGGATCCGTAGTAGCTATTAAGCTGCTGCGAGTTGTGTGTTAGTTTTGCCAGTTATGGCTGATGCGTTTTAACGAGGCCGACCCCTCGACACGCCACAGAAGACCGAACTACCCCCGTCGAATCCGTAACGTCCCCAAGATATAAAATTGGGGCTTTCCGAATACTATTATAATAGCAGAAAAGTGTTACGGGTTCAATACTTTTGCTTGTCGCGTAACGCACGATCGATATCGCGTTTCGCGTCCTTCTTCTTCAGATCGTCGCGTTTGTCGAATTTCTTCTTCCCGCGTCCGAGTCCGATCAGACATTTCGCGTAACCGTTCTTGATGTAAATCTTTAACGGCACGATTGTGTAGCCGTCGCGTGAGACCGATCCCATCAAGGTCGCGATCTGTTTTTTGTGCAGCAACAGTTTCCGCGGACGGAGCTGTTCGTGGTTGTACCGGTTCCCCTGTTCGAAGTGGGCAATATTCGAGTTCCAGAGAATCGCCTCCCCACCGTCAAAGCGGACGAACGCGTCACCGATACTGATTTTTCCTTTACGGACCGATTTGATTTCGGTTCCCGTCAAGACGAGACCCGCTTCAATCGTATCTTCAATCGCATAATCAAACGACGCCCGTTTATTGTTGGCTAATACTTTTGAACTTGTACCTTTTGGCATCTCTCTTCCACCACATTTCTAAACAGAAGCGCTTATTTGCGCTTCCGTTTTTTATTCGAGACCGCTTTATGGAACGGCGGTTTATCCTTCTTGTCTTTCAGCGCGAACCCTTTGCCTTTCGACTGGTCCTTCGGCTTACTCGGACGCTTCGACTTCCCACGACGGTCGTCTTTCTTATCGTCGCGTTTTTGTCCCGGACGGCCGCCCGTTGAACGGATCGTCTTCGACTCAAAGCGTTTTTTCGGTTGGCGTTCCGGCATCCCGACGACTGCGAAGTCAATCGTCTTCTCATCGATGTTGACACCGGTGACTTTAATCTCGACGACATCGCCGATCCGGAACTGTTGTTTCGTCCGTTCGCCCATCAATTGATAGTTTGCTTCGTCGTAACGGTAGAAGTCATCCGTCATCGCCTGGATGTGGACAAGTCCTTCAATCGTGTTCGGTAACTCGACGAACATCCCGAAGTTCGTTACGCCGCTGACGACCCCTTCAAACGTCTCGCCGATGTGTTGTTCCATATACTCGGCTTTCTTCAGTGCATTCGTTTCGCGTTCCGCGTCAACGGCACGACGTTCGCGTTTTGAAGCGTGATCAGCGATTTCCGGCAAAATCGCAGCGTAACGGTCCTGTGTCTTTTGCGATTTATCATTAAAGATGATGTACTCGCGCAGGAGACGGTGGACCATCAAGTCCGGATAGCGGCGGATCGGTGACGTGAAGTGCGTGTAGAAATCGGTCGACAGACCAAAGTGACCAATCGGTTCGACGTCATATTTCGCTTGTTGGAGCGACCGTAACATGACCGTACTGACGACGGCTTCTTCCGGTTCGCCTTCGACGGCGTTCAGGATCGATTGCAACGTCTTCGGTGCGACCGATTCGCCTTTGCGTTCGACGTTGATGCCGAAGTTGGCGATGAACTTGAAGAACGTATCGAGACGTTCTGCTTTCGGCTCATCGTGGATCCGGTACATGAACGGCAATTTTTGGTGCTGGACGTGCTCCGCGACTGTTTCGTTCGCTGCGAGCATGAACTCTTCGATCAGTTTTTCAGCAACCGACCGTTCGCGTAAGATGATTTCGCTTGTCTTGCCTTCTTCGTTAACAAGGACTTTCGCTTCCGGGAAGTCGAAGTTGATTGCGCCACGGCGTGAGCGACGTTCACGGAGAATCGCAGCCAGTTCCGCCATCTGATCGAAGTTCGCGACGAGATCATGATATTTTGCAATCACTTCTTCGTCTTCGCGTTCGATGATTTTACGGACATCGGTATACGTCATCCGTTCCACCGTCTTGATGACACTCTGTAAAATCTCATGGTTGACGACAACCCCGTTTTGATCGATTTCCATGATACAGCTGAGTGTCAACCGATCAACGTGCGGGTTGAGTGAACAGATTCCGTTTGACAGACGGTGCGGAATCATCGGAATGACCCGGTCCACGAGATATACACTCGTTCCGCGTTCGCGTGCTTCTTCGTCGAGTGGTGAATCTTCCTTGACGTAATGCGAGACGTCGGCGATGTGAACACCGAGCTCATAGTTCCCGTTCGAAAGTTTCTTGACGTGAACGGCGTCATCCAAGTCTTTTGCGTCCGCGCCGTCAATCGTGACCGTCACTTCATTGCGTAAGTCGACCCGACCGACAAGGTCTTTCTCATCGATTTGATCCGGGATGTCATTTGCTTCCGCAATCGCTGCGTCCGAGAAGTCGACATTGATGCCGTGCTTGTGGACGATTGACAGGATATCGACACCCGGGTCGTTTTTATGACCGATGATTTGCAGGACTTTAGCGGTTCCCGCGTAACGGCCGTCCGGATATTTTGTAATCCGTGCGAGGACTTTATGTCCGTCGACGGCACCGAGCGTATCTTCGTTAGCGACGACCGGCAGGAACGTCAGCTTCGAATCATCCGGCTCGATATAGGCGATCGACTCAATCCGTCCTTTTGGACTGACAAACGTCCCGACGAAATCAGCCGGTCCGCGCGAGAGAATCTTGAGCAACTTGCCTTCACGGCGGTCCCCGCCGTTTGATTCAGCAAAGACTTTGACGAGGACACGGTCCCCGTTATAGACATTGCCGAGTTCCGGTGCCGGCAGGAAGATATCGCCTGCTGAACCGTCTTCCGGTGAAACAAATCCGAATCCGCGTTGGTGGACCGAGATTTTCCCGGCGACTTGCCCGATTTGCGCCAGTGTCCCGTATTTGTTCGAACGAGTCCGTGCGATGAGTGCTTCATCTTCCAACTCATTTAATGTCCGGATCAGTTCCTTGAACTGTGCCGTATCTGTTAATTCCAGTTTTTTCGTTAATTGATCAATCGACAACGGACGTTCTTCCGCCGCGATGACCTCTAGTATTCGTTCACGTAAT
>Ga0308165_1003759_pt1 | contig 15893 bp, 11 predicted proteins | sample PhyWR2_FD_201032 | JGI IMG/M metagenome (GOLD analysis project Ga0308165, IMG submission 201032) | Phyllosphere microbial communities from UC Gill Tract Community Farm, Albany, California, United States - DLSLW.R2 | ecosystem: Host-associated > Plants > Phyllosphere > Unclassified | place: USA...
GTTGCCCCACGTAAATGTGGCCACCGCTAATTGCTACACCAGCTACAGTTATCATCTCACCCGGAAGTACCCATCGAGCTAGTGCACCTGCTGACTTTGAGGTGTTCCGGTAATGATTGGTTGTCACCCGAAGTTCAACACCCCGGCCACCGCTCAATGTAAAAGTTGCAAGGTTATCGTCTTCACTATCATCGTTTCGCACAACCGCCTCTTTTTTCTTGATGTCAGCGAGCCATTCTTTTGGCGGTGCTTTCACGGGGCTTGAAGCATAAGACTTTGGAGATTTACGTTTTTTCTTTCTAAAAAACAACAAGTAAATTACTAAAATCGCCGCCAGAAACTTCAATAATTCCATGATATATAACCTTAAAATCATTCTTCACGCACACTCACATGCAACAATGAAGGTTGGGCAAGTGGATTAATCTTAAAATAATACGTCTAAATCACAAGGGTTCAAACCAAAATGCAATCAAAATTAATTTATTGATTTAAAGGAAAATAATTATTGATTAAGCATGCTTTTCAAGCAGAAATTTTGAAGGCATGCGAATGCTTGTGGGTCATTCGTATCAGAATGAAGTTGAATTGGTTCTGCATAAACATACGAGTAGCTGTTACATGGATGCAGAACTGACGGCAATTATCTTTATCTATTTGCTGTCAGAACTGACTCTGCTAAGGGGAAATGAGCTCACCGACGGCGAACCGTGCAGAATGCATTTCATGCTCCAGTAACACGAACAAACCACACAGCAAGTTTCTGTATAAAATTCCTACGCTGGTGACGTTCAATTTCTTGAGCGCGGATTTCCTCCTGTTCCTTTTGTCTCTGATTGGTTAGCAGCGTCGGATTTCTCTGCATAAATTCTCGGTAGGCTGATTCGGCAATGAGGGCATCGGGCTAGTTTCTCTTCTCTCTTCGCTACATTGGGGGCAATCCCAACAGCAATGCCCCTTTTAGCCTCTTCACGTTTACTACGAGCTTCAGCCAAAGTCACGTCGGGATAAACCCCAAGAGCAAGCAACTTCTCCTTGCAAGCAACACGGTACTTAATCCGCTAATAATCAAAAGGTAAAGTCCCCCACCATCAGAGAGTTTGTAAAGTTCATCTTTTGGCTTTGCGGTATCAACCTGACGGGCGTTAAGTTTCACTGGGGGTATATCCATAAGACCGAACAGCACATACCCCAAATGTACCCCCATATGCATGTAGATTTTGGGGGGTGTCAGTAGACGTCAGAATACAAGCGAGAGCTGGAAGATGCTGATTATAAGGGTTTTCAGTGAACTGGAGTAGACTTTGAGAGATACTTGATTGGTGCGATAATAGGAGTAGAACCTACGATCTTCGCCTTACGAAAGCAAGCCAACTCCAAAATGAGTACAAGAATGAGTATCCTGAAGACTAATTTTTAAATAAAACATAAATATAATTAAAATCACGGTTCAACGTCTAAATCCCCTTCTTGCTTGCTTATAAAAAATCCACGCATCAGCGTGGATTTTTTATTTCATAGAGTCTCAGATAATATTGCGACAGCATAGCTAAAATTAAGAATATCGCTGAGAGCATATTGGCCTAAATAATATGCAGATGCCATTTATAGGCTTTTTCAGAAATCCTCCTAGTTTAATTGATTCAAGCCTGTTTTTAATTCGATAAAACAAGTATCCGAATGATTGTTAATGTGGAATGCATTGGACAATTACAGATATATCTACATTAAGAGATGAAAAAAATATCTCAAAATTGACTATAGAGTTGAGTCGTTTAATTGGATTATTAAATTCCGCCTATTATTTTACCAAAGTTTTACATCCGATAGTGCCTACAACTCATCAGCGAATAAAGTTAACCATATATTATCGTCACGAAATGTCTGCGGTCTCATATCCAAGTGGAGATGTTTCTCTAATAAATATCTCTACCGCAGTTGAGTCTGGGGAGGCTGTTAATGCCCCTTTTTGCGTAGTGGCTAAAGCGCCACATGCGCTGGCCTGAGCCATTACTCGATATAAGTTTGGCAGATTAACGGGCAAATTATTTTTCGCAATACCAGCCAGAAGACCAGCCATAAACGCATCTCCAGCACCGGTAGTATCTACACTATTAACAGCATAACCATTAAAATGAATCACTTGGTTTTGCCATAACACCATCGAACCTTGTGCACCATAGGTCACGACCTTCAGCTTGGATGGAATTGAATGAAGCATATCGATTGCTTTAGCAAAATCATGCGTTTCGGCCAGCCAATACCATTCTTCTTCCGATAGTTTTAAAATATCGGCCTGAGATGCAAAATGATGAATAGTCGTAAACATTTGCTGGCGATCTGACCACATTTGCTCTCGTAAGTTGACATCAAAGCTCAAAAGCCCTCCTTGACCTTTAACTTTGGTAATAGCAGAGGTCAATGTGTTGCGACATTCCTCTGAAACTAAAGCTAATGAGCAAAAATGGAGGATATCCTGTTCAAAATGCGGCAGAGAATCTATGGTCAAAAACTGATCTGCCGAAGGGTTAACTAAGAAGGTAAATTCACGTTCTCCATTTGTAGCTAAAGAAACCAGAACTGTACTGGTTCTATATTTATCATCGAACTGCATATGATGTGTATTAACACCATATTCATCTAAACTTTCTTTGAGAAAATTGCCAAATGAATCCTCACCTACCCGACCTATAAATCCACTTTGACAGCCAAGCTTTGCTGCTCCCACAGCCACATTGACCGGTGCTCCACCAGCACAAGCCTGATATTTCATATTTGATAAAGGTAGCAGGTCAACAACCGCATCACCCAGTGTCCAGATATTCATAATAATCTCTCGAAATAAACGATACTTTAAAACAGATATTTAAAACGTAGACGAGCCCCGTAGTGCGGCTGATTATACGAATCTTCTTCCGCAGACGAATTCAGCCATGAGGCGTATGCACCAAGATAAATATAATATCTGGCACCTGCCATGAAGAATGTATGGTATGAATGTCGTATTTTCCAGGTGCCAAAGTGCATTTATACCAGCACTGAAATCTTGCTCATCCTTAGCATCCATCATCGCGGTATTTAAGTTAACTATCATTCCGTCTTGAGGGTTCGCTCTCAAGGAGTTCCATATCATAGTCAAACCATAGCCAGTTCTTTCAGATGTATCGTGCCAACGCCCCTCGCAATCAGTGTACCCATACGCATTATTGACCGCGTTAGTTTCCATTGCTGCAGCCAATGAATAATGACTCGAACGCCAAAATAGGTTTGATGTCGTCGGTGGAAAACGACGACATCAAATTTTTCACTTATCTCAGATTCCAAGCGCCGCATTCTTTTAGAACAGCGTTTCCCGACCATGCAAAAACATTTAACTGGCGCTGTTGTGGATAGATTCTGCTACTTAGGCAAGCTTCACCGTCATTCACAAAGACCTCGACGGATGAACGATCGAAGAACACGCGAAGATTTAACTCATCACCTGTTGGCATAGGGATACTACGTTTTCCACAAAGGTTATACTGCGGATAATTCCGCTCAAGGATCAGACGTTTTGCTTGATTATCAATATATAATCTCATCCCATCATCAAGTGCAATTCCATATTGCTCAGCTTCGCTAAGCGCGGTATCCCAAGTAACGATAACTTCTGCGGCCTCACAATTATGCATGACACATAATTGTTTATTCTTTAATGTGCTTACTGGCCAGCTATACCATTCCTCTCGAAGACTTTCGACTTCGTGCACAGGACGCATTTGTAGTTGGTTATTTGACGTGATGACTAACTCACGTGGCAAAGTAAACATACCAGCCCATCCATCCTGCTGTTCAGGTAAAGGCGATTCCCACATATCCATCCATCCGATAACAATACGCCGACCATCTGGAGCTAGGAAACTTTGTGGGGCGTAGAAATCATGACCGTGATCGAGCTCTTGAAACTTGCTTTCTTGGATGAATTTTTCACCGGGTTGCCATCGACCAACTATATAACCACTTTGGAAAAGATTACGGTTAGCATAACCTTCAGCTGCGATCCCCTGAGGAGAGAACATCAGCACCTGTTTGTCGTCTAGTGTGAAAAAGTCAGGACATTCCCACATGTAGCCCATGCAGTGCGGTGCTTCAGCAAGTATTCCTTGCTCATCCCAACGATGTAAATCCTCTGAGCGATATAATCTCACCTGCCCAGTATCCTCAACACGTGCACCAACAACCATGTACCACATATCTCCTTCCTTCCAAACCTTAGGATCTCGGAAGTGATGTAGTCCAGATGGTGTATCTAATACCTGCCCTTTACGCGTGAAGTTGATTCCATCTCGGCTAGTAGCAAGGCACTGAACCTGATAGAGATTATCTTCACTACTTGGATCCCCATGGAACTTATGTCCTGTATATATAAGAGCCAACTCATTTTCGTTAACAACCGCAGAACCTGAGAAACAGCCATCCTTATCCTCTGGACCTTCAGGTGCCAGTGCTACAGGCAAGTGCTCCCAGCGCATAAGGTCCCGACTGCGAGCATGCCCCCAATGCATCGGCCCCCACTCAGTTGAATAAGGATGATGTTGATAAAATGCGTGAAACCATCCATCAAACCAAACAAGTCCATTAGGATCATTCATCCAGCCAGCCCGTGCTGCCAAATGATAATAAGGGTACCAGCGCGTATTTAGCTGATCGCTTTTTTGTGTCAGCGCCTGTTCTGCATCGGCAATGTGTAATGTCATAAAAATTACTCTTTTTTAAGTCAAAGGGAGGTAGATCGCGAAAGCACACCTGCTGTCGAGGACTTATGGCTTTGCAAAAGAAATATTGAAATAAACGTTGTGCTGAACACCATCAATCCCATCAGTAAATAGGATTGCGCAAAGCCATATTTTTCATAGCCATAGCCAGCAAGGGGCGATAAAACGGAAGCGATAACAGAGCTTGTACAAGCGAAACCCACAAGATATAGCGTTGAGGAAAGGCGCTTATCGAAGTTTAAGCTGTTGTACTTAAATATAGAGACCAACAAAATTGGCAACTCGACAGCATGGAGTAGCTTTGTAATTGAAATCAGCAGAGGTCCTTCAACCAGACCTGAGCCAATCATACGTAAGGCCATTACCATGCCTGCAAATATAAGGCCATTTTTGGCACCAATGCGATTGACTAACCAAGGTGCGCAGAACATGCCGCCCGCTTCTAAAAACACCTGAAACGAATTTAGATAGCCGAACATTGCATTCCCTTCTCTCAGGGTTGCAAATTGCGATGCAAAATAAACAGGGAATTGCTGGTCATAGACACTATAAATGCAGGTCCCAACCACAAAAAATACCAGAGCCCAAAACCGTGGGAGTGTCAGGAGCCTTAATGCATCTTCCAATGTCACTCTTTCAGCCCCTACTTCAACTTTTTCCAAACTTGCAGGAGTGCTAACTTTCAAACGAGCAAGCAGGCAGAAGAAAACTAGGCCTGAGCAGGAAGCCACTAAGAAATTAAGATTCGGATTAATATTAAAGAGTAAGCCCGCAAAAAAGGTCGCGGTAGCCCAACCGAGTGATCCCCACATGCGCGCCTTGCCAAACTCGAAGGTACTTTGTCGAGCGACTCGCTCGGTATAGGACTCTAAAACGCCGATACCCCCATTAAATGTCAGACCGACAAACAAGCCGCCAAACACGCTGCCTAACAGAATATTGATGCTCAGTAAGTATCCAAAGAGCAAATACGCAGGCCCAGAGAGAATTAATAGCGCGGTAATATACCAAAGCAGATTTTTGCGTAATCCCAGCCTGTCCTGAATAAAACCGTAACATACCTGAGCGCATAATGCTGAAACCGACAGAACAGCAAAAATGATACCAGTATCAGTGGCTTTCAATCCGGCCTCCTGATGGAGCCAGATTGAAAGCAATGAGCTTGAAGATGACCAACTGACAAAAAAGAAAAACAGCAAAGCACTTAATAATGGGTAACTGCGAGAATGATGCTTCTTCATCATAGCAATCTCATATAGGGGGCATGAGGAAATGATAACGTTAACAAATTGGTTTCATCGCGCTAATTTGCTGCGGTTTATGATGTTAATCACATAAGTTAACGTTAACATAAAATAATTGAGAGAGAGATCATGTTTTCGCCAGCTCTTCAGAAAGCCTCAGCAATTCAACACAGATGATAAGATAGGATGTAAAATGTAACGGGCTGCGATGCGTTGCCCGATGGATAATTTGACTCTAAAGCTATGGAAAAGACTGACTAACGTATAAAGGATTTCTTCCTAAAGGAGCTATCCTACAAAATAGGCTAGGCGCCCTCTTCTTAAATCGATGACCGCACTAAATAAAAGCATTCTTTTACATCAGAAACAGAGTTGTATAGCCTGATGCGATTAGGACTTAGGTTAAGATTCATATAATTAGGACTGGTAATTATGGCGTCACTAAAAGATGTAGCAAAACTGGCAAACGTATCATTAATGACGGTATCACGAGCACTTAACAGTCCTGAAAAACTTAAAGCTGAGACTCTAGATCGCGTTCAGACAGCAATAAATCATTTAAATTACGTTCCCGACTTATCTGCAAAAAAAATCCGCGGAGCCCGTGCAACTCCGGACACAATAGGTGTTTTAGCTCTAGATACGGTCACAACCCCCTTTTCCGTTGATATCACTTTATCAATTGAAGAAACTGCGCGAGCACATGGTTGGAACAGTTTCGTCGTAAATATGTTCTCAGACGATAGCCCGGAAACGATGGTTGACCTGCTTCTGTCTCATAGACCAAGTGGTATTATCTATACAACGATGGGACTACGTCAGGTACCAGTCCCTCATAAGTTATTGTCTTTGCCTTGCGTATTAGCAAACTGTGAAAGTCTACACGAGCCTATTGCAAGCTATATTCCGAATGATGAGCAGGGACAGTACGACGCGATTAAGGCACTGTTGGCGAGAGGATATCGCCGCCCTCTATGCCTACACCTTCCGGCCAATCATCCAGCAACAATTCGTCGTTTAAAGGGTTTAGAACGCGCTTTTCATGAAGCAGGAATAGATCCAGATGCATTGATGCATTGTTTTATGGAGTTTGGTGACGAGCATTATCAGGATATTCCCGCAATGGTGCAGGCGAATATGCCTAAGGGTAGATTAACCTTCGATTCCGTCGTATGTGGTAATGACCGTATAGCCTTTCTTGTCTATCAGGTGCTTCTTGGTCGTGGGATCCGCATTCCAGAGGATGTAGGTGTCTTGGGGTATGATAATATGGTAGGAATTGGTGAACTGTTCTTACCCGCATTGTCTACAGTTCAATTGCCTCACTATGAAATAGGGCGTTTAAGTGCTCTACACATCATAAATAGTGAGTCTCATAGAAGAACAGTCCATGTCAAAAGCCCTTTATTACAACGAGCTTCAATATGAATTCATATTGAAAGTTGTTAAGAAGGTAAGCCTCAAATATTTCACAATGCTAATCTTTTATACGAATGAGCCTCATAGGCGATGAGTTCATAGCGTTTAAGAATCCTTGTTGAAACATGAAGCTTTTAATCGCCGAGCGGCCCCATAAACAAGAACTATTCTAATGACAGTTCCTTGTACTGATTATCATTTTTAAAATGATAATATGTTGCACTCGTCTCACAATCAGAGCCTATAGGGCTTTAGTATGATATTTCTACTTGTTTACAGCGCAATTTAGTTTATAAGGCCCATCCAAACTAAATAAGTGCATGATCTTCATATGTAATAAAACCCTACTCACCCGCATTTAACTTCCTATACAGCCCTATACAGCCCTATAATTCAATTATTTTCTTCATTTTATAAGCAAAAAAATTGCCAAACCAGAATATTTGTCAATTGGTTTACTCCTCGTCTATGAATTACTGAAATCAATTAACGTTATGCATTTGTTTAAAGAGGCGAGGCTATTGTATTAGCTAATCAATGAAATCGTCTAAAGGTATGTGTCATGCAGAATTTTCCTTTTAGTCAAAAAGGCCAATTTTTTTATTTTCAACATACTATAAACGGTTCGGTTATAACAACTTTACGTTATTTCCGTAATAGACTATATGTCAAAAATAAATATCTCTTGGAGAATCTACTCATCAAATACAATGCTCCAATGCATTCAATACCAGCCTAACTATATCAAATAATATTTTCGAAAAGAGGATCGTGATTATGCCTACAGGCATAAAAGGAAAAGATGACAACCAAAAATTAGGTTTATTGGCCCTTGTCGCTATTGTCGTTAGTTCGATGATTGGCAGTGGTGTTGATGGATTACCTCAAAATATGGCGGCGCACTCAGAAGTTGGGCCAGTCGCTATTGCTTGGTTAATCTGCGGCTTTGGTATGTTTTTTATTTCTAGAACTTTTATAATTTTATCTAATATTAGACCAGACTTACAAACCGGTATCTATACTTATACTCAGCAAGGTTTTGGGGCGTTTTGCGCATTTATTGTCGCCTGGGGATATTGGTTGATGACCATATTCAGTAATGTTGCCTTCGGCATTATGGTTATGGACACGCTGAACTATTTTATACCTGGCGATTTTCGTGGTGGGAATAACATCACTTCTGTCATAGGTGTATCTATTCTTGTTTGGGGATTTAACTTCTTAGTATTATCAGGGACGAAGCTCGCTGGAAAAATTGACATTGTAGGCACCATAGCAAAACTAATACCTCTAATCGTATTTATATTTATTCTTGTTTATCTTCTCAATGTAAATGAGTTCACGAGTGATATATGGGGAAATACGCCATCGTTATCTCAAGAGCACTTAGGCTCAGTGTTCTCACAAATCACATCACCTCTTGATGTGGCACTGTGGTGTTTTATTGGGGTTGAAGGCGCAGTGGCGTTATCCGGTAGAGCAAAAAATAAGAAGGATGTCGGAAAAGCAACGTTCATTGGCTTTGTTATTTCACTTATCGTATGTATTTTAATTTCAATCTTACCCTTTGGCGTCATGACTCAAAAAGAGCTCAGCATGATACCAACACCGTCTACAGCCGGAATTTTAAAGGTTGTTGTTGGCGAATGGGGAGAAATGCTTATCAACATTGGCGTACTGATTTCAGTATTATCCAGTTGGTTAGCATGGACAATGATTTGTGCTGAGATCCCTATGGCGGCGGCCCAAAATGGTACGTTTCCCAAAAGTTTTGCACGGAAAAATGATAAAGGTTCAGCATCAGTATCTCTTTGGGCAAGCAGTATTTTAATGCAACTTGTTGTATTAATGGTTTACTTTTCCAGCAATGCTTGGCTTGCAATGCTGGCGATCTCAGCCCTAACCGTGTTGCCCGCGTATTTAATGTCTACAGCTTATCTATGTAAATTATGCATAACTGGCGAATATAAAAAATACGCCCAAAACGGCCGAAAAACTGCATTAGTCACTTCTTTAATAGGTATTTTATTTTGTTTATTTATGGTTTATGCCAGTGAAGTAAAATACTTGGCCATGGTCCCTATTTTATTAACACTGGGTTTACCATTGTTTATTTTTGCACGAATCAAGGATAGTGGTGAAAGAAATATATTCCAGCCAGAGGAGATGAAGTTTCTCATTTGCTTAATCATTCTTGATCTGTTTACTGGATTTTTATTTTTAAATGATACGATAAAGTTTTAGCTAAAATCACGTCATCCTAAGAAAGGTCTAGACCTCTAATCAGTTAGAGGTGGTACCGTTTATTCATTTATTAGACATTATATATTTAAACTAAAGGAATTTAACTATGAAGTTTAATCATAATATTTTGTTTGTATCATCCCCATGGTTAAAACAAGACAGCCCAGCCTTACAATCACTTGAAGAACTCAAGCGAGCTGTCGCTGAAAGAGGATTTTCAACTTCTGTCACAAATAACCTAAATGATGCAGTAAGACTTATTCAGGAAAGTCAGAAATATAGTGCTATTGGTATTTACTGGGATGCCAGCAATCCAGATATGAGCGCCGAATGCGAGCATTTTGTTAAATCACTCCGTCAAAGAAATACATCGACGCCTTTATTTTTATTATCTGAAGAAGACATAACGACTCAGACGCCTCTAGCACTTCTTAAAGAAGTCTCTGAATATATTTATTTATTCTCGGAAACAGCAACATTTACGGCTAATCGAATTTATACTCTTGTCCATCGATATGCAGAGAACTTGCTGCCACCTTATTTTAAAACATTAAAGAATTTTACCGAAGATGGCGATTATTATTGGGATTGCCCGGGCCACATGGGCGGCATGGCCTATCTAAAACACCCTGTTGGAGCTGAGTTTATCAACTTCTTTGGTGAAAATATGATGCGTGCTGATATCGGCGTTGCTACAGCAGAAATGGGTGACTACCTTATCCATGCAGGACCATCCAAAAAATCGGAAGATATTGCCGCTGAGCTTTTCGGGGCTGATTGGACCTTTTATGGCGTATCAGGTTCATCAGGCTCGAATAGAATCGTTGCTCAAGGAGCCGTAGCGGCAGATGAAATTGCGATAGTGGATCGTAACTGTCATAAATCCTTGAATCATGGACTTACGCTTTCACAAGCGCGTCCCGTCTATCTCAAACCAACACGAAACGCCTATGGCCTCATCGGTCCGATCCCAAATCAGCGCTTAAAAAAAGAGAGTATTGATGAGCTCATTGCTAAAAGCTCACTCACTTCTGATGCTGTTAGCCCAGCGGCAACCTATGCTGTTGTCACCAACTGCACCTATGATGGTTTCTGCTACAACGTTAATGACGTCGTTAAAGAGTTAGGCGCCAGCGTCCCGCGCATTCACTTTGACGAAGCATGGTATGCATATGCGCGCTTTCATCCAATGTATAAAAATCGCTTTGCTATGGATGCTGAGGATACCCCTGATCGACCGACTATTTTCTCTGTACAGTCGACACACAAAATGCTGCCTTCGTTATCAATGGCATCAATGATCCATGTGAAAAAAAGTAGTCGAGCGCCGCTAGATTATGATGACTTCAATGATTCTTTCATGATGCATGGCACCACATCGCCATTCTACCCAATCATTGCATCTATTGATGTTGCGGTAAGCATGATGCAGGGTGAATCGGGACGTTCTTTAGTGCAAGAGTCTATTGACGAGGCTATCGCTTTTCGTAAAGCGGTGGTATCGGTTAAGCGCCAGATCCGCGAGCAGGAAGGTCAGTCCTCTTGGTTCTTTGATGTCTTGCAGCCGACCGAAGTTCACGATAAGGCAACGAATACAACGTACAGTTTTGAACAGGCACCTCTTGAGTTATTAAATCAAAGCGCTGACGGCTGGGAGCTGCGAGCGGGTGAGCGTTGGCACGGTTTTCAGGATGATGACCTAATTGACACGAACAGCATGCTTGATCCCGTAAAAGTCACAATCACCTGCCCCGGCATCAATCTCGACGGCGGTTATGAAGATCAAGGGATCCCTGGATATCTGATAACAAAATTCCTAGATGATAGACGGATTGAAATTGCGCGCACCGGTGACTATACGATCCTTATCCTGTTTTCAGTGGGTATTACGAAAGGCAAATGGGGAACGTTAATTGAAAGTTTACTGGCCTTTAAAAAACTCTATGACACCGGCGCCTTGGCTGTTGACGCCATCCCGTCGCTGAAAGGTAAATCGCCACACTATGACACAATGACGCTTAAGCAGCTCTGCCAACAAATGCATGAAAAAATGCGTGAATTGGATCTTATGAACCATATTAGTGCTGCTGTGAATACTGATCCAGAACCGGTCATGACACCTGCTGCTGCTTATCAAAAAGTACTACGATATAAAGCTGAACATATTCGTTTAGATGATTTTTCTGGTCGTATTGCGGCGAGTATGTTGGTTCCATACCCACCGGGAATCCCTGTATTAATGCCTGGTGAACGTTTACCTCATGGTGATAAAGGTATTATGGGCTATCTACGTGCCCTGCAAGAATTTGATAAGCATTACCCAGGCTTTGAGCATGAAATACAAGGCGTCAATGTCGATGAAAATGGTGACTTTTGGGTGAGAGCAATAATTGAAGATGAACGTGACGCGGTCAAAAAGCCGGAGCATGTTCGCTTTAAACGTCAGGTTGCTTCAACAATCAAAAAAGGCCGCCAATAGCGAGTTTTTTATATCGACAACCTGACTCTCTTTGAGTTGGGTTGATCCCTATTTCCATGCAAGGATCTTATTTATGTCAAATCAATCCTCAACATCGGTAGCTAATGCAACTGATAATGAAAGTAAAAGCGGAGAGCATAAACTCGGGCTCATTGCGCTAATCGCGATAGTCGTTGGCTCAATGTTAGGGGGTGGTGTATTTAGCCTTCCTCAAAATACAGCAGCAACATCCGCAATAGGCCCCGTAATTATTGCGTGGATCATTGCAGGTATCGGCATCTACTTTATAGCCAATTCATTTCGCCTGTTATCTGACTTACGCCCTGACCTACAGGCAGGCGTATATATGTATGCACAGGAAGGTTTTGGCTCATTCATAGGTTTTAATGTTGCCTGGGGCTACTGGCTGATGACAGCCTTCGGTAACGTCGCTTTTGCTGTAATCCTAATGGATGCATTTAATCAATTTTTCCCTGGTGTATTTACGGACGGAAATAACCTCAACTCCATCATTTGTGGATCGGTATTAATCTGGGGATATAACTTCCTTGTGCTATCAGGGACAAAAGTAGCGGGCTTTATAAATACAATAGGCACAATCGCTAAGCTCATTCCGCTAGTGCTATTCGTCCTATTGCTGGGCTTTTTAATAAATTATTCACAGCTATTAACAAACTTTTGGGGTACTGCACCACACATCTTTGAAAAGGTGAATAATCATTCAGAATCAGTTTCGCTGATGTCGCAAATTCTTGCGCCAATGACAGTCACATTGTGGGCCTTTATCGGTGTTGAAGGCGCGGTCGTTCTTTCAGGTCGAGCCAAAAACAAAAAAGATGTCGGTAAAGCGACTCTGCTAGGTTTCATAATAGCTCTTATCATCTATATGTTGATGTCAGTCTTGCCTTTTGGCGTAATGCCACAGGCGGAATTAGCTCAAGTCAGCAATCCTTCAACTGCAGGCGTGTTAGCTAAGGTTGTTGGACCATGGGGCGATTGGCTAATGAACATCGGGTTAATCATCTCTGTATTAGCAGGCTGGTTAGCATGGACGATGCTTTGCGCTGAGATCCCTATGGTTGCAGGGCAGAAAGGTACATTCCCTCAGGCCTTCGCACGAACGAATAAAAAGCAGGCGGCTAATGTTTCGTTGTGGGTCAGCAGTTTCGTCATGCAAGCAGCGATGCTACTCGTTTATTTTTCAAACGATGCATGGAATACGATGTACAACATTAGTGCCCTAATGGTGGTCCCCGCCTACATTACAACAACGTTATACATGGTAAAAATCTGTCTTAATCGCCAATATGATCAGTATGCGAAGAAAGGCAGAGGATTAGCGCTTACTAGCGGTGTTTTGGGTGCTATATTCTGTCTCTTTATTCTATATGCCAGCCAAATTCAATATGTGGCACTGGTACCTATCCTCCTCACTTGTGGATTACCAGTATTTATTTGGTCACGTAAAGAAAAAGGAAAGAATCAGCCTATTTTACAGAATAAAGAAATTATCTATTTGGCACTTCTACTTTTGCTGGATGCCATCGTTATTGGTTTGCTAATGACAGGTAGAATTTCTCTTTAGGAAAATGTCCTATTCAGTGAGTATCATCGAAGCTATGATGCTCGCCCTTCTCAAGGGGGAATCCCCTACCCCTTGAGAAAATCATCATTTATATTTTCCACATCTTCAGAAGTACATTATAAAATTATGCCTACCTCCATGCATTGGCTCATAAACTAAATACCCATCATATTTCTACTTCGATGTGAATATAACCTATTTCAATATTTGGGTAAGGGTAACGCTGGAACTGCCGAGTTTATGTGCCCCCACCGAATAACAATGGTATCGATGAGCGAATCGTTCAAACCACTACCACTACCACCATACTGCCATCGGCCTGTTTGCAGGAGGCGAGCGATTGTGCCCAGTGATGTCACATCGGATTGAAACAGGATTGAGTAATGATATGTTATAATATATCATTACTCTTCTTAACTCATAGGGAGAGAGTATTTTGGCAAATTATATTGGTAAGCTTTCATTGGCTCTGGCTGCGCTTTTAGTTAGCGGCTATGCGCAATCGCATAACCATCATTCGCATGGCAAACCAATGAGCGCAGTAGAGCAGCAAGCCGCTGTTGGTGTTTTCGACGATAAGAGTGTTAAAGATAGAGAGCTAACTGATTGGGACGGCGTATGGCAATCAGTTTATCCCTATTTGCAAAATGGTGAACTCGACCCAGTATTTAAAAAGAAAGCGGGAACAGGCACAGGTCAAACATTCGAACAGGTTAAGTCCTATTATCGTAAGGGATATGCAAGCGATGTGGATACTATCGGCATCGAAAACGGTGTAATGGAGTTCCATCGCGGAGACAAGGAAAGTTCTTGCAAGTACGACTACAGTGGATACAAAATTATGAATTATGCGTCTGGTAAGAAAGGTGTGCGCTATCTATTTGAATGTAACGTTGCAGGTAGTCAAGCGCCCAAATACGTTCAGTTTAGCGATCACATTATTGCCCCGCGCAAATCGAGTCATTTCCATATATTCATGGGCAATACCTCACAAGAAGCACTACTGACAGAAATGGATAATTGGCCTACTTACTATCCGTATCAACTGACGACGCAACAGGTCGTTGACGATATGTTACATCACTAAATATCATCTCACCCTACGTACTCGCGTAGGGTTTTTTGTACCGTTTAGCAAAACTCCAATGTTAGATTTTTACAGAACAATCGCTCTGATCCATTCGGCTTCTGGCTTTCGTTATATTGATTAACTCTGAGGTATCTGAATTTTCGTCTAATAGACATGCCCCCTACTCCGTAGATAGATTCTTATGCCGATGGCGTAGCCAACAACAGTTGATGAAGAACCCTATTCCATCAGGGTTTGGCTATACGCGTTTGTTTTGCGACCATTATCAATTTTATATAGTTATATTCTAAACAGTTACTCCCTAATCATTCTCACCAAAAGGACGGAGTAAGACCTGTCAATTAAATAAATTGTAAACCGATAATAGAAAAACATCACTTCCTTAATGAAAATTAAACGAGTTAAGTTGATGTGACATTTTAAACACCTGAATGATAAGTTACAAAATTCAAATTAAATTTGATATTTCCATCTAAAAACAATTAAACAGAAAATAAACAAAACATACTTCTTTATATCAAATCAAATATCATTGATTGTGCATTTATCAAATGATTATGACCACACTGAAACTATTAAAAAACAGATATAACCGAAAAATATTGTTTTTATAAACTACAAAAAACTTCAATATGGCTGTTGTCGATATGTTTAAGTGAATAACTAAATAATAAAAATCCACTCACAACAAATATAGGTTTCTGTATGGAATTGCCTTTAAGCGGTATTAAAGTTCTTGATTTTACGGGAGTACAATCTGGCCCATCATGCACTCAGATGCTGGCATGGTATGGTGCAGATGTAATTAAGATTGAAAGACCAGGAATCGGAGACGTCACTCGTCGACAATTACGAGATATTCCCGACCTAGATGCTTTATATTTCACCATGCTAAATAGCAACAAACGTTCACTAGAGTTAAATACCAAAACTCCAGAGGGCGAGTCTATTATGGAGAAACTTATAAAAGACGCAGACATTCTTGTTGAGAATTTTCATCCAGGCGCATTAGACCATATGGGTTTAAGTTGGGAACATATTCATGAATTAAACCCAAGACTTATTTTTGGTTCAATTA
>Ga0308165_1003760_pt1 | contig 15893 bp, 8 predicted proteins | sample PhyWR2_FD_201032 | JGI IMG/M metagenome (GOLD analysis project Ga0308165, IMG submission 201032) | Phyllosphere microbial communities from UC Gill Tract Community Farm, Albany, California, United States - DLSLW.R2 | ecosystem: Host-associated > Plants > Phyllosphere > Unclassified | place: USA...
ATATTTTGTACCAGCTCTTCGGCAATGATTTTGTCGCCTGTTTTTTTGTAGGCTGCCAATAACAATTCTTTACTATAGATGAGGTATATTTTTTCGTAAACCTGCTTGTCGCCCTGTTTTAGGCGGACAAGTAAATCTTCAGATTTTTCAGGTTCAGCTTGAGTCATTCGTTATTTGGTTATGCAGGTACGTGTAGTAAATGTATAAAATTAATGTTGAAATGTTTGAAGGCGGTTAACAGTTTGCGATTTTCAGTTAACAGTTAGTAATTCACAGTTAACCAGTTTATACAATTAACCGATTCAGATAACAGTTGACAATTCACATTTCACAGTTAGCCAGTTTAAACAATTAACCAGTTATCCACTTCTTAAGTATAAATATTTTATCGCGTTTTATCTCATTTTTTTACCTTTGCTCAATCTCAAAAAGAATATGCAAGAAAAAATTGTTGTTTTAGGCTCTAACGGGCAGATTGGTACTGAGTTGGTAACGATGTTACGTAAAATATATGGTGATGACCATGTGGTGGCATGTGATATCCGCAGGCCAGATTACGACATCAAAAACTCTGCACCGTTTGAATTTGTGAATGTGCTCGATAAAGAAATGATTAAAGGCATTTTCCACAAATACAAACCTACACAGGTATATCTCTTAGCGGCATTATTATCGGCTACCGGAGAGCAAAATCCAAAATTAGCCTGGGATTTAAATATGAACGGTTTGCTGAATGTTTTGGATTTGGCTTTGGAATATAAAACAGCAAAAGTATACTGGCCAAGTTCTATCGCGGTGTTTGGCCCTAACTCGCCGAAAGATCATACTTCGCAATACTGTGTAATGGATCCTAATACCGTTTACGGAATCAGTAAACTGGCTGGAGAGCGCTGGTGCGAATATTATAACCAAAAATATGGTCTGGATGTACGCAGTATCCGTTATCCGGGATTAATCAGTTGGAAAGCGGCTCCAGGTGGTGGAACAACAGATTATGCGATCCACATTTTCCACGATGCATTAAAAAAAGGCAATTACCAGAGTTTTTTAAACGCGGAAACAGAATTGCCGATGATGTATATGGATGATGCAATCCGCGGAACCATCGAACTAATGGATGCGCCGGCAGATCAGATTTCGGTTCGCAGCAGTTATAATTTTGGTGGGGTAAGTTTTACACCAGAGGTTTTGGCCGCAGAAATCAGAAAACATATTCCAGATTTTACATTAACTTACGGCACAAATGATCCACGTCAGCAGATTGCAAATAGCTGGCCACGTTCTATCGACGATAGTTATGCTGTGAAAGATTGGGGCTGGAAACCAGAATTCGATTTATCGAAACTGACAATTGACATGTTAAATAATTTAAAAAAATAATATAAAGGTAGGGGTTGGAAGGTTGAAGGCGTAAGGTCTCATATCTCATATCTCATATCTCAACACTACAAAATGGGAAGAGCATTCGAATTTAGAAAAGAGAGAAAATTTAAGCGTTGGGCCAAAATGGCGGTTCAGTTTACGCGTATTGGTAAAGATATTGTAATGGCAGTAAAGGAATCTGGACCTCATCCAGAAACCAACTCGCGTTTACGTACGGCTATGCAGAATGCGAAAGCTGTAAATATGCCAAAAGATAGGGTAGAAGCCGCTATCAAACGTGCATCTGATAAATCGATGGCTAACTATGAGGAAATTGTGTATGAAGGTTATGCACCTCACGGAGTTGCGGTTTTAATTGAAACAGCTACTGATAATACCAACCGTACCGTAGCAAACGTGCGCAGTTATTTTAATAAAACTGATGGCTCTTTGGGTAAAACCGGATCGTTAGATTTCGTTTTTAACCGCAAATCAATTTTCCGTTTTGCAGCTACAGAAGGTTTAGATCTTGAAGAATTGGAATTCGAATTAATCGATGCTGGTTTAGAAGAATTGTACGTGGAGGCCGATGAAGAAGGAAATGATATCGTAGTGGCTCAAGGCGCTTTCGAAAACTTTGGTTCTTTGCAAAAGGCGCTTGAAGAAAAGGGAATTGAGTTAAAAAGCTCTAAATTAGAGCGTATTGCTTTATCTCACCACGAGGTTACAGAAGAGCAGGCAGCTGATGTATTGAAGTTGATCGATAAATTAGAGGAAGATGATGATGTGCAGGCGGTTTACCATAATATGGCGGAGTAATAGCAATTAGAATATTTTACAAGGCCTGAAGATTTTTTCTTCAGGCTTTTTTGTGTTTTTGAAGAGCAAAACCTGTGCATTTATGGTACAGCAGTCCCGCCATCATTTCAAGTCCTCGGCCTCGTACCTCAACCTGCGGGCTTTCCATTTTGTCGGGTCTGGGTTACTTAGGTTAACCCAGGTAAATTAAACCTGACAAGACCTCCGATCGTCACCCTGAATTTATTTCAGGGTCTTTCCAAATAGATATTGAAAGAAGTTCAGTATGACGGGCCATTTTATTATTTCTTATGCGAAAATAACCAACTTAACAATTCAGGTTCGGCAAAGGTATTATCCCAACTGTTGTGGTTAGCGGTAGGGTAAAGGGTAAATTTTACCTCATCACCAACAGTTTTCAAACGTTCGGCAATGGCAATCGAAAAAGCCGGATCAACGATATCATCTTTTGCACCATGGAAAATCCACAGTGGTATTTTTTGGTATTTTTTAATATTATTGGTGTTGTCGCCACCACAAATGGCAATAGCTGCGGCAAATTTATGGCGTTCTCTTCTTAAAAGTTCGTAAGTGCCCATACCGCCCATTGATAAGCCTCCCACATAAACCTGCTCTTTATTTACATAAGGCTTTTTAAGGAAATCTTTAACCATTCCTTGCAGCGCATGCATAATTTTGGTTGGTTTTCCCCCTTCAACAAAACTTATTTTCCTTTTGCCATTGGCATCTTTATCGAAATTGGCATTGGCCCAAAAATCGTTTGATGGACATTGAGGGAAGACTACAATGGCAGGAAAGTTTTTGCGTACATCATTCTTTAGGAACAGTTTACCGCCATGTACCAGCTGACTGGCATTATCATTACCTCGCTCTCCGCTTCCATGCAGAAAGAAAATGATCGGATATTTCTGATCGGGATTAAAATTTTCAGGGAAGAGAATCCTGTAATAAATAGAATCTTTTCCTTTAATAAAGCTTCCCCTGTCGTATTTTTTTAAGTTTTGAGCGTTTAAAAAGAGTACAGAAAAAAGAATGCAGATAGTTAGAATAATCTTTTTCATCTGTTCGTTTGTTTTTAATGGTGATGAAGCTTTCATGATTGTTATATCTATGTGAGTTTTGATAGATCATAACGGTTTCATTCAACAAAAATAGAAAACCTTATTTACTTTGCAATAATATTAAATGTGGGGGTTAATGTAAATTCAAATAATTTATTTTGATCAACTTTTAGGCGCTTTAACTAGTGCGATCGTCATGCTGAATCTCTTTCAGCATCTTTTTAGTATGAAAGACCCTGAAATAAATTCAGGGTGACGACCACTGCAACAAAAATAGAAAACCCTGGCTACTTTACAATAGCACAGGGTTTATAACCAAACCTAATGTCGTTATTTCAAGATAAAAGATGCTTCTTTTACATCCCTTGAATTGGTACCGATAAATACTTTAAAATCGCCAGGTTCTGCCGCGAATTTTAAATCAGAATTGTAAAACTTAAGGTCGTTCTCCGAAATAGTAAAACTAATTGTTTTACTTTCTCCAGCTTTTAAACTCACTTTTTGGAAACCTTTTAATTCTTTAACAGGTCGGGTGATACTACCCACCAAATCCTGAATGTACAATTGAACCACCTCTTTGCCTTCATATTTACCTGTATTGCTTAACGTTACCGATACGGTGATGGATTTTCCTTTAGTCAGACTATTTGAACTTAGCTTAATATCACTGTAGTTAAATGTGGTATAACTCAAACCGAAACCGAATGGATATAAGGGATCATTACTTACATCTAAATAATTGGAACGGAATTTTTCGAACCATTTACCTTGTGCTAACGGGCGACCTGTATTTTTATGTGCATAATACAATGGCACCTGACCTACGTTTTGAGGGAAAGTTGCACTTAATTTTCCTGATGGGTTTACATCACCAAAAAGCACATCTGCAATGGCATTTCCAGCTTCGCTACCTGGGAACCACACGTTTAAAATAGCAGGAATATTTTCCTTTTCCCAGTTTAATGCCAGCGGGCGACCTGTAAATAATACCAAAACCACTGGTTTACCTGTTTTAGCCAATGCTTTTAACAGGTTTTTTTGTGTTTCAGGAATCTGAATGTCGGTTACACTACTGCTTTCACCTGTAAATTCAGAACCTTCACCAATAGTAGCCACAATCACATCCGATTTTTTGGCAACCTCTAAAGCTTCTTTAATCATTTCGGCCTCAGTTCGCGAATCGCGTTTATAAGTTGGGTTATGGATGTTTACATAACGGTGTTCCATTGTAGAATCGGCAAGGAAATTGGCACCACGAGCGGTTAATATTTTTGCATCATTACCCAAAGCATTTTTTAAACCTTGAAATACGGTTACCGATTTGTCGAAAAGGGCAGCAACACTCCAGGTACCGTACATATTGGCTGTATTATCAGCCAATGGACCAATTAAACCAATAGTACCCGATTTTTTTAATGGAAGCATATTATTGTTGTTTTTAAGCAATACAAAACTTTCTGAAGCAACTTCACGCGCAATCTGGCGGTTAGCTGGACTGAAAACCTCTTTTTCTGCTCTTTCTGGGTTGCAGAACTTGTATGGATCGGTAAACAGGCCTAGTTTGTATTTAGCCTGAAGCACCAAACGGCAAGCTCTGTCTATTTGTGCAATACCCACTTTTTTCTCTGCTAATGATTTTTTTAAAGTACCTAAAAAACCTTCACCTACCATATCCATATCTATACCCGCATTCAAAGCCAGGGCAGAAACAGTTTGTAAATCACCCATACCATGTGCAATCATTTCGGGGATACCGGTATAATCAGTTACAACAAACCCTTTAAAGCCCCATTGGTTACGCAAAACATCAGTCATTAGCCATTTGCTTCCAGTAGCCGGAATACCATCAACTTCGTTAAAAGAGGCCATAATACTGGCTGCACCAGCGTCAACTGCGGCCTTGTACGGAGGGAAATATTCATTGTACATGCGCACTTTGCTCATATCTGTAGTGTTGTAATCTCTACCAGCTTCGGCAGCACCATATAGTGCATAATGTTTTACACAAGCCAAAATTTCATTGTTGGCCTGAAGTTTCCCTTGGTAACCTCTTACCATGGCAGCAGCAATCTGCGAGCCTAAATAAGGATCTTCACCACTTCCTTCTGAAATGCGGCCCCAGCGTGGATCTCTCGAAATATCAACCATAGGAGAGAAGGTCCAGTTGATACCACTTGCACTGGCTTCTATTGCAGCAACCCTTGCCGATTTTTGTACCGTATTCATGTCCCATACGCAGCTCATTCCCAATGGGATAGGGAAAACTGTATTGTAGCCGTGAATAACGTCCATTCCAAAAAGCAAAGGAATTTTCATGCGGCTGTTTTCTACTGCAATCTTTTGTACGGCTTTTATTTTATCTACTCCCTTAATGTTAAATAAGCCACCAACCTGACCGTCTTTAATTTTTTTAGATATGTCGCTGCTGTTGGCCTGTCCGGTGGTAATATCACCAGAACTTGGTAGGTTCAGCTGACCGATTTTTTCATCAACAGTCATCTTCGCCATCAGGTTATTGATGAAAGTATTCATCTTTGCATCTGCTGCCGAAACAGGTTTTTTGGTTTGTGCTGATCCGTTCAGTACAAGCAGGGTTAAAAAAACAACCAGGATATTCGCTCTCTTCATTATATGTATGTTTTACGCTTTATTAATCAATTTTATTTGTTATCGTTAAAAACGATTGGTTATTTTCACGCTTGTTATAAAAGAGCGTGAGCTGTGTTTTATTACTCAACTTTCTTTACCTCTGTTTTTATCGATACACCATTCTCATTTATCGCTTCAATAGCAAAATAATAAGCTTTTTGGCTGTCCATTGCCTTAAACCAATATTCATTAAAATCATGTATCATGATACAATTGTATAGCTTATCAGGTGCTGTGCCGTAATAAAGGTTATAGGCGAATGCATTATCAACAGGTTCCCATTTGATGTAGGCACTGCGTTTGTCTTTTTCTGTTCTTAATACGATTAGGTTTTTTACATTTGTTGGTTTCTCTCCATTTCCATTGCCGAAAACACGTAAACCGCTAACGGCAAATTTTCCGGTAGGCATGTGAATGTTTACCATTTTAATAAACCTTGTTTTTACTGGTTTTTGAAGTTCAATGTAATCATGGGGCACATCGGTTTTATTCTCACTTTTATCAACAAGGGTAGCCCATTTTTTTCCATCTGTTGACGAAAGAATTTTATATTGATGATAAATACCAATTTGTTTACCAATAAATTCGGCATCCTGATCGGCATAATTGATCTGTATGGCATTAACAGTTGCAAGGCTGCCCAAATCGGTCTGAATCCATTCGCCATTATTTGCTGTTTTTGCGCTCCAATAGGTTTTAATGCTTTCATCTACTGCGTTATTGGCATTAAAGCTGCCTAATGTAGATGACACCGTTACTGGCTTTTTATAATTAATGAGCATCCAGCCTGGACCTGCAGGGCCATCTTCTTTTCTTTCGGAAGGTAAATAAAGTGGGTAATCGCCAAAGGCGGTATTGGTCCACATTACATCGTCTTTATCAAAACCAGTTGGCCAAATACCAATTCTGCGTTCCCATGTGTTTTTTACGCAGATGATACTGGTAGAAATGTGCCAGTAATTTTTACTGTTGTCTTGAAATGTTGCACCATGACCAGCACCACGCGAAAATCCGCCGCCTTTATAACTTAAAGGATCAGATTGTGGAGTAGAAGGGCTATCATAAAATAGAGGTTTATTTCCAACCACCACACCATCAGAATAGCCACTAAATTCAGTTCCAGGCGCACCATACTGAAAGTAATATTTGCCGTTATGTTTCGTCATCCATGCACCTTCAGCAAAAGGATCGAGGAAGGTGTCGTCCATGTATTCGCCAAAACGTTGCCAACCATATCTCCAGCTTTGAAGCAGATACATAGGCATACGGGTTCCTTTAGGTTTAAAAGTTTTGCGGTCTAACTCTACACCATACATGGGATAGTTGTTGCTGCTTCCGTTGTACATGTAAAATTTGCCATCGTCGTCGGTAAAAAATGAAGGATCCCAACCACCAATCTCCAAAGAATCGACCAATGGAAACCATTTGTTCCCTTTAGGATCGGTACTGCCCCATAAGGTGAAGTTTTTGGTGTAAGTGCTACCAAAAACCACCATGGTATCACCTACAATGCCAACGCCCGGTGCACAGAGTTCATCTTTGGTTTTATTCCAAGGGCGAAGAAATTTTCTTTCGTGAAATTTCCATTTTAACATATCGGCACTATGCCAATAGCCCCATTGGTTGGTGCTGAAAAGATAAAAGTCTCCTTTATAATTTACAATTACTGGATCGGCAGTGGCACGATGTTTCCCCCATTCGGTAAAAGATTCGAAGGGTGTATAACCATAATCGATATTAATCGGGTTACAATAGGTTTTCTGTTTTTGAGCAAATACCGCTAAAAATGAAGTGAAAAATAAAAATATAAGTATGATTTTTCTCATGTTGTCAGTTGTGTCAGTTTTTTAGCCACAGATTCACAGATTGTTAATTACCGTTTATATTGCAAGGATTTCTCGTTGCTATGCATTATTATTCCAACCTTTAACTTTTCTATACGTAGGTTGTGCGTCAGTTTTTTAGCCACAGATTCACAGATTATTTATCACCCGTTTGTACTGCAAGGATTTCTCGTTGAAATTAATTATTAAACCGACCTCCAACTTGGCTATACCCAGGTAATTAATTAATTGAGCGTAGTGTTCTTCTATTATTCCGGCTTTCAATTTTACTTCAAGAATAATTTCATCATATATTAAAAAGTCGGCATAAAATCGATGTGGTAAAATTGTTCCTTTATAGTTAATGGCATATTCCTTTTCTCTTGTATAAGGTATACCTCTTGTTATCAATTCATATTCAATTGCATCTTTATATACAACCTCTAAAGCCCTTTGCCAAGTATTCTATGAACTTCCATGGCAATCCCTATTATTGTGTAAGTTTCATCTTGAAGTGGATATTCATCTTCACTATAGATTTTTAGTCATTTTTTATTTTTAGCTTTTATCAGTATTAAGCTTATCTTTCGATTACCAACTTATAATCCACTACTTCTAACTATAATTTGTTAATCTGTGGCTAACTTTTTATAGAGGTTTTATTAATTATTTGTTTTTATATCTGGGCTTTCAAAGCCAAGCTTGATTAAGCCATTTTTTACATCAGCATTTTTCATAAATAACTTCCAAAGTAGGCCTGATCTGTAATTTTCGATCATCACTACCATAGGACCCTGGTCTATGCCTAAATATCTTTTAGGGTACCAGTTGTCAGTTTCAGAAAAGGCATCATAAAACCCATATTTCCCCCAAACTTTATCACCCAGATCTTCATAAAGGTGTCTGATTACCTTCATTGATTCTTTTGGTGTGTAGGGGATGGATGATATCGCAGCAGTAGGAGAGATTACGCCAAAATCTTCCTGAAGACTATGGGCAGCATAACCTTTTACCGAATAACTGGCCGTTAAACCCCAGTTATTTTCACCATAACCTTTAAATTTCTTTGGATTGGCAACACAATAATCGTGAATGGCCAATGTTTGGTTTACATTATTTTCCCAATAATCGGCATAACGGTCTTTTAAACCTTTTGGGTTTAAGCCTAAATAGGAATAATGAGCCCAAAATAATGGACCTACTGAATTTTTTGCGCCTTGGTAATCCAATGGGATGTGATGGCCATATAGATCGAAATTTGCTTTAATTGCACCACTTCTTGCCCAACCTTCATGATAAACTTCGGATGGGATACTGTGGGTAGGGGATGAAGCTGCCATAACATACATAATTAAACATTCGTTATAACCTTTAACAGCAAAGTTCATTTCCCAATTGTACTCTGGCGACCAATGCCAGTACAATACATTTTGTCCATTACGGAACCAGTTGAAGTCGATTCCCTTCCAAAGCTCATCTGCTTTTTTTGCCAGCGCTTTTTCGGGTTCGGTTCCATTTTTATAATATTCGTTGATACAGATTAAGGCCTGTGCAACAAATGAAGTCTCTACAAGGTCTCCACCATTATCTTTTTGTCCGAACGGACGTACTTTGGCAGTTTCGCCATTTATCCAGTGTGGCCATGCGCCATGAAAACGGTCTGCTTTGGATAAAAAATCCAATATTTTATTTAATCTTTCTAAACCTTCTTGTTTGGTTACATAATTTCTGTCAATTCCACTTAAAATAGCCATCAAACCGAAACCTGTTGCGCCTGTTGCAACGGTATTTTTATCATTTTCAGGGTATACATTATCCACATGGAAACGCTCTCTGCCAGCACCGGATGTTGGCTCGGCACCATCCCAAAAGTATTGGAAGGTTTGTTTTTGAACAAGATCTAATAGTTGTACATCCGATAGGTTTTTTTTGATTGAAAGATCAGGATTGTAGGTCTGATTTTCGCGCTGTGCACATGATGACAGTGTGAAAAGTATGAATGATACAAGAAGAAAATTTCGGATTATAAATTTCATTTCGGAAGTGGTAATGTTAAAGATTAGGGCTACTAAACCCAAGATTTTTCATGCCTGCCCTAACTTCTGGAGCCGACATAAATAAATTCCATATCAATTTGCTTCTATAATTTTCAATCATGACCACAATTGGCCCTTGATCTATCGCTAGTGTAGATGAGGCAAACCATTGATCTTTTAAAGAAAAAGCATCATAAAATCCATAATCTCCCCAGGTTTTATTACCGAGTTTATAATAAAAGTATTTAAGTGCTTGCATCGATTCTGTTGGTGTGTAAGGAAAAGATGATAAGGCTGCGGTTGGTGCAATTACGCCAACATCATTACCAGGTGCACTGGCTGTATACCCATTTTGAATATCACTTGCGGTTAAACCCCAGCAGTTTTCGCCATAACCATAATTTCCAAGCGGGTTCGCCTTACAGTAATTATAATTGATTAAAGTATGTGCTTTGGTTTGCGTTTCATAATTTGCATAAGCATCATTTAAGCCAGTTGGATTAATGCCCAAGAAAGAATAATGCGAAAAGAATAAAGGCCCGCCATTAGCTACCCCTAATGGAAGTTGAACACCATAATAGGTATTGCCATTTTTCATGGTGCCATTTTGCGCCCAACCATTGTCGTAAACAGTTTTAGGGATCGAATAAGTAGGTGAGGCTGCAGCCATTACATAGGTGATTAAACATTCGTTCCAGCCTTTAATAGGTAGGTTAATATCCCAATTGTAATTCGGGCTCCAATGCCAATACAGCATATTACTATTATCTTTTCTGTACCAACTCCATTCTACGCCGTTGTATATTGCATTAATATCAGCTCTTAATGTAGTTTCTGCTGCGTCAGTTCCATTAAAGTATTGTCTGGCTGTGATTAAACCTGCCATTAAAAATGAAGTTTCTACCAGATCGCCGCCATTGTCTTTAGTACTAAAAAGAATTACTTTTCCTGTATTTCCATCTAACCAATGTGGGTAAGCTCCATGAAAACGATCTGCATTTTTTAAAAAAGCCACCATTTTTTGTATTCGGGCCAAACCATCAGCCCTACTAATAAAATTTCTGCTGATTCCGGTAACCAAAGCCATAATGCCAAAGCCCGATCCGCCAGAAGTTACGGTGTTTCCTGAAGTATTTCTTTCTCTGGCCAAACCACTGGTGGGGTGGGCAAAATCATAGAAATATTTAAAAGTTTGTTTCTGAACTAATGTTAAAAGATCTTCGTCACTTATGCGGGTAAATTTATCAGCATCATCTACCGCTGTAATGAGGTTTACTGCAACAGCTGATTGGAGTTTGCTTCCTGTTTTTGAAAGCAGACCAGTATTAACATTTAAAATATATTTTGTAATAGGTTGTAATGCCGAAGTGGTAATTACAACTGTATTATCGTTGTTCTCTAATTTGGAAGTGAAAGCGGCCTGATTTCCAGCTGCATCGGTAAGAGTAATATTTGCGGTTAAGGAGTTATTATTAATAGGTGAGGAGAATGTTATTTTGATAATTGGGCTATTATTTAAGCCATAATAGATAAAACCGCTGTATGTGCCATTTACCGTAAGATCAGAAAAAGAATATGTAGTTTGGGCAGGTGAAGTTTCTTTAATAGGATTTTCCGTACCTTTTTTACATGAGAAAAGCGTAGTTAGAAGAACTAAATAAAGAATCCAGATTTTATACATGAAAGGAGTTGAATAATGGTTGCCATTTCTGGCAACCATTAAGTGTGTATTATTAAAAAGATTAATATCCAGTGTTTTGGGTTAATAAACCACCACTTAGATCAATTTCAGTTTGTGGAATGGGCCAAACTTCATTTTTGTTTGCTTTCCAACCTTTTACACCGAAAACAGCAGTACCACGACCTTGTCTGATTACATCAAAATAGCGGTCATATTCCATAGCCAATTCTACGCGTCTTTCGTTCCAAATGGCATTACGCAATGTCGTTTGATCAGTTGAAGTAATTTTTGGTAAGATAGTAGCATTACCCTGTCTGGCTCTAGCCCTAACAATTTCTAAAGAACTTATTGCCTGTGTTGCGTTTCCCAATTCGTTGGCTGCTTCAGCATTCATCAATAATACATCTGAATAACGCATTACCCGGAAGTTCTGTTGGCAACCTTCATTATAACCATCTTGGAATAAATTAAATGGTACGTATGATTTTTGATTGTACATAGGGTTATCTCCGGTAGCAGGAATAACATCACCTTCTGGAGTAGTTTCGCCTCTGAATATAATGGTAGCATCTCTTCTAGGATCAGAAGTATCAAAAGCAGCAGCTAATGCTGCGGTTGGCACATTAAATCCCCAGCCTCCACCTGTGCTTCCTCTAACGCCCTGTACCTGAGAGAACTGAGAATTTGAAGCGCCTGGATTACCAGCTACCAATGCACATTGAATTTCAAAAATAGATTCAGGGCCATTTTCATTATTGGTTCTGAAAACCTGTTCGAAGTTGGGAAGCAAAGAGTAACCCATTGTCATCACAGAATTGGTTAATGATAATACATCAGCCCATTTTTTCTGATACATGGCAACTTTTGCGTGTAAACCTAATGCAGCACCTTTTGTAGCACGACCTAAATCAGCAGCGCTATAAGTTTGAGGTAAAATACTTGCTGCATCATTCAAATCAGTTTCGATTTGTGCATATACAGTAGCTTTAGGTGATTTTGGTATATTGTATTGACTTGTTTCTTTTGGAGCGGTAAGCCTTAAAGGAATATCGCCAAAGGCCCTGACTAAACGAAAATAAGATAAAGCGCGTACAAATTTAGCTTCAGCCAAATATCTTGCTTTTAAACTCGCATCCATGTTTATTTTGGGTATATTATCCAATACCTGATTGCAATAATTGATATTTTGATATTGTGCACTCCAAAAACCAGATAACTGACCATCAGAAGCATCTACAGTAAAAGTATCATAGCTATTAAAAAATGTTGCATCGGTTGGGCTGCTACCTTTTTCAGCCTCATCTGCACCTGTGCTTTCAATTGCAATTGCAGGGAATGATGTATTACCCCATGCCCTAAGTCCTGCGTAAATTGCATTTACTCCCTTAGTTGCATCATCAGAAGTTTGCCAGAATACCTGACTTGCCTGTTGTGCTTGTGCAGGAACATCTAAAAAGCTTTTTTTACAAGATGAAGTAATGGCTAATATGCCAATAAAACCAACACCTGCTATAGCTTTAATATATTTATTTGTTAAATTCTTTTTCATGATAAATGGGATTAAAAAGTAACGTTTACACCAAAATTGTAAGTAGCATAAAGCGGATAAACATTGGCATCAAGACCAGCGTTCAAAGTGGTATTACTTAAGCCAGAACTTATCTTGGCCGCATTATCTACTGCAGCAGGACCAACTTCTGGGCTAAAACCTTTATACCCAAAAATGTTCAGTGCATTTTGTGCATTTGCATAGAATCTTATTTTTTGGATTTTCCATTTATTAAGTACAGTTTTTGGAAGCGTGTAACCCAATTGGATATTACGTACCCTGAAGTATGAACCGTTTTCTACATAGAAAGAGTTCGGACTTGAGTTTGCCGCTGAGCCAACATTTGCTGATGGGTAAGTATTTGATGTTCCTGCACCATGCCATCTGTTATCATAAAAATCTTTGGTGAAGTTTTCATTTCCATAACGGAATGCAATATTCGAATTATATACGTGAACACCCGCTACACCTTGAAAATCTAAAGCTAGATCAAAGCTCTTGTAGGCAAAAGCTGTGTTAAAACCATAATTAAACTTTGGATTAGGATTACCTAAAGTAACTTTATCTCTAGAATCAACTACACCATCACCGTTTGTGTCTTGGTATTTAAAATTTCCAGGAGCAGCCCCCGATTGGGTAGGAGAAGCTGCAATATCAGCTGCGTTTTGAAAAATACCAACTACTTGGTAACCATAAAATTGACCGATTGGTTCGTTTACTACAGTTCTTGTTGCTAAATAACCATTGGTTACACCAATACTTCCTGAATAAATTGGTGTGGCACCCGATTCTACTGATAATACCTTGTTCTGATTATAGTTTAGATTTGCACCGAATGAATAAGCAAATCCTCCATCTGTTTTATCACTCCAGTTTACTGAAACATCAACACCTCTGTTTTGGATGTCGGCTTGATTACCTAAAACTTGATTATCTACCGTTCCTAAGTTTAAGAATGTTGGAAGGAAGAAAATAGCTCTAGACGTTTTTCTGTTGTAATAATCGGCTTCTACAGTTAATCTGTTTTTTAAGAATGCAGCTTCGAACCCAATATTTGTTCCAACGCCTCTTTCCCAAAAAATACTAGGTGGAACAACTGTGTTGATACTAGCACCCGTTGCAGCTACATTATTGAAAATAGCAATTAATGCTGCATTTTGTGCTACTAGTTGTGTAGCAGGATTTGAAGGAACATTCGCGTTACCTACTTTACCCCAGCTACCACGAATTTTTAAATTATCAAAAATATGCTGATCCTTCATGAAATCCTCCTGAGTAACTACCCACCCAGCTCCTACAGAAGGAAAGTATCCCCAGGTATCGAAGCCGAAGAACTGAGAAGCTCCATCAGCACGAATTGAAGCATTTAATAAATATTTGTTTTTGAAGGAATAATTTGCTCTGGCGAAATATGAGGCGAAGGTTGTTAATGCACCGGCATCAAGCACACTCCTTGTCGCAGCATCACCCAATGCAAGGTAAAGATCGCTTTCGCTATTGTAAGGTACATTGGTAGCCCCTGCATTTAATGTATATGTTTTTCTGCGTTGTGCTGATTGACCTACCAATAACGTTAAGTTGTGGTTTTCATTAAATGTATTCTGATAAGTCAAAGTATTTTCTACAATCCAATTACGGGTTTCAATACGTTTAATGTCTAATTGGCTAATGGCTCTCTTTTGAGCGAATGTTGCATTATAGACTGGAGCATAAGTGCGTGTTTCTGATTGACCAAAATCACCACCAAAACTTGTTTTGAATGTGAAATGTTTGGCGAATTTTAGTTCTGCATAAACATTTCCTGTAAATTGATAAGCCTTAGTTTTTTGATTAAAGAAATCCAGAGTTGCCTGGGGGTTGAAGTTTGCCCCATCTCCAAGGCTCTGTGTATTTGGATCACCATAACTGCCATTTGCATTAAACACAGGTACTGTTGGAGATGCAGAGAATAACTGGTGGAAGATACTTGTTGGTGCATCATTAGAGTTATTCATTACGCCAGTAACATTATAACCAACTTTTAAAGGTTTGAATACCTGAAAATCATTTGATAAACGGGCGGTGTACCTTTTAAAGTTGTTATTTTTGACAATTCCATCCTGATCTAAATAACCCAAAGATAAATTATAAGTTGATTTTTCTGATCCACCCATAATTGAAATTTGATGATTCGTAACCATTGCATCGCGAAGAATTTGGTTATACCAATTAGTTCCTGTGCCTAAACTGGCAGGGTTTGAAAATAAAGGCGCTGAACCGTTAGAAGAATACAACTCGTTGATAATTGTACCATACTCTGTTGCGTTTGCCATTTCGACCTGGTTGGTTACTTTTTGGAAACCTACATAACCATCATAATTTACAGTCGGCTGAGAATTAAGCTTTCCCTTTTTTGTTGTCACCAAGACTACACCGTTAGCTGCACGAATACCGTAGATTGATTGAGCGGATGCATCTTTTAGAACACTCAGGTTCTCAATGTCGCCTGGATTTAAAAAATTAATATCATCATACCAAACCCCATCTACCACATACAATGGCTTATCATTGCCGAAAATAGTACCTAAGCCCCGAATACGAATCTGCGGTGATGAACCTGGTGCTCCATTATTGGTTATTGAAACACCTGCAACTTTACCCTGTAATGCACTTACTGCATTTGTAGAAGCCTGCTTTGAAATTTCTTCACCTTTTACTGACGCTACAGAACCTGTAACATCAATTTTTCTTTGCGTACCATAACCCACAACCACAACCTGCTCTAATTGCTGTGTTGATGATGCTAATGATACATTAATAGTTGTTTGATTATTTACAGCTTGCTCAAGTGCTGTATAGCCTACAAAGTTGAATACCAGTGTAGCGTTGGCCGGCGCGCTAAGTGAGTAGTTGCCGTTCACATCTGTTTGCGTA
>Ga0308165_1003761_pt1 | contig 15892 bp, 14 predicted proteins | sample PhyWR2_FD_201032 | JGI IMG/M metagenome (GOLD analysis project Ga0308165, IMG submission 201032) | Phyllosphere microbial communities from UC Gill Tract Community Farm, Albany, California, United States - DLSLW.R2 | ecosystem: Host-associated > Plants > Phyllosphere > Unclassified | place: USA...
AAGGTGGACGTAAGTTCTGGGCATTGGCGAGAACAGGGCAATCGGCAGCATTAAAAAGCACAGATGTCAGTAACGGCTACATTTTGTTGGCAACAGCATGTGATGGTACGTTAGCAACCACGGCGCAATTCACTAGTGTTCGAGTGGTATGTAATAACACTTTAAGTATTGCGATAAGAGGACAAAACAGTGGAGATGGTGTAGTGAAAGTACCCCATAGCACCAAGTTCGATGCAGAGAAGATCAAGCAACAGTTGGGTATTTCTATTAAAAACTGGGATGAGCATATGTATGAAATGAAGCAATTGAGTCAAAGGAAAGTGACCCATCAAGAAGCGGCAGCTTATTTCGATGCAGTGTTTAATAACACGACGATGAGTACTATAGATCAGGAAGAAAGTATTATTCAGTATTACCTTAAAGCAGCATCCATGGACAAAAAATCAAACTCCAAATCTGAACCAAATGGTCGAGCCATGTCGAAGGCTATGGAAATGTTTAATGGACAGGGACGGGGAGCAGAGTTAAGTTCAGCGAAAGACACAGCTTATGGTTTACTTTGTAGTATTACCGAGTTTGTTGATCATGAGCGCCGTGCGATGAGCCGGGATCATCGATTAAATTCAGCATGGTTTGGGATGGGAGCGACAATTAAGCAGAGAGGATTGGAGCAAGCTCTTACGATGGTTGGGGATGGAGCGGCTAAATTAGCCTAAGTAATAGCCGTATAGTATAGAGCCTGTTTTTTAAGCAGGCTCTATATTTTTTAACTTTAATTTATTATATTTGCTCTAAATACTTCTAAGCCTTATCTATGGTTAAGAGAAAATAAGTATGGATAATTATAATAACGATATTAAAACGAATGCTCCGTATCGAGCCTTTAAAGATAAAGATATAGTCCTCAAAATAGTTCCAAGATTCAAGCCAAATGATCACGTCTTACAATTAAATAATTGAGCTCATTTTTCTACAGTACTTAATGTTTGGAGAAGTCCGATAAATTGTAACGCCAGTTTAGATTCTGGCTGTTTGTCATCTCCATTTGCAGTAAAGACAACACAAACATCTTTTCCTTGAAGAGTTTGACCTATAAAAGAAAAATTGAGAACTCCATTTTCTGACCCACCTTTAAAACCAATTTTTTTCCAATTTAAGTTTTTAAAAAGAGGATTATGAATATTATTCAAAGCAGGAGCATCTTTAATACTTTCGAGAGTGGCGCAGATTTCATTAGTTGTCATATACCATTCAGCTTGTTGCCATGTTGCTGTTTTAGTAATGTCATCAATATCGGGTAATGGCAATTTGTCTAGTCCTAAAAGGATCTCATTTTTCCCTTTTTGATTACTAGTACTATATTTAGCCCTAAGCTCATCATTATTAGAAGAGATCAATTGGAAAAATTCTCTAGTAGTCAAAAGAGGAGAATTTCTAGGAGAAAAAATTTCAATATTAGATTTTTTAAGTAAATGTATAAGGTTATCAGTAGCTGTATTGTCACTTGATTGAATCATTAATTGAGCAAGTATTTCTAGATTTATAGGAGTTTTAGCTGGAAGCATTTGCAAAACCCCTGATGGCAATGAGCGACTATTTTCTTCAAGTAAAATAACATCATCACGTTTAATTTTTCCTGCCTTAATAGCTTCTTCATAAGCTTTGAGAACTAACAATTTAAAAGTGGACCCGACAGCCATAGGAGTTTTATTGTTATCAGCAAAAATTGGTTTTTTATCTATAGTGATTAAAAGAGACTTGCTACCGATGGCAGAGTCTTGTAAATTTTTAATTGCTTCATCTAATTTAACATTAATGAATTTTGGTGAACCGAACCAAAGTGTACTTATTTGATTGTTATCATCAAAGCCAATCGTAACCGGTACTTGAGCTTTTTCAAAATAAGCAAAGCCTTTACCATCTACTACATCTACCGATTTTAATACACCAAATGATAACTTTAGTTCAGCAATAATTTTTTTTAGTTGCGGTGCGGGAACTTGTTCTAAAAAAATAGGACTGAATAAAGATATGTTTAAAGGTTCTTCATTAAAAATTAGTAAAATTTTATTTGATGCTAAATTATTTGTTGATTGTGTTGCTGCTAAAGAGTTAGTGGCAACAATAGGGGAAACAGACATGACCATAACTCCTATAGCAAGAAATAATGCTCTAGTAGTATACATTTTTTTTAATATCTTTCTCTTCATTTCTAGTCTTCCCAATAAAAAGTTAAGTTTATCGTAACTTTACAATAAGAACAAAGTATCAAACAGGCTCTTAGAATATACTTCACAACAGTAAATCAAATTTACTTAATTTCAAATAACTAATAAATATCCTTAGTATCAAGCATACCGATAGAAGTAAGGAGCTTGTAGCGAGTTATTATAAAATTATTTAATGAATAGTTGTAATTCTCATTGGCCTCAATGAAAACATTTTGTGAATTTAATAGTTCAATAATATTCCCAACACCATTTTTATATCGACCGGATGTAATTTCTACGTTTGCAAACGCATTGGTCTTTAAGTTTTCAAGTATTTGTAAGTTTTTTTCCTCATTTTTTAATTCATAATAATAATTAATAATCTCTAAAGATAAATCTTTTTCAGTAAGTTTTTTTTCATTGAATGTTTTTTCCAGTTGGTTTTCTGCTTCAATTTTTCTATAGTGATTCTTAAAACCATTAAATAATGGGGCAGAGATTTTTATACCAAAATCAATTGTATTATCAACACTTTCGAAAGGAACAGCTCCTAAACGATTGTTATTTAAAAAGTCAGAGGTAATATATACTTTTGGGTAGTTTTCTGACTTAATTACTTGTATGTTATTTTTGGCTGAGTCTATTTTATAATCTAAACTTATTAAATCTGGATGTTTTTCTTTTGCTATATTTATTAATTCATTAATTGGTTTTATTTCTAAGTATTTATTAATTTCAATTGGTTTGAGTGAAAATTCTTTTTCGATAGGAAATCCCATTAGAAAGCCAAGAGATCTCATATTTATTTCGATTTGACTCTGAGTTTCATTTCTTTTTGAAATTATTTTTAAAACATTATTATAAGAACTCAAAACATCAGATTTATTATTTGTACCAACATCATATCTAGTTTGCGAAATTAATAAATTTTTTTTTGCGATACTTTCACTTTGAATTATAGATTTTAAATTTTCATTTAATAATAAAATTTTATAGTATCTTTCAATAACATCCATTGAAACTTTTTGAATGCTAGAGTTGTATTGAGCAAGGGATATATTTAAAAGATCTGTTAATAATTTATTCTTGGAGTTTTTATATCCAAAATCGTAAACTAATAGGTTAGCTTGTAAGGATACTCCATATCTCTCTGAATCAGTTTTATAACTTAATTGAGGAGCATCCTTAACTTTATAGTTTGATTTCCCTATATTGTAATTACTTGACAAGTTTAATTGAGGATAATAATTAGATTTTTCAATATCTATTTGTAAAACCTTGTTTTTAACCTCAGTCCATTGAATCTTTAAGTAAGGGTCATTGCATAAAACATTCTCAATTGCCTGAGATAAGGCTATATCAATTTCTTCTTTAGGTTGACAAAAAGTATCACTTTTCATGTCTTGAAAAATTTGAGGGATTGTCTCACCATGTGAAAATGATGAAGAAACTACAAAAAGAGAAATATAAAAATAACGCATCATTTATTTGAAATATCCTTAACTAAGATGTCACTGATAATTTCTCCGTTTGATAAAGTAATAACTCTATCATTGGAATATATAGTTTCTGGACGATGAGCTATTATAATTTTAGTAATATTTAATGATTGAATATTATTATTAACTTCTGCCTCTTTAAAAATATCTAAATGACTTGTTGCTTCATCAAGAAACAAAATTTTTGGCTTTTTATAAAGTGCTCTTGCCAAAAGTATACGTTGCTTTTGACCCCCTGATAAAACACTTCCTAGTTCACCGATCAAAGTTTGATAGCCCATTGGCATACGTTTAATATCGTCATCTATAGCTGCAATTTTTGCACATTCTTCAATTAAATTTTGATTAGGATTGGAATCAAAAAAACTAATATTTTCAATAATTGATCCAGCAAATAAAATATCATCTTGAAGGACAACGCCTATTATTTCTCGAATAGGGGCGAGGCCTACAAGATCGCTTTGTTTATCAAATATTGATATATATCCAGAGTTTTTATTTAAAATACCTATTATTAAATGCATTAAAGTTGTTTTTCCACAACCAGATGCACCTGTCAACGCAACCGATTGACCTTCAGGAACTTCAAGATTTAAATTTTTAATAATATAGGGTTCAAAATCTGAATACTTAAAACTAAGATCATTAATACTTATAGCAATATTATTTTCTACAGAAGAAGAGTAGTCTTGTAAGTATAATTTTTCTGGTTCAGAAAAGACTATATCAGCTAATCGATCAACTTCAACTCTTAATGTTTTAATTTCAATATATTTTTCAATCAAGGAAGAAAATCGAGTGATAAATTGATTTTTATAAGCAATAAATGCCATAAAAATACCGACAGAAAAAATACTGTCTATAACTAAAGAGGCTCCAAGCCAAATAATTATAATATTCTCAAGCCCAAAAATAATACCATTACAAAATCTAAATAAAATATGAAATTTTTGTGTTTGAAGGTTAGCATTAATTTGATTTACAAGTAAATTAAGCCATGAAGTTTTTCTAGACTCTTGATTTTGAAAAAGCTTAATAGGTTTTGTTCCACGTACAGTTTCCATGAAATGACTATTTTGCTTTGCAGCATGGATAACTTCAGATGCTAAGGCATTCTTCAAAGGTAAATACGATAAAAAACGTAATAAAGAGTATACTAAAATAGCGACTAAGGATACAAAAGTTAATAAAGGACTATATAGAAACATTAAAATTAATGTTAATGTTGCCATTAAGCCATCAAGGATTGCTTCAAAAAAAGTCGAAGTCAATGTTCTTTGAATATTATCAATAGAATTAAATCTTGAAACTGCATCTCCTAAACTTCTTTTCTCAAAATATGAAACGGGGAGATTGATCAGATGATTAAAAATATTAACACGCCATTGAATATTTATGTGTGTACTCATATGGAGCATAAACCATGCTCTGACTACTATTATTAATTGTTGTAGTATCAAAAGTAGAGAAAAGCCAATAATCAACGTAATTAAAAGACTTCTATCATCTGATAAGATTACATAATCGATTACCCATTGAAGTAAAAGGGGGGAAAGTAGTGTAAGCAGCTCTAAAGTAAGTGCTAAAAATATAATTTGAGAAAGTGACTTCCAAAGACCCTGAATATTACCAACTATGTCTTTAAGTTTTAATTTGCTTAAAAATTTATCTTTCTTAAAATCAGCATTTGGCCAAATTTCTAAAGCAATACCTGTAAAACTACGGGAAAAATCATCTAAAGAAATTATTCTTCTTCCAAATGCAGGATCTATAACAATAACTGTGCTATGTTGAACTTTTTCAAGAACGATGAAATGATTAAAATTCCAGTGAATTATGCAGGGAAGTTTTAATTGAGTTAATTTATGGAGTTCTAATCGTATTGGACGCGTTGTTAAGTTAAGATTATTTGAAATATGAATTAATTGATTCAGCGTACTTCCTTTTTGAGATATATTAAATTTTCTTCTTAAGGAGACCAAATCTGTGGTGTAACCATGATAAGCTGCAATAATTGTAATGCAAGCTAAACCGCATTCTGACGATTCAGTTTGTAAAATAATCGGTAAGCTTTTCCTAAAATTTAAACTTATGTAGTCGGTAATTTTCATAGTTTATATATTTTTCTCATAGATACTTAACAGTGGTAAGAATATCCACTCATATATATTACGAGTTTCTAAAAATATATCAGCGTCTAGTGTCATACCAACTTTCAACGGCGTTTTTGTCGCATAGGTACTCATACTTTGATTTTGTATTTCAACTTTTACAATGTAAACATTTGCAGTTTTTAATTTTTCTAAATTTATTTGATTGGAATTAGGTAATTCATTGATATTCATTGTACTTTTTGAGATAGAGGAAACTCTGCCTATTGCTTGACCAAATTTTTGATAAGGAAATGCGTCATATCTTAATTTAACGATCTGGTTGGTTTTAATAAAACCAATGTTTTGAGGAGGAACATATAAAATAGCTTCTAAAATAGAGTCTTTGGGAATAATAGCAACTACTGGTTTATTCGTTGTTACTTGTTGCCCAACTTCAGTTGTTACAGAAGTAATTGCTCCATCAGCTGTAGCTTTAATAGTAAATTCTCTTTGTGATTGATTATCAATAATTTCCTGTTCAATGTTAGTCAGTTGTTTGTCAATATTTATTAAATTATTTTCATAATTAAGATGTATGGTCCTTAGAGTAGAAATTTTGTTGTTTAACTCCATATTCTTTGAAATTAATTCACTTTCAAAATTTTTTAAGTTTTGCTGCATTTGTAAAAAGATATCTTTTTTACTCTGAAATTCTTCTTTCGAGATATAATCCTTTTTAAATAAATTTTGATATCTTTCGTAGTTTTCTTTAGCTAAATAAACTCTATCTCTTTGTTCTTTTATATTGTTTTCTATTTTAAGTAATTGATTTTCAATAGACGAGATATCATTTTTAGTTAGTAAAATATCATTTTCCAGATTACTATTAAGTTTATTCTTTTCTTCGTTATTTAATAGTTTTCTTAATTCAATTTGCTTCAGTAGTGAATGATTCTTATCTTCATTTGAATAAAAGTTAAGAGTTGAAACAGTAAATAATTGGTCACCTTTGTTTACAGCCATATCTTCAACAATAAATTTTTTTTCGACATTCCCATTATTTTTTGGGTAAATGTAAATAAGGCCTTCCTTGGGCAATAATTGTCCATGCACAGTTGCTCTTTGAGTAAATTTTCCAAAAATAACAAAACATACGATAGCAATACTAATAGAGCTAAACGCTATAGTTAATGTCTTAAAAGATGCAGGGCGAGAAAGAATAACTTTACCTAACCATTGCGATTCTTGTGCTTTGATAGCTTCTTTTCTAAAAGAAATTTTGCGGTTGCTCATTTCTATAATAGGGATTAGATGATTCAAGTATTTGGAGAATATAATACTATAATTTTCATTATAATGACTATTTATGTAGATAAATTTAAAAATAAATGTAAGATATATATGTAATGTTAGTTCTTTTTGGATTTAGGATGATAGATTCTAGCGTCATGAAGCTTGAAAGCTCATACTCTAATTTTATTTGGTCTTTAGATGAAGATGATAAAAAAAAGTATTATTTAACAAAGCGTTTTTTAGAAATTTACACTGGAAATGACCAGCTGAGAAATATCATTAATATGGGAGTACCTTTAGAAACTCTTGATAATAATTTTAAAGATACAAATCTAACTTTATCAGACTTTTTACCTATATTTGATACCTCAATAGTACCTACTGATTTAGAAAAGGCAGAGATAGAAAAAAAGTGGCCATATGCTAATATTTGGTGGCGATATGTTGATACAGTACAAGACTTTAGAAAAAAAATACTTGAAACAGGATCAACTAATGGTTTGAACAATCTCTTTGATGTCTGGCGTCAACGTCAAATAAATAGAACTGCTTTTGAATTAGGTCCCAAAGGTTCTGGAATAATTCATGCACCAATTGCCTTTGAATTATCTGATGGTTGTTCAGTCGGTTGTTGGTTTTGTGGTATTTCGGCTGAAAAATTTAAGGGGCATTATTCATTAAAAGAAGATAATGGCAAAGAATGGAAGGAAATACTTCATGCAACTAAAAAAATATTAGGTAGTGGGATGAGGTCTGGTTTTTGTTATTGGGGAACAGATCCTTTAGATAATCCTGAATATTTAGATATTTTAAAAATATATGATGAAATTGTTGGTGTAGTTCCACAAACTACTACTGCAATTCCTTTAAAAAATATTGAATTAACTAAGAGTGTGCTTGAATTTTGGAAAGTTAAAAAAAATTATCCAATAAGATTTTCAATATTGACAAAAGCTATTTTGCAGAAAGTTCATGACCAATTTACTGCTGAAGAATTATTCGGTGTGGAAATGGTTTTACAGAATACTGGAGCAATGCATGAAACAAAAACAGGAGCTGGACGGGCATATTCTGCTGAAAAGGAAAAAACTTTTTTTAAAAGTACAAAATCCAAAAAATCGAAAAAAGTAATGTCAGATGCGACTATTGCATGTGTTTCAGGCTTTTTAATTAATATAGTAACAAAAAAGATTCGTTTAATAACACCGACCTTACCATCAGAGGAATGGAAAGATGGTTTTAAAGTTATTTCAGAAAATACCTATTCGGACCCACAGAATCTACATGAAATAATGATTGAAATGATAAATACGCATATGTATTCTAAAATTAATCATTTAGGAAAAATAAAATTAAATAATACAATTAGAATTACAGAAGATGAAAATGTTTATTTTGAAAGTCCAAATGTAAAAATGCAATTTTCTTATTCAAAAAAAATTTTAGATTTAATTTTATCCGGTAAATATTCAGCTTTAGATCTAGTATGTAATTTGACTGAAGATGGAACAAATCCTTTAGAGACTTTTCATTTAATAGATTTCTTATGGATGAATGGTTTTATTGAAACAGAATGATAAATCTAATTTGGAGAATTTATGAGTATTAATAATTCTGAATCTGAAAAAACTTTAGCTCTTTATGATATTAAAGAACTGAAAAAAGTTTTAGAAGATGATTTTAGCCTAAATGCTATTTTGAATATGAGTAATCATAATTTTGGTACTAATTTTTCTAATGAAGAATTAATAAAGTATATTACGGCCGAGCTAAATAAAGCAATTACTGCGCAAAAATATGCAGTTAAAGGAAATGACGATTCATGGGTTGAGATTTCATTAGATGATCCAATTTTACAAGGGGTATCTGGTGGAGATGATGATTCTAACCTGATTAATATTAATACCACTACTAACGTAAACCAATCAGTTACTTTGAATATGATGGTTTTTGCTGTTTTAATCATTATCATGGTAGTGGCATTAGCACAAAATGATGGTGGATTTTGTTGTTTCCCTAGAAAAACTTCTGTAAGAAAAGTTGATGGGACTAAGACTTCGATTAAAGATATTAAAATTGGAGATAAATTAGCCGCTTTTGGTGGAGGACAAAATACAGTTATTGAAAAAATTATTTGTCATGTTAACCCTGGTGATAAAATTTATCAAATAAATGACCAGATAGAATGTACCTGGGAACAACTATTTTTAAGTGTTGAGGGGATCTGGTTAGCAGTAAATTTAGACGGGTACAAGTTATATCGTGAGTTAAAAAGAATATCAAACCCTGATTTTGGTCTTTCTGATGAAGATATTAAACAAATATCTGTGGGAGATCAGATATATTATATGGATGAATTAAAATATATTGAGAAATTTGATTATAGGATAGTAGATCAAAAAGAAACATTATATTCATTTGTAGTTGATGGTAATAAAACCTTTTATGCGAATGACTACTTAGTTGAAAGTCAGGTAAATAGAATACCTACTAATGTATAAGAGGAGCTTGTAGTAATGAAACCTATAGTTATAGAGCTCTTGGATATAGATGGTAGCAAAAAAAATCTTATTTACGATGTTCAGAGAAATTTACTTCTATGGGAGAGTGATAATTCTGAGGTTTCATTAAGTAGAGTTGGCCGGAAATATAAAATTCCTGACGAACCGTGGGAGCATTATACACAAAAAAAAATTAGCCCAATTTTACCAGGTTTGAAAAAGGGCCCCTTTAGATTAGTTAAAATTCAACTAGGTTTAAGTTGTAATTTTAAATGTGACTATTGTGCTCAATCTCCAAAAGAAAACTCTTTAGAGGTAAGGAGAGGGGCAAATAGAGAAGAAAGGGAAAATTTTGTAAATAATCTTTTAAATTATTTACAAGTCGATGAGCATGTCATATTTGAACTTTGGGGAGGAGAGCCTTTTCTTTATTGGGAAACTTTTAAAGAAATTTCTGAGAGTCTTTTAATAAGTTTTCCTTTTTGTAAAGTTAGAACTACTACTAATGGCTCTCTCATAAATCAGGAAATTTTTGATTGGATATTAAGAAATGAAAGAGTTGAAATTATACTAAGTCATGATGGGCCTGGAACGCATCGTGATCAAGATGTTTTAGATAATCACTATATAAGAAAATTATATACTGAGTTATTTAAGCTTAATAGACATTTAAAATTTAATTGTGTATTAACTATTGATAATTTATCAGTAGAAGAAATAAGAAAATATATCGCAGATAAACTAAATACCTCATGTGAGTATATATTACTTTTAACAGAAGGTTTGGCTATGCCCATTAAGCAGGCAGTTTCATTGCCTTCTTTGCTTGACCTGACCGGACTATATAGAGAAATGATTGATGGGAATTCTTTGTTTATTTTTGGCAATGAGCTTCAGGATTTTTTTGACATAATATCCCAGCGTAAACCAAACGTCTGTGTCGAGCAAAAATGTGGGTTAGACAGAGAAGATGTAATCGTAGTCAATGTTAAAACCCAAGATATTGTTACTTGTCAGAATACCTTGCCTGAAGGAAGACATAAATTAGGCAATCTTAAGGAAATCGAATCTGTCCAACTTAATACAGCTTATCATTGGAGGTCACGACCTAACTGCGAAAACTGCCCTGTGTTGAATTTTTGTAGAGGCTGTTGTTTGTATTTAGAAGGTGAGAGTTTCAATAGAGCTTGTTTATCACAGTTTTATTATAGATTGCCATTTTTTTCTGCCGCTTTATATTGGATAACAGGGTTAACCCCTATAAAAATGAAAAGTTTTATGGGTGAAATAGATTTGTCTGAAATGACCTTGAGTTAATGAAATTATATGAAAGAAATTGATATTTTTGTAGAACGTTCTGATGGGCGAATATGGCCTGTACCTGGTGTATATGCCTCTAAAAAGGATTTTGAAAATGAAGGGTTTAAAGCTAGTGTGCATGATACTTTTTTAAATATTCCTGATAAAGTGATAATTGAATATTTAAATAAATTTCAGAATAACTCTTATAAAAAAATTATTGTTTTTATTGGTGGATTTACATATGAAAAGGTTTCACCATTAACAAAACAATGGTTTAAACTAATTAATAATAAAATGAAAGATTTAAAGAATAAAATTGATCAAATAGAAATTTCAATTATTGGTTTTTTTGCAGATTTTATTGATGTTAAAGATTTTTTTGATCAAGCTGATTATGTATATATAAATGGTTATGATTCTTTCTTTAAATTTATGTCTGATAGGGTAAAATTAAAAACTACTTTAGATCCATTGAAACGGAAAAATGCAGATTATCTTCCTGCTAATGGATTTATTTGGCGCTCTAAAAATCTTATGATAGATATGCCCTCTTTAATTTGTCCAGTAGGCTTATGTGCAAATTGTATTTATGACTTTAAAACCTGTACAACTTTTAAAAAAGCAAAAGAATATGATTTAGAGAATGACTTTAACCACCTATATGAAGAAATTATTAGTACAGATTTACCTTTAAATTTAGCGCTCACAGGAAACTCTTTAACGCTTTCTAATGAGAAAATTATTCTTACATATCAAATGCTTGAAAAGATGTCGAGGAGAGGGGATTTTGAATTACATCTTGATGTGAATTTCCCGCAATTTTTTTCTTTCGAACAAGCATGGAAACTTGTTGAAGATAATAATATAGGATCTTTAAGGCTGGTTATTCCTGCTTTAACTAGAAAGGGGTTACAGTTATATGGACATTCAAATTTTGATATAGAGTCATCATTATTAAAATTAAGAGAAATTGTAGGGCGTACTACATTTATAATGGTTGAACTAATTATAGGTCTCCCTGGTGATACTATTGATGTTATAGAAAGTAAAATATCTTATTTAGAAAGTTTTGTTGATATTATTAATATACAAGTTATTTCTATCCATAAAGACTCTAAATTAATGGATCATTCTGATTATATAAAGATTTCTGAAAATCTAGATATATGGGGTAACTGTGAATGGGAGCTGCCCGATGTGTCAAGGAGTGAGCTTGCTATATGGTTAGATAATTACCAAAAAGAGAAATTAAATTCTATTATTAACTTTAATTACTCTTCATTTACTGAGGTTTTACATGCTAGTAATAATAGATTTTCATCATTTGAAATTAGAGAAAATCTTGATAAGTTAGAAAATAATAAGCCGAATTGGCTTACTTCTAAACTGTTTTTGGATCGAATAGAGCTGAATAAAGATTATGTTAATGCTTATCTTGAAATTCTTAAATAGTATTATTTTATCTTTTTGAATTTAAATGGCGGATAAACTCTTGTTTGTTGGTGGGTGAAATTACAATATTTTTTATCTGTTTTTTATTTTCATAAATTATTATGATTCTATCTAGAGATAGTGCCGGTGATGATGCAAGAGTATTTGTTTCTTTAATACTTTTTATATTGTTTATTGGTATTCTCCAGCTGAAAATACTGCTCCTTACTAATAATATATTTTTGTCGATTTTATAGTGTGTTGTAAACAAAGGATGCCATATTAGTAAAGTAATAATAAGCAGCTTAAAATTGTTTTTAATACTTTTGTTTTTTTTAAGATAATATGTTTTGAAAATGAAAAATAAATTTATGGTTGATAGTAGTATTATTAACCATAAATCTATTTTTGAATTAAATACAAGGGTATTCATTTTATTTTAAATTTTCTTTGTTTAATGTTTTAATAAATTCATCCTTTTCTTTGGGGGAGATCATTATTGTTTTTAAATATCCAGTATCATCAAGATATTTTATTTTTAAACGATCCAGTGATAGTGCTGGAGCTGATAACGGATTATACGTTTTTTCTACACTCTGTATGGATTGAATTTTAATTTTCCATTTAAGAACCGTACATTTTATAATAAGATAATTTTTATCTATAGTGTAATTGGTGTTAATGATGGGTGTCCAAATTAACCATAATAATATACTATAAATTATAATATCAAAAAAGTTATTTTTAATATTGTGAGTGGATTGTAATTTTAAAATATCATTAAGTATATATATAGTTACACCTAAAAATATAGCTAAAATCCACCAGTCTACTTTTGATTTAAACTTGTTCATTGCTCAATGTTCATGTTTTTCCTTAAAATACCATTTTTTAGAGTTTTTAGTCCATCACTATTTTTTTAATTTTTGTAAAGGAGAGGTTTTTAATAGAAATGAAAGCATTGGATATATTAATATATAAATTGTAAAATTTTAGTAATAATTTTTTATATTGGTAATATATTATTTTCTCAAAAAATAATTTTCTGTGAAAAATGTTATTTTAAATATTTGATGGAATAATATGACATAGATTTACAATTTTTGAGTGCTCTTTTTGATGGATTGCTTTTGTTTGAAATCCATATAAAAACTATTATTTATCTTAAATACTCGACAAAAATACAGAGGATAATTAGCCTTGTAGGGGAGAACTTAAAGTTTTGAATGTAAGGGAGTAAAATTCTAGTCATAGTCAATAGTAAATTTTTCATTAGTTTTCGGATGAATAAAAGTTTTTTCACCGTATGAAAAATCTATAACCTCATTTTCATCATTGATACGTAATATATCTAAAGCCCAAATTGCTTTCCTTTTTAATTCTACTTCATCAGGGCCGTATTCTGAAAAAATAGTAATGTTTACAATTTTTCCAGTTGGTGAGTGTGCTTTTAAATTAAGAATATATCTAGGCGAAAAGTTTTCTGTCATGAGTAAATAACATTAAAAAGATCAAAATAATTTTACCTAATTGAATCGTAATGCTCTAATAAGTTATTGTAAGAATATTTTTATTTAAAAATAGATTTATGTCGATACTTAACATAAAAAAAGATGTCCTCGAATTTCTATATGGATTTTCCAAAATTGACAAAGATGATTTTCATTTGGAAGTATTATCTTTGTTTCCTAAAGCATGTTGTGAATATTCTTCAATGTTGTTGGCTCGATTTCTGATAGAGGAGAAAGGTTACAATATTACAGATATTTTAATGATAAAAGGGCAGTCTATCGTAGAAGTAGATCAATTACATTTATGGCTTAACGTGAGTGGTGTTATTGTGGATATAACTGCAGGACAATTTAAGGCGGCTGAAAATCCGATAATAATTGATGCATATGGCTCTTGGCATCATAAAATTTTCTACGAATTAGAAACATATATTCCTTCAATAGACTTCAAAAATTATGTAGATGATTTTGGTGAACTAACTTTAGAAAAGGATTATTTAATGATAATTCAACACACTCGTCAGAATTCAACGTTGCTTTAAACTCTTAGTATAACTGCAAGTTGGATAGCGATCACAACCCAAAAAATTACCAAATTTTCCAGTCTTTTTCCATAAGCGACCTTCTTCACATTTTGGACATAGCCATTCAGGTGGTATATCACTGTTGATTGGTTTATGTTCATCCTGTGGTATATGGATAAATTCTTTAAAATTCTGCTCTTTGGTGATTTCTTCCAGAAATATTGAATTACGCTCACCTATGAGAAAGACTTTTTCTTTCGCTCGAGTCAGGGCAACATAAAACAGACGGCGTTCCTCAGCAAAAGCATGTGCCTCTGGTTCTGGCAATACTATATTTAATAATGGATCATCTTCTTTTTCTGAAGGGAAGGCACTGTTACCACTGTTTAATCCGACGAGAATGACATAGTCTGCCTGTAAGCCTTTGGAAGAGTGAATTGTTTTAAACTCAACGTGCTCTTTTTTAAGAATCAAAGAAACATCAAATAATATAAATTTTAGTAAAGATATTTTTGAGCTTATATAGAATAGTTTTCGTTTATAATGAAATTAAGTTTGTTTTTATTATGGTTTAGAAAATTAGTAGAGAAGGAAAATTATGACATATCAAAATTTTATTTATCTTGAAGAGGATGAGCTAGATAAACCTATTTATAGGATTTTCCCAATTAGTAGATTTATTCAAATTTTAACAACAAATCGACTTACATTGGTTAAGCCGAAGAAATGGGATGATCCTTTTGAAAATTCATTATTATCTGCTGTCTTTACTATAGACGGGGAGAAAACTGAGTTTTCTGCGAAAGATGAAGTTTATGGTCAATGTTGGACTCAACATAGGGAAACGGATGCTATGTGGAGAATTTATTCTCCAAATAAAGATGGTGTTAGGATGAAGACCACACCAAGAAAATTATTGAACTCCTTAAGTAGTAAAACTGAAAAAAATCCTGAAGTTAAATGTTTTATTGGAAAAGTAAAATATAAGAACAAAAAGAATTTGGAAGATTGCTTTTCAGAAATTGATTTGTTAAACAGTAATGGTTCAGGTATTGCTGCTTCTCTTCTTTATAAACGGAAGGAATTTAGCCATGAAAAGGAAGTCCGTTTAATATATATAGGAGATAGTGGTAAGTGTGATAGTGATATTTTTCAATATGAAATAAAACCTAATGAGTTATTTGAGAGAATTTTATTTGATCCGCGAATGGAATCTTCTTTAAGGAAATCTTATATTTCAGCTATAAAATGCTTAGGTTGTAATTCAGAAGTAAGAAGATCTACCCTTTATGATGCTCCTCAATTACTTGAAGTGAATTTAAACTAATATTAGGCACTACTTAAAATAATTTTTTTATTAGATTGAATTATTAAAAATTTTATTTAAATTCAATAAATTTATGAACCTATTAAATTCGTTAGGAATATATTTCTACTAAAGTATAAATTAAAGATGCAATTTTGCATCTTTAATTTATACAACTTTTTTAAGTTTAATACTTTGGGAGCCATACATACGATCTTTAAT
>Ga0308165_1003762_pt1 | contig 15881 bp, 16 predicted proteins | sample PhyWR2_FD_201032 | JGI IMG/M metagenome (GOLD analysis project Ga0308165, IMG submission 201032) | Phyllosphere microbial communities from UC Gill Tract Community Farm, Albany, California, United States - DLSLW.R2 | ecosystem: Host-associated > Plants > Phyllosphere > Unclassified | place: USA...
CCCATCACTATCATCATCCAGCCCCGAAAAAGACTTAGGCCAGTCTGAAGCAGAGTCAGTAAAAGAAGACTTAAGCAAATCAATGTCAGTAGCCCTGTGTCTGCAGCCGGCACGGCATTATCCATCACCATCTGGGTGGCTACCGGCATCAGCAGGGTAATGAATTCGATCATCAGCGAGAGGCAGAATATCTTTACCAGTGACTGTCGGAATCCCGTGATGTTGTTAAGCAGCGTACTGGTTTTGAGCTTTTTTTGACGGATATCAGGCTTGAAATCGGTATCAGGCCAGAGCTCCAGGGCGACGCCGGTAAAATGTGATGAAAGGGCTTCAAGTGACATGCTCTGACGGCCCGATGCCGGGTCATGCACAACGCACCGTTTCCCCTTCACACTGACCAGCACGACAAAATGGTTGAGGTCCCAGTGCAGAATGCAGGGTTTGCGCAGTTCACGGAGACTGTCAAGATCGAGAGAGAGTGCCCGTGCTGCAAGGTGCATTTCACCTGCCACGCTTATCAGCGATGCCAGAGTACTGCCGCGTGCCGAAAGCCCTGACCACTCACGCAGGGTGAGTAAGTCTGTATGGCTGCCATGAAACCCTGCCACCATTGCCAGACAGGCAAGGCCACATTCCGATGTTTCCGTCTGCAGATGCAGTGGAACCCTGCCGTGCCCTGAAAACTGTAGCAGCCCCCCTATTATGGTATGAAGCTCTTCATTCATGGATTGCCCCCATTGCGCTGTCGCGGATATCATAAAGCGGTGACAGGATCCACTGATACAGTTTCCTTTCCTCAAGAAACAACGTTACAGAGGCTTTCATCCCGTTTTCAGCACGTATGGTTTTATTCTTGTAGGTAAAATGGTCGGAGGACGGGTTGACCAGGATTTTGTACCACGTCTGGGGACCACTGAGAGAATGGGGGGGAGCGCCGGGGTAAGTTGACATTTCCTGCCATGAAGCAGGTGAATGGGCCACTGAAGCTATTTTGCCCGGAAACTGGCCAAACTTCTCAGCGGGGAATGCATCATAGCGGATATTAACCGGTTCTCCTGCAGAGAGGTAAGGTATGGCTGAATCAGGCACCCAGAGCACCAGTGTCCGGTAATGCGCATCGCCGGGAATTATTTGGAGGAGACTATCTCCGGACGCCACCATCTGGCCCGGCGTGACGCTCAGTGTATCAACAGTTCCGTCAACGGGGGACGTTATTATCTGGTCACCGCCGACATCTGCATCCGTTAACTCACTTTCAAGCGCGCTTTTCTGAATCGCAATCTGATTGAGCTGATTGTCAAAGTCGGCCGCCTGTGTCTGAAGAGCACTGCGCAGATTCATTACCTGTAGCGCATTTTGTTGATTCTGACTTTCAATCCCCAACATGTCATTCTGCTGTTGATAATAAAGGGCCGTCTGATTGATAAGCTGGTCGCGGTTTATCAGACCCTGATGCTGATATTGCCGGTAATTGTCCATATTCTCTTTCATCAGTTTAAGGCCTTCCCGCGCATGCGCAACGACTTCAGAAGACCGCTGGAGGGCCGACTCGTAACGGTTTTTTTCCTCTGCGAGCATCGAAAGCGTCAGAGCACGATTACGGGCTATATCAGCCGCAATCTGATTCAAAGTGGCTATGCGTTTTTGAATACTTTCATGATGCCGCTGGCTGACCACGCCCGAAGTGGTGGTCCGGCTCACGTCGATGCGGTAAAGCGGCTGTCCTTTCCTCACGTGTTCGCCCTGCTTTACCGCACGATTGATAATGAATCCCTGTTGAGGAGAAAAGACAGTCACGGCACGGGGAGTTGAGACAATTTCGCCAGAAACACTGACTCTGCGCGTGTAGGAGCATGACGTAATGAGCACTAAAAATGCGGTAAAAAAAATTAAGGTGAAAGCAATAACGTAATGGCCACGATGACCGGAAATTAATACAGCTTTGCCTGACCAGTAATTGTTCCTCGCTTCAGTTACCTCCTTTCTGTAAAGCATTGAGAGCCAGCTCCATAAACAAAGTTTCTTTCATTCCTGAAAATTCAAATACGGGCATGGAATAATAAGTCTCACATGCCCGGAAAATTATTTACCAATGGCACTGTCCGTTAGCGCTGTTAGCGTTTGAATCCCCGCCAAGATTGCCGTTGTTGCCGCCGTTGTTGGCAGAGCCACTGTTCTGGCAACCCACATACCCTCCAACAGCCCCTGAAACACCACCATACACAGCCCCTTCAGCTGCCCCAGCACCTGCTCCTGCTGCCACCCCTGCAGGGCCGCCAGCAAGACCCGTTACACCGCCGCGGATAGCACCGGCGACAGCACCGCCCGTTGCACCGGTCACACCACCCTTAATCGCGGCGTTGGTGCAGTTCGGGCCTTCGTAACCTGAGTTAGCATTACCGCCAGAGACATTATTTATTTCAATTTCAGTCAGTTCTCTAAGCATGTCATTTATCCTCTTCTGGAAACTATTTTTGTTACTACCACGTTCGAGATGATTACTGCTACAGCAACTGTTAACGAAATGGATAAAGAAGGATGTGAAACGTAGAAAGCACTTTTCGAAATGAATTTAACGATTACAGCGGTAATCGCGACACACAGAAACAAGGTAAGTATCTTCTCTTGAATAACTGATTTCATAATCAAGCCCTCATGCTTACATAAATAGTAATGACAATAAATGTATATAAAAAGAGCGTTACGTTGACAAAATAGCTACATTTTGAAAAAAAGGAATGCAAAATATTAATAAGAGGTGTTCGAAAAGTTATTTTGCAGGGCCTGGTTTAACTCCACCTCACTGCTGAGTAACTGAATTGCCAGCCAACCCGACCCTGCATATTCGGACGTTGTCGGGATGTTTTTAGCTGCTATGATGACGGCAGAGGTATTAGGTGCGGCTCATTGTCACGAAAACGTCGATGATCTATGCATATCTGCTTAGTACTGTGAGTTTAACCGATGGATGCAATACACTGCCCGGAGCGTTCTGCGGATGACACAGCACGTTAATGCTTCACCGAACAGACTATTGTGGCATGATCCCACCATTTATTTTTATTAACTATGAAGGCCTCCAAATTAAAATGCGCTTTTTGTACTTCATCAGTTAAATCCGTAAGCGGCATCAGGGTCCGCCAGGGGCGGCCTTCTTTCAGCAAATGATGCCTGAGTGGATCATACGCTTCAATATCTTCGGATCGCCGGGGAGTTCCGCACATAGAACCGATTACAAACCGTCCCCCGGGTCGGAGCAGTCTCCTTACCTCTGCAAAAAAGAGTTTGCGTGCGTCATCTATAAGGCAATGCAAACAACTGCCATCAATAATCAGCTCAAACATCGCGTCCCTGCATTGATGAATATTGCAGACATCGCCGACAATAAATCTTGCGGTGAGTCCGGCGTGCTGAAAACGATCTTCTGCCCACCTGATAGCTGTTTCTGACCAGTCAACTCCCCAGACAGAATATCCCAGCTCAGCAAGCGACTGCGCTGCCATCGCTCCATTCCCACACCCCATCTCAAGTACAGGTGTACCAGGGTGGGGTAAATACTGATGTGTGTAAAGCCACCGAAATATTTTCTCCTGCTGTTCTTTTGCTCTGGGATAACCTTCTCCAGCCCATGCCGCCGCGCCATTTGCCAAGAGTTGCCTGTAATGTCTCTCATAGGGGTTCATGCCAGAAATACCTTTTCAATAATATCCAATCTGCTTTATACGTCAGAATACGTCAGAGCCGCCTCTGAGGAATAGCGTCTGCATCGCTCATAAACAAACATTTTTAATGCAGCTGTGCATCTATCTCGCGTTCCGGTTGAGACCAAACACAACTGCTTATCCCTTACTGAAGAGATGCCGCCGGTCGGGGCGGCATCGGGTGAAAAGACCAGGGCCGGTAATCTTCCCACCGGCTGCCTGCGGAGAGCCGCTTATCACCCATTCATCGAATACACTCAGCACGCTGATATCTCTGGCCATCCCGGCATCAAGCAGCAACAGACTTTTTAACCAGACGCTGAACCGATCGAACTGCCAGTAACAACTTTGCGAGCAGACGGGACGTTCTGGTGGCCGCCAGGTTTCCCCATATGCTGGCAGGCTGCTTCCGCGAGCGCGACGTCTCATCCATTGAGCAGCGCGTGATATTCGTATGAGGTGCTGCCGACCTCTTCCTGCCAGCTGACCAGCCAGATGTTCATTCAATCTCCCTCCGGGACTTCACGGTTTTTGCACAGTCACGCATAAAACCCCAGCTGAGGCTGATGTCGGCCTCCAGCGTCGCATCCGCCATTTCCATCGCTGCAGTCACCTCATCAGGTGAGAGTTCTGCGTCAATGTCCTCAAAGTCGTCCGCCATCCAGAGATAGACAACGCACGGCATGTCTGGGGCAGACCCCGGCAGGCTAGCCATTCAGGTCTGGCCAGGTCTACTCACGGGACTGCTCGGCGTGGTATGGGTGATCCATAACGTGATCACGTTTGGCAACGCCCCACTCTGGGATTACGGTTTGCCGGTAGCGGGTATGCTGTCGCTTGCAGTGGCAACGCTTTGGCATAAACGCAGTAATGACTCACAGTCAATGGATCTCTTGCCCAATCTCTGGCTCCAGTGTTTCGTCGCGGTGATTGTCTTCGCCGTTATTGTAGGCACCCACGGTGGCCTGGCTCCGATCCCCACATTAGGGTTCACGCTCAGCGTGGTATGGACGGCGACTCTGCCAACTTTTGGAGGCGACGGTCTCTACTGGATTTGCCTGCGTAAGAGCTCAGCAACCCGCGTTACCATCGTTCTGTATCTCTGTCCACCTGTCACCATGATTTGAGCATGGGCTATGTTCAATGAGCCCCTTTCCTGGCAGATGGCTTCCGGGAGGGCGATTTCTTCTGTCGGAATCTGGATGGTCATATATGGCGAGGCAGCAGATAACGCCGCTCCCTCATAAGCCGCCATATTAATCTCATTCGCTAAATATCCGGGGTGACTCTTAGTGGGAGCATGAGAACATAAGCCTGTGACCTGCTCTTAAAGGATTAATACATCGCGATATCTGCAATGTCCGCAGATCGCTCATAGCGGATATCGGCCTACAAGAAGTCTGCTATGGGCTGTGAGTTCAACGGGTCGATGCAACGCTATCCTTAATCAAGGGGGACGTTGCCATGAAACAAAGAACGCGAATTGATTGCCCTCCTGAACAGAAAACGACTATCCCGAGTGTAGAGTGTTGTAATGACAGCAAAGTGTGGCGGTGAAAAGGCGCTACTGGCAGGTTCATAATAGTAAGTGGATTCAGGAGGCAGTCTTTCCAGGCATTATTTATCGCTGTCCTGAAGCATTATTCAGACAAGCTCCCTTCTGCAACGCTGACCAACCGACGCTCAATGCGAGGACCGCCAGAGATGATCCAAAGAGAGACATAAAGGTTCAGGTAAAGAGAATTCCACCTTTCGCGTTGCACGCTTAGTCGACATCTACCAGGCTTTGCCGCCTGTATTTGCTAAATTCGGGCCTTAAGATGGCTGGTATGTTGAAAAGCAACGCAGTAAGGACAGACTCAGGGATCATGAAACGCAGGTGCTCCAGGTCACCGATGGTGCAGGGAAACCATGATCATCAGAATGCGTATGATCGCGCAGAATGAGTTTATCTCCTGTGATTTTCGCTGTTATTTAAGCGAAAGGATGATTAAATTCGTTCAGCAACATGATCCGCAGACTCTGCCGCTCATCATATCGTGTCGTGGAGGGATAGCAGGGAAGAACAGTCGTTAACTTCATCATCAAAGTCGTACCGCAAACAGAGGCAGGGAAAGAATGAGGGAGCTTGCACCCGATGGCATCACCGGGATGCCGTCACGGACGGCAGAGTATCTTTGCCGCCAGATCGCACGCCTGCTGAAAGGAGGAAGCCTGACCCCGGAGACCTGCCAGCGTATTTTTGCTTTCTGTGGAATCAGACCGTCAGATGCTCAGTGGCGTCAGTTTCTTATCCCGGTTCTTTCCTGTCTGGGATTACTGTCACTGGTTGCCGGAGCGGTGTTCTTTGTTGCCTGGAACTGGGCCTGGCTGCCGAAAATGGCGAAATTTGCCCTGGCCGAGCTGTTGATCGTCGCGCTGGCGGTGATTGTCTGGTCGCGCTGGTACAGCACGCTGGCACGCAACGCATTACTGGCGACAGGGTTAAGCTTCGGTGCCCTTTTTGCGCTGTATGGACAGATTTATCAGACCGGTGCTGACAGCTGGGAGCTATTCCAGGCCTGGTTATACGTTCTTCTGCCACTGGCTCTGATTGCCCGGCAAAACAGCCTGTGGTTTTGCAGCTGGCTGGTCGCTAACCTGGCATTCCAGCTCTATTACAACACCCTGCCGTCGTCACTTCTGGATCTGGCTGCGTCTGACAGTTTAACCAGGCTCCCGACCGCTGTGCTCTACGGATATCTGGTGTTGCTGGCAGCCTGCCTGATTGTCAGGGAAGCACTGGCCTGGCGGGCGATAGCGCATCATCCCGAGAGTTGGCTGGCAAGCCGCTGGTTCTCGCGCGTCATGGCGGGATTTTTACTGCTTCAGCTGACCGCCATTGTGGCCGGGAACCTCTCTGACTGGGGCGGCGGTGACCACATTCCTTTTATCACCGGCGGTTGGGTGATCACCCTGCTGGCAGGTTATTACCTGTACCGTTACCGCTATCAGGATCTCTGCATGCTGACGCTGGGCATTGCCAGCCTGACCGTGGTTGGCTGTGCGCTAATTATGCAGTTATTTCTTTTAGCCTACGATACGGGTGATCTGTTTTTGACCGGCGCCCTGTTGGCATTCTGGGTGGCGGTAGATGGTTCAATTCTGCTGAAGTGGCAACGCAAACTGGTTGAAAAGGGGCCAATCGATCTGGTTCCGGCCAGGCTGACCTTACTGACAGACACTTTGCGTCAGCAGGGTTTGCTGAGCGACTCGCAGGTTGAGGAAATTAAGCAACGCGGTCACGCATCCGACCTGCCATGGTATTTGAGGCTGGCGCTAAGCGTCGGAGGCTGGGTCGCTGCGATCATCATTCTGTTACTGATGATACTGATGCTCTATGCCACTGATCTGCTGGAAGACCCAAACGCTGCGACCCTTATTATTCCTTCTCTGCTGATCGCCGCCATAGCGCGTGGCCTGTTAAGCAGTCAGCGTGACGGTAAACATCACCTCGGGCTGGCATGGGCGATTGCGGCAACGTGCGGGCTGATAACCGGCGTTCTGCTACAAATCCAGAGCAATGACGTCAGCTTTATTATGCTGAGTTCACTGACTGCCTTGCCGATCCTGGCCGCAATGGCGGTGGCTATGCCCGACCGTACTTATCAGTTTATGGCCATCACTGCCCTGACCTTTTTCCTGGTGCTGGCGGGCCATTCTATGGCCCGGCTTTACCTGTCTCCGATGGCTGGACGCCTTGCTGTGTCCGTACTGGTGGCGGCAGTCGTATTTTTGTGGATGTGGACTGTCAGTCATCAGCTTAGGTTACGGTCAGGGCCGTATGCTGATGCGGTACACCCCCTGCTATATGGCATACCTTGTGGTCTGATGTTGCTGAGTTTCCTCGGGATTAACGCGGCGTATTTCATGGATTTCTTCTGGTCAGCAGCGCAATTTTCCACGCTTCAGTCCGCGACAGGCACAGGGATCGCGGCTGGCATAGTGCTGAGTGCGCTCAATCAGAAAAGGTACAGCCAGCCGCTGTTTTCTATCATCACGCTGCCCGCTGCGCTTATCTGCGGGGCTGCCGCCCTCTATGCACCGGGTATTGGACTGGGATTGTGGTTAATTCTGATGGCACGTTATCAGGGAAGTCTGGGGTTGCTGGTGGTCAGTGGCGGTTTCATGGTGCTGTATGTCATTGGCTGGTATTACTTCCTGGAGGTCATTCTGCTGCAGAAATCCCTGCTGCTGCTGGTCAGCGGTCTGGTTTTACTGGGGCTGGCATGGGGAGTCAAAAAAGTATTACCCGCACAAATCGGAGGTGCCAGTGAGAATGCATAAACAGAGCCGATGGCTGGCTGGCGCTGTGATAGTGCTGGCGCTGATAGCCATCAATGTCAGCATCTGGCAAAAAGAGCAGTTGCTGAAGCAAGGTGCGGTCATGATTTTACCTCTTGCCCCGGTTGACCCGCGCTCCCTGATGCAGGGTGATTACATGGCGCTGAATTATGCCCTTACCCGCCCGCTGGAGCTGACGTTGTATCAACAGGCTGAGTCCTGCGGCGCGACCCTGTCAGCGCCCTGCCTGCCCACCAGCGGAACCCTGATTGTTGACCTCGATGCGCAGCGTCATGCGACTCAGGCCCGTTTTGATCAGGGTGAACCTCTGCAGCCAAATCAGCTGCGGGTGAAATACCATCAACATTATGGCTCGCTGACTGTCGGCACCAACGCTTATTTCTTTCAGGAAGGTCATGCCGACAGATTCGCGCAGGCACGTTACGGGGCATTTCGGGTGGGAAGCGATGGCACGGCACTGCTGACGGGTCTTCTTGATGAACAGGGTAAGGTGATTCAGCCTTAAGGATGCGAGATGCTTACTGGCCTGGCGCTAAAATACCATTACAGGCGGCCTTAATGTCCTTATTGCCCGGATGCCCGTCACAGGTCGTCACGAAGATGCTGTGCCGGAAGCCTGTTTTGCTATCAAGCCTCGTGCCGGACATTTAAGCGGGTACGCTGCATCAATCTAGCTGCTCAGATATAGAGAAAATTATGCCGAACATTATTAACGACAACTGGATTAGGGTATCTGTGATATCGGCAATATTCAGTAGTGTCGTGGGTTCATTACTGGTTTTAACCTATCTTTCCTGGGGAAAAAGCAGTACACCTGTAGTGGGTCTCATTTTTACTTATTTTTTTATCCTCATGACGAGTATTATTGGCACTACGATGGGATCAATGATAATCGGCATGCCATTAGCGATGGTGTCAAAGCGATTTTATCCTGATGCTGCCCTGAAAGGGAGGTTTTTTATCGTGTGCTCTTCGCTCTTCATGTGGCTGGTTGTACTGGCATGGCCTGTTATCAGGATATGTGAAACACCTTATTCTGATATTTTGCTTTTAAGCCCCTATGCTTTCTGTTCCGCTGCCGCTCTTGCTTATCTGGTTTACCGGGATTGATGCGTATCATATCAATCAGGCTCGGGCGGAAGGACCGTTAATGAAAAGAGCTAATGGTCTCATTTTTCAGCCAGACATATGGAAATAAGTGAGTCAAGGATATCGGAATTAGGATTTTTTCCGCCCCCCCAGTGAGCAGTATTAATAACAAACTCACCTGGCTATTAATTATGTTTAAGTGACAGCACGTGATCACATTTTGTCAGCCAGATAATCATGGATTCTGCTCGAAATAGTGTTTAACCAACCCGACGAGTTTCATTTGTAAGTCTGCCTCCCTTTCAACCACTTCGTAAAATTTACTGTGTATATAAAGATAAATACGCCTGGATGAAGCAAGCATAAACATGTCTGGTGAAGCCATATTTGGGAATCGACTTATCAATTCGGGCTGTAAAAAGATGACATCATTACCGATGTGAGGAGTGTTTTGCCACTCAATAAAAATCTTGCTTTTCTGTTTTATCCATTCACATCGGCTTTGCCGTTAAAAAACCCAGGAGATCATAGTATAAATTAAACCTGTAATATCTCCCGTGCCACAGATGCAAAGAGCGTACTCATAATTACTTTTACTCATCCAGTAAATTACCAGCCTATCGTCTTGCATTGACTGAATTCATTATTTGGAATAATGAGCGCCATATGGTTATCTGCCATGCACTGTTTAAAGACCTGCTCTTTGTAATGCCCCACCTGTAAACCCAGCATGGTGCTGGACCGTTCCGCTGCGTTATTCTCAATGTAATAGCCACAATTTTCTTTGAAATCCTGAAGATTATCGCTATGAGACATCGACCATCTCAGCTGGGCTTCAACTGAATCAACAGAACGATGCTGAGGAGCAGCTTTTGCTGTTGTAGAGCCAGAAAAGAGTGGATTGACCAGTAATTTCTGTGCAATCCTTTGATTTTCGCCGGTTAAACGGCCGGTTTTACACAACTGCAGATAGACCTGCGAAAGGCGTTGCTCCTCAGCATCGGCAGCATGAGTGCATTCCTCTAGTACTTGTTCATTAGTCTTAGCCGGATTTTTTTCAGTGGATCTCCAGTAACTATTTTTAAAGTCCGGAATCGTGCCTTCAGTGGTGCCAAAAGGGCAAAGTGCACTGGCGCAACCCAGTAAAAGCATTGGCACACACGTCAACGTCAGAACACGTAACAGGAGAAACGCTTTAAGGCTGTTTTTATTCATTTTATTTCACTTTAGTCAGCTGCGGATATGGGATCTGAGCAATGTTATTTTTAGTGGACATCGTTCAAATGATACCCGGTCTGCTGCACAAGGTATTCAGAAATCAGTAGTTCTGGTGCTGTAATCATCGGCTGGCCACAAGTCTGGCAATGACCCACTTTCATTGAAAGCACATACTTATTATATTTTCGACGCTAAGCTGCCTGACTGACCTCTTCACGTTCCGCTTCTCGCTCCTGGCGGACCTTCCAGAACGCAGGTCCGGTTTGTGCCAGAAGCCTGCTCTCTGCGCATCATGATATGTTGATCAATTGCAGCAGTTCATCTGCATCTTTCTGAGTGACCTCCGGCATGTTCATTCCGTTCGTCTGTAATTTTGCAGGCAACTCAGCGATAATTTGTTAAGCGGAAAGAAGACTTTAAAAGGAGGCACTAACAATGACTGTTTCTATAGGCGTGCTTGCAGGAATGGGACCCCGCTCCACAGCCCCCTTCATTGATATGCTGGTGACAGAGTGTCACATCGGGTATGGAGCGAAATATGATATGGATTTTCCTAAAATGCATATTATCTCGTTGCCAACACCTTTCTGGCCTGGCAAGAAAATTGATGATAATGCGATGATTGCAACCCTGCAGCAGGGTATTAGCGAACTCGTCAGAGCAAAAGTGAGTCTGATAGCTGTTCCCTGTAACCTTGCACACTGCTACTTTACCGAAATGAAGGCGGTGAGCGCCGGCATTCCACTACTGCATATCGCGGACAGTGCACTTGAGTCACTGCCTGCAGAAGCAACCAGGATTGCTGTACTGGCTACGGAACCTACGCTGGAAGCGGGTTTTTATCAGGCACGGATAGAAGCTTCTGGCAAAGAGATTATTGATTCACCTTGGCTTCGTGAGATGACCACATCGCTAATTGGACGGGTTAAAACGAAAGGTTTTTATGACTCCGGTGTACAGGCAGAGTGGATGAATGTAATGTCTGTAGTGGCAAATCTTAAGGTGGAGGCTCTTCTTATTGCCTGTACAGATCTTAGTCCCCTGATAACTGAAAACACTTTCAGCTTTGTCATCGTTGATACGACAGCAAGCCTTTCCAGTGCCACCATTAAAAATTACAGGCGGCTGTCCGGGAAAACGACAGGCGATACCCATAATACCGTCTGACCTGATGTACACTTCTCGCTCAGTGCGAACGATGCGCCTGAACAGAGTTGCTTTGTGCCTGAAACAGGCGTTGCAAATACTCAGGTACGTTAACACATAGCGCGCTGGCCTTACCTTAAGGCAAGCCATGGCCGTTGTTCATAATTCGTCAGCAGGATGAAGGGAGGTCAGAACGATCTCCTCGTGTCGTCGGGTATGATATTACAATAAATTCTACGGGAAACTCAGTGTCGTTTCTGGCTTGATGCTTTGACCCCGGTGGAATTTCTAGCCCCTGCAGGGCTTTAATATTATGCATCTCACCTTCCAGCTCCATTGAAAGAACCCCATTGAGAACAAAGAAGAATTGTCTGGAAACGGAGTGAAAGTGTCGCTTTTCAGAAGTGCCCGGAGGCATTTTTTCATGAATAACCAGCATGTCCTGACGGTTTACCAGATACCAACCATCGCAATCGTCGCCCCAGAAATAATGCTCTGCATTTTCCTTTGAAATCATCATCATTCTCCTGTTTACATGCGCCCATCTATCAACATCTTAAGAAAGTGATACCGAGATAGGGTATCGATTTGCAACAGGTTTAGCTTTTGATTGTTTATATAAAAATCTGAACTGCATCGTTCAACATATCAAGTAGTTATCACTGTATTGGCATAGCAGAATTTTATCGGACCACAATGCCCGCTTCTCGCTCGTAGCGGACATAGATAAATCCACCGTGGATCACGCATTTCAGGCACTATCGCGGGCACTGTTGAAACCGGAGATCAAAGTCACGCCCGATTTACTACGCTGGTTACAAGAGAACATTCAGAAGCCGTTCAGCGCTCAGCCTCTAAACATGCCCTTTAGTTTTTGTTTCATGCTCCGAACATAGAATGGCGTAAACTGCGACCTGATATGTGAATCCAGACCTTTTTCGTTCTGGCCAAGGCGCATCAAATCCACCGCCTGCCCATCCGGAGAGGTATCCGCTGCGACAAGACCCGCACCACGCATCACCTCTTCCACATCACCGCTCATTTCCACCCCCACCAGATAATGCGGTTTATCATCGACTGACGGGTCGTGCATTAAAACCAGGAATGCACGGCTGACCCCGGGACATTTTGCAAACCAGGCAGATAACTCTTTCAAAAGCCGGTCTGGAACAACGGCAGGTACTCCCACTAATACCTGTGTTTCTTCCTCAACTACCCTGGTCTGCGGCAGGCGACCCGTTCCTTTCGCCAGCATGGCTTCTATTTCTTCCGGCACAAACTCCTTTCCGTAATCCGACCTGGGATTAAGAAACACACCCTCTCCCCGCGTCATTTCAAAAAAGGCTCTGGCAGGCAACTTCATGTATTCACTTTCCTGGCTGATGGCACGCTGCAGGGTGGCAAGCGAGCTGAAAACCGGAATGACAGGCGTTCCATCCGGTTTTTCCCAGTGCTGAATCGAGATATTCTCACCCGCCTTTAGTTCGACCTCACCATCACCCCTTGCCCCTCCGGTACTACCCAGGACGTAAAGCGATGAATCTAACAGTACCCGGTAAAACTCAGGTCGTTCTGCTGGATGATCGGCCGCCAGTTTTAAAGCAGTCTCCAGTTTGATTTCCTTTTCGTCAGACATTTAATCACCTTAGGCAGGACTGAATCAGGATTAATTTAACAAGGACTTATGAGCATAATATAGATAATTCCCGCTCGCCAGAGTCCTGTAGGTACCAGGGGATTGCCTTTAAGGGCTCGTTATTGCTATTAATTACATGCGTTTGAATGGGTAAATGGCAGAAGAGGCACGATTTTTTCCGTTGTCCAGACGCTTACTCTAAACTACACCGCACAGGCCTTAACTATTAAGCTTACCTGACTGACATCCTGTTCTATAAACTCGTACGTCAAAACCGTTGCCAGCGTGTTCATCAGTGTCTGTTTAAAAATTATGTTCACGCTGACGTGCCTTACTGCTACAGAGAACGATGTAAGATAAGCTATTCAAATCAGGAAAATAAGATGTTTTTATCGGAAGCACGATTCACAAAAATCTTAACTCACTTCACATTCCTGGCATGATTCGTCAGCTGTTTGTTTCTCTGGATGGGCCCAAGGGAACCGGTAAAACCACCCTGCTGGAGTCCATTACGCAAGTGCTAAGAGCAGATAACAAGAAGGTGATCCGACTTAGTGAGCAAAAAAGCGATCCCTTCAGGGCGGAAACAATGGCGTTGGTTAACAGGCTCGCCAGAAATTCCTCCGTTGATCTTGAACGGGAGATTTCTGAACGCTTTGCCGTTAGCCGAGCCTGGATTTCACAGAATGTACTCACCAGGCAGCCCGGGAACTGCATTATCCTGATGGATCGCTGGTATCCGTCGGATGCCGCGTTTCGGCGGCTGCTGCCCTTTGCAGAGATTTTGCAACGAAACATTGAGCTCAACGTGCGAGCACCAGACCTGCATGTCGGGGTGGTCACGGCACCTGAGATTTCATGGGAAAGGGCCGCAGCACGATCGCGTGGGCTGGGCAGTACAGTCATTCACAGGCTGGAAGAGCATGTCGCTTGCACCAGAGCGTTCGAGCAGGAGATGACCAACCACGGCTGGTTTTTATGTCGCAATGAAGGAATCGTAGAAAAAGCAACGATGCAGGTCATTGCTGAAATCTATAAAACGCTTTGATGCCGTGCAGTTATCGGTTTCAGGGGCTGATTCTCCGCCAAAAATTGCCAGTTAACAGCGCGACCTGTTCAGTTTCACTCTCCACTGCTCGGGCCTAATGAATATATCGCCTCTGCAGCTCACTGTTTTCGGTCTTTATCACCAGAGTTGCGACCAGGACTTTCGCGTCAGGCTGCAATGGCGACCTTCGCCAGCATTACCGATCCGCTGACCGATGAACAACGGGCTACTCTGCCCCCATGCAGAGCTGGGGGCTGACGCCGGTTAATGCGATTGCCGGTGCAACCTTCCGTTTTACCTCAGACCGCCGTTTCCTGATACGACAGCACGTGATACCCGCACTTAGCGGTCAGGTGAATGCCGCGCAGACCTGGCAGGCGACCCAGCTGCATCAACGCTTATTTCATACAGTCTATCCGGCCCTGGGCAGCGTAAAGATATTTCACGCCTGGCCCGGCACCATCAGCGTTACGCGAAACGGCGCGCCTGAATGGGGCATGCTGAACAAATTTATCTGTACGGCGGGTGGCTGTAACGACGCAGGTGTTTCAAAACAGACCGTGGCAGACAGTCTGCTGGCGGATTTCATGATGAGACAGGACAACCCATATATTGCGGATATGCTATCGCTGGGCAAAGCCAGCTTTATACCGCCATCGCCGGCGCTGGATATCGGCATAAAACTGTCACTGATGAAAGAGCGTTATCTGGGCCGTACAGAGGTCTGATAATCCGCAACTGTAATGGTCGATACAAGGGATATTGCTGAAGTGGCGGCAATTGAACTGATAAGGCGCGACCAGGCCAGCGAAGAATTACCGGTCGAAACGCTCAATCTCGTGGGGCCAGATACTCTGACCGGAGAAGAGGCAGCAGCAGTCTGGCAACAAATTCTGGGCCGTCCGGTAATTTATGGTGGAGATAATCCGGATGCATTCGAAGCCAATATGGCGGAGTTTATGCCGCGCTGGATGGCGTATGAAATGCGGCTGATGGCTGAACGTTATGTCAGTGATGGGATGCTTCCACAGGAGGGCGACCGGGAACGTCTGATCACCCTGCTTGGCCGCCCACTGCATACCTATCGCGACTTCATTACCGCACTCGCCGGTCAGTAATCTGGATCTCAGGCTTAAGGACAAGCCTGTAGAGCAATGCCGTGGACAATAGATTCCTGAGCCAGCAAGCCACTATGCAAAAATATTCTCAGAAGAATCTTTATCCAGAGCATCAATGCAGACAGATTATCCTTTCCGGGCGATTTAAACCGGCCAGTTTATGGCACGGTTGTTTTCGATAATATCCTGATGAGAGGGTGCATCACCCAGCGTTGGGAAACTGGCATAAAGCTGTGGCAGCCGGGTCTGCCCTTGTCCCTTTCTGGCCAACGCCAGAGCTCGCAGCATCACGGGCGCTTCCCAGTCACAACAGTAACAAGGTGTGCAGGGCTGCTGACGCCATGATTCAGCGATAGCCCCAGAGAACACAGGATCAAAACCGGTGTCGTTAACCAGTGACATGGCCGTCTGCACTGCTTCAGGATGATCTCCGGCTACGGCTATCGCCAGACGCCCCCGACTTCCCTGCGGCTGGCCCAGATCGGCGAGCGAGTCGGCAAGGATGTTATTAAAAGCTTTAACCACAGGGTGCCCGATTTGCTCCTGAACCCATTCGCTTTCGGTCTGCCCATTATCCAGTG
>Ga0308165_1003767_pt1 | contig 15872 bp, 14 predicted proteins | sample PhyWR2_FD_201032 | JGI IMG/M metagenome (GOLD analysis project Ga0308165, IMG submission 201032) | Phyllosphere microbial communities from UC Gill Tract Community Farm, Albany, California, United States - DLSLW.R2 | ecosystem: Host-associated > Plants > Phyllosphere > Unclassified | place: USA...
TGAAACCGTAGTTCTTGACGTCCATCAACGAGCCGAAGATGAACTTCGAACCTTCGTTGACGAAGCTCAGCACCTTCACGAAGCCCTGGCCCAGCGCATCGAACACGTCGCGCCCGCCCGGTACCAGGATCACCAGGGCCGCAAAGGCGATCTGCAGGGTGATGCCGGTGGCGACCAGCTTCCAGTCCACCGCGCGCTTGTTGTTGGAAAACAGCCAGGTGATGCCGATCAGCACCGCCAAACCGAACAGGCCGAAGCCGATCCTGCCCAAACCTTCGACCATCTGAGTGACTCCCCTGGGGCGTCGCGAAAAACGGGAAGCCTAGTGCAGGGCAGGGGCCGGAGCAAGGAAAAGCCGTCTGCGCGCGGCCATCGGCTCCGATCAGGCCAGCAACAGCAAGGGGTTGCGCCTGCCGGGACAGGTAGAATGGTGGCTTGATCCCGGCCCGTATGCGGGCCTGCAGCAGGAGAATCGCATGCTCTACCGTCGCCTTGGCTCCACCGGCCTGCCGATGTCCGCCCTGTCCTTCGGCGCCTGGGTGACCTTCGGCGACCAGGTGCCGCGTGACGAGGCGCGCAACCTGGTGGCGGCGGCCTGGGACCATGGCATCAACTTCTTCGACAACGCCGAGGGCTATGCCAACGGCCGCGCCGAGCAGGTGATGGGCGATGTGTTGGCCGACCTGCGCCTGCCGCGCGATGGCTTCTGCGTGTCCAGCAAGGTGTTCTTCGGCAGTGCCAAGGACCCCAGGCCCACCCAGCGCGGCCTGTCGCGCAAGCATGTGACCGACGCCTGCCACGCCGCGCTCAAGCGCCTGCGGGTGGACTACCTGGACCTTTATTACTGTCATCGTCCGGATCCGGACGCGCCGATCGCTGAGACGGTGCATGCCATGGACATCCTGGTCCGGCAGGGCAAGGTGCTGTACTGGGGCACGTCGGAATGGTCGGCCAACCAGATCCAGCAGGCGGTGGACATCGCCGCGCGCCACAACCTGCAGGCGCCGTCGATGGAGCAGCCGCAGTACAACCTGCTGCACCGGCAGCGGGTGGAAGTGGAGTACGCGCCGCTGTATGCCACCGCCGGACTGGGCACCACGATCTTTTCGCCGCTGGCCTCGGGCCTGCTGAGCGGCAAGTACGACGATGGCATGCCGGCCGATGCGCGTCTGGGCCGCGAAGGCATGGGCTGGCTGCAGGACCTGGTGCTGGGCGACAACGCCGATGAGCGTTTGGCCCGGGTGCGCCGCTTCAGTGCGGTGGCCCGCGAGCTGGATCACGCCCCGGCCAGCCTGGCCATCGCCTGGTGCCTGCGCAATCCCAACGTTTCCAGTGTGATCCTCGGCGCCAGCCGGGTCAGCCAGCTGCTGCAGAACCTGCAGGCGCTGGAGGTGCTGGCGCAGGTGGACGATGCCGGCTGGGCGCAGGTGGAAGCCGTATTCGCCTGAGGACCGGGGACAGGTGATAGGGCCGGCCCTCCGCTCGGCCGGCCCTGCCGCGTCCGGCCACGCATATTTTAATAGATGACAGCTATCGAAATTTAAATTTCGATCATTAATTCCATCAATGAAGTTGAGAATGGTTGTTGATTGTCAACTGAGAATCATTATCATTTAACTCGTCCCTCGCACGAGTCCAGATGCTCATGAATGCTCAACCTGTACTGCTGCGCCCCGAAACGCTGACCCTCCGCGACCGCCCGGTGCGTGTCGTGCCGCCGGAAGAGGTGATCGACAGCGAAGCTCTGCTCAAGGGCCGTCGTGAAATCCTGATCCAGCACGGTGACCGTTTCTACCGTCTGCGTCATACCAGCAACGACAAGCTGATCCTGACCAAGTAACGCGGTCTGGTCGCCCGCCTCCCTCCCTCCTGTCGGCAGCGCCGGCAGGGTGGGCGCCCCGTCCGCTCCTGCTCTCTCCCCCTCGGTCTACCGTTCATGCCTGTCTGGTGTGGCGGTGGCCGGGGGTTCCCCTGCCTGACCGAACGATGCCGATGACCCGCCCGACTGCCCTTTCCATTGCCCTGTGGATGGCTCTGCCGCTGTCCGCCCACGCTGCTGCCGATGCCGCGCCCGACGCGCGCGAGTTCGATCGCGTGCAGGTCACCGCCACCCGTACCGAACGTGCGGTCAGCGATGTCGCCGCCACCGTCGATGTGATCGACCGCGAGCAGATGGACCGGCAGCTGGTGCAGGACATCAAGGATCTGGTCCGCTACGAGCCGGGCCTGTCGGTCAGCCGCAGTGCCACCCGTTTCGGCCTCGGCAGCATCCGCATCCGTGGCCTGGATGGCAATCGCGTGCGTATCCAGACCGATGGCATCGCCATGCCGACCAGCTTCAACATCGGCTCGTTCTCCAACGCCAATCGCAACTTCACCGACCTGGACACACTCAAGCGCGTGGAGATCGTGCGCGGCCCGGCCAGTTCGCTGTACGGCTCGGACGCACTTGGCGGCGTGGTTGCCTTCGTCACCAAGGATCCGGCTGATTATCTCAAGGATGGCAAGGACAGCTACGTCGGCCTGAAATTCGGCTACGACGGCGAGTGGAAGGGCCTGCTCGGCGGCGTCACCAGCGCCTTCGGTGGCGAACACTGGAGCGGCATGGTCAACATCAACCACCGCCAGGGGCAGGAAACCGACAACAAGGGCGATGTGCGCAGCAACGACAACACGCGCACCGCGGCCAACCCGCAGGACCGCGATGGTCGCAGCGGCCTGGCCAAGCTGGTCTATGCACCCAGCGAAGACCAGCGTTTCCGCCTGACCGTGGAAGGCAACGAAGACAACACCGATACCGACGTGCTGTCCTCGATCGACCGCACCACCACCACCGGCATGAAGGCGCGCGACAAGCAGAACCGCACCCGCGTGTCCTTCGCCCACGAGATGGATGCGCTGGACAAGGGCTTCGCCGACAGCCTGCACTGGCAGGTCTACACCCAGGACAGCGAAACCACGCAGCGCACCGATGAGGCGCGCGCCAACGGCAGCCGCCGCCATCGCCAGTTCAGTTTCGACCAGCGCGTGCATGGCCTGCAGGCGGTGTTCAACAAAGCCTTCAGCACCGGCAGCGTCGAACACGCGCTGACCTATGGCTTCGATGGCGCCCGCACCGAGATCCGCCAGAAGCGCGATGGTTACCAGGTCAGCAACCGTGGCGTGGCCAGCACGACGATCCTGCCCGACGCGTTCCCCGTGCGCGATTTCCCGATCAGCAGGACCACCGAGCTGGGCCTGTACGCGCAGGATGAAATGCGCCTGGCCGAGGGCAGGCTGTCGCTGGTGCCGGGCGTGCGCGTGGACCGCTACGAACTGAAGCCGGACGTGGACAGCATCTTCGCCGAGGACAATCCCGGCGTGGCCGTGTCGGAGCTGAAGAAGACCAGCGTGTCGCCGAAGTTCGGCCTGGTCTATCGCTTCACCGACGAGTGGTCGCTGTTTGCCGGTTACTCGCGTGGTTTCCGCTCGCCGCCGTACAACGACGTCAACCTCGGCTTCACCAATTTCGCTTTCGGCTACACCGCCATTCCCAATCCGGACCTGAAGCCGGAAACCAGCGATGGCGTTGAGCTGGGCCTGCGCTTCCTGTCGCCGGCGGCGTACGTGAGCGTGAGCGGCTACTACAACGACTACAAGGACTTCATCGAGTCGCAGACGCTGGTGGGTACCAACCCGCAGGGCCTGATGGTGTTCCAGTCGCGCAACATCGCCGACGCACGTATCTATGGCGCCGAACTGAAGGCCGGCGTCGACTTCGGCCAGATCCGTCCCGCACTGCAGGGCTGGGCGCTGCGCAGTGCGGTGGCGTGGTCGCGCGGCGACAACAAGACCGAAGACACGCCGCTGGATTCGGTCGATCCGCTGCGCGGCACCGTCGGCCTGATGTACGACACCGATACCTGGGGTGTTGAACTGGCAGGCACCTTCGTCAAGCGCAAGGACCGGTTGGCCAGCACCACTGCCTATCGTCCCGCCGGTTATGGCGTGGCCGACCTGATGGCGCACTGGAACTTCGCCCCGGGCGCCACCTTCAACGTCGGTGTCTTCAACCTGGGTGACAAGCGTTACATCGACTGGTCCAACATCGGCTCGACCCTGTCGGCCACCAGTACCGTTCTGGACCGCTATACCAGCCCCGGCCGCACCCTGTCGGCCAGCCTTGCCGTGTCCTGGTGATCCCATGAGTCGAGCCCTGTCCGCGCGCCGCCTGCCGTCCTCCCTGTCGCGTTCGTCGCCGCGGGCCTGGCCTGCGCCGGCACAGCTGGCAGCGCTCGGCACCGTGTTGTGCCTGTATCACGCCGATGGCAACGAGCTGGGCGGTTGGCGCCAGGCGGTATCGGTGCATGCCTGCCAGGGCGTGGACAGCGAGGGCGTGCGCGAAAGCCTGTGCTTCCTCGATGCACGTGGCCGTTGCGTGTGGCGCCTGTACCTGTTGCCGGACAGCGACTTCCTGGCCTGGGACCGGCTGGTGGCGACGCTGCCGCCGGGTCCTTCGCACGACAGCGATGGCAGCGTCGGTGAGCGCCTGTGGCGGCGCCTGGCCGGGCATCTGGGCGGTCAACGCTGGCGTCTGTGCGCGCTGCGCCTGCACGCCGCCGACGAGGACCGGACTCTGGCCGCCAGCCTGTCCACACTGTCTTCGCTCGGTGCCGCTACCGCGCGCCGCATCGCGCACATGGAAGGCGCCGAAGGCGAGCTGGCGATCGACGACTGCTGTTGCGCCGATGCCGCACGCCGCCCAGCCGCGCGCGTTCCCGGCGATCTGCCGCTGGTACGCCTGTGACCTGATTGCGATGGATTGCCTGCCGGCCAGAATGGCCTTTCCACGAAACCTGCAACCCTGAAGGAAGACCCGATGAAGTTCCAGACAGCCAGCGTGATGGTGCTGCTCGCCGCCAATGGCGCCGCCAGCGCGCAGCCCTCCGACATCACCCGCGACCATGACAGCATCCTCGCCATGCAGGGCGAGTACACGGTGGATTTCGCCTTCGATGAGACCGTGCTGCTGAAGCCGGGCTACGAGCGCGCGCCGGCCATGCGCAGCGGTGGCAGCGAAGTGGTGATCGTGGTCGAGGACACGCCGAAGCGCATCGTGCTGCAGCACCTGCTGCTGGACGAGAAGAGCGGCCACGTGACCAAGCACTGGCGGCAGGACTGGGTGTATGAAGCGCCGAACCGCTTCGAGTTCAGCGCCGACCAGACCTGGCAGGTGCGCACGATCGCAGCTGCGACCAACCAGGGTGCCTGGACCCAGTGCGTATACGAAGTCAGCGATGCACCGCGCTACTGCGGCACCGGCACGTGGACCTACCTCAACAACGTGCCGACCTGGACCAGCGACATCAGCTGGCGGCCGCTGCCACGCCGCGAGTACACCAAGCGCAGCGATTACAACGCGCTGGCCGTGGTCAACCGCCACACCCTGACCCCGAACGGCTGGACCCACGAGCAGTTCAACACCAAGGTGCAGCGCAACGCGGATGGCAGCCAGGTGGAAATCGCCCGCGAATTCGGCTTCAACGACTACATCAGGACCACCGAGGTCGACTTCACCCCGGCGCGCGATTACTGGAAGGCCACCGCCGGCTACTGGAGCAAGGTGCGCCAGCGCTGGGACGGCTTCCTGACCCAGGCCCCGGGCGTGCACCTGAAGACCAAGCTCGACGGCATGGCGATGATCATCCCGTTGTTCACCCAGGCCGAGGACGTGCAGGCCGGCAAGAAGGTGAAGGACGCGCAGATCGACGAAGTCTTTGCCAAGTACGTGGAGAAGGCGCCGAAGGAAGGTTGATCGGCGCGGTGCGGTGCCCCGGGCCTTGCCCGGCGCCGCATCCACGCACGGCGTGGATCTACCGGACGTGCGCTGCCCTGGTGGGTGCCGAGCTTGCTCGGCACCGCGTGCCTTTGCCACAGAACAGCATCAGGCCTCGCGCAGCGCCAATGCCGGTGGCGTGTGCAGGATCCGCCGCGTCCCCAACCAGCCGGCCAGCAGGCTCAGCCCGATGCCGAGCAGTCCGCCCAGCAGCAGGCCCGGCCATGGCGGCAGCAACGGCAGCTCGAACACCTTCTGCGAAACCACCACGCCGATCACCGCCGCCGCACCCACTGCAAGCAGCGCGGCCAATGCACCCAGCGTGCCGAACTCCACCAGCACCGCACCACGCAGCTGGCGTCGGGTCGCGCCCAGCGTACGTAGCACCGCACTGTCGTAGCGGCGCTCACCTGCGGTGGACTGCAGCGCGGCCAGCAGTACCAGCACCCCGGCCAGCAGGCTGAACACCATCACCAGCTGCACGGCCTGCGCCACCCGTTCCATCACATCGCGCACCTGCGAGATCACCGCATCCACGTCCAGCAGCGACAGGTTCGGTTGCGCACGCACCAGCGCGCCCAGCCCGGCGGCGTTGCCCGCAGGAAGGTGGAACGCGGAGAGCAGGTTGTGCGGGGTATCGCCCACCGCGTTGGGATTGAGCAGCACGAAGAAGTTCGGCCGGAAGGTATTCCAGTCGGCCTTGCGCACGCTGGTGACGCTGAACTCGCGCTCCTGCTCGCCCACCGCAATGGTGATGCGGTCACCTGGGTACACCCCGTAGCGCTTGGCCCAGCCGATCTCCACCGAGGCCTCGGCGGCGGTGCTGTCCGGTTTCCAGAAGGTGCCGTTGACCAGTGTATTGGCCGGCGGGAACGTGCTGCGCCAACTGAAGTTCAGCGGCCGGTTCTGGTCATCGTCGTCGCGCTGGCCTTCGCCCTGCGGTTGATCGTTCTCGGCCGGCGTGCGGTCGACCCGCAGCGGTGGCTTGCCGCTGATCGCGATCAGGCGGCCGGTGGCCATCGGTTCGATGCTGGCATCATCCGCACCCAGGCCCTGCAGTGCAGCCAGCACGCTGTCGCGCTGCTCGGGCTGGATGTTGATCAGGAAGTAGTTTGGCGTATCCGCCGGCAGCCGCTCGCGCCACTGCTGCAGCAGGCCGGGGCCGATCACCGCCAGCAACAGCAGGGCGCACAGCGACAGTGACAGCCCCACCAGCTGCATCACCGCCAGCATCCGCCGCCGCGTCAGCGCTGCCAGGCCCAACCGCCAGTTGCCGTGCAGGCGGTGCTGCAGGCCACGCAGCAGCTGCAGCAGCAGGAACCCGACCACGCCCGCGGCCACCGCCAGCCCAGCCAGGCCACCGAGCACCCACAGCGCCAGTTTCAGATCGCCGGTGACCTGCACCGCCAGTACCAGGCTGGCCGCCAGCGCAGCCGCATAGGCAAGCAGCGAGGCCGGCGGCAAGGCAGCGAACGAGCGGTTGAGCACGCGCATCGGCGGCACGCCACGCAGGCGCAGCAGCGGCGGCAGGCCGAAGCCGAACAGCAGCAACAGGCCGATTCCGGCGCCGGTCAGCGCAGGCATGGCTTCGGGCAGCGGCAGCCGTTGCGGCACCAGGCTGCCCAGTACCTGCACCAGTCCTTCCTGTGCCGCCATGCCCAGGCCGATGCCGATCGCACACGCCGGCACCGCCAGCATCAGCAGCTGCAGGGCCAGGCCGGCCAGGATGTCGCGCTGGCTTGCGCCCAGGCAGCGCAGGATCGCGACCTGGTCGATGCGACGCAGCGCGAAGCGGTTGGCCGCCAGTGCGGTGGCGACGCCGGCCAGCAGCACCGCCAGCAACGCGCTCAGGCCGAGGAAACGACCGGCCAGGTCGAAGGCCTGGCGCACACCGCGCTGGGTGTCGTTCACGCTGAGCAGGCGCATGCCTTTTACCTGCGGCAGCAGCCATTGCCGGAATGACGCGATGTCGGCGGCAGGGCCGGCGAACATCACCCGGTAATTGATGCGGCTGCCGGGGCCGAGCAGGCCGGTGCCTTCCACATCGGCGCGGTTGACCAGCAGGGTCGGCGACAGCGTCAACAGGTCGCCACCGGCATCCGGTTCCGATTCGATGATGCCGGCGATGCGCAGCGTGCCCGCACCGAATTCCAGATCGTCGCCGGCCTTCAGGCCCAGTGCCTGCAGCAGGCGTGGGTCGGCATAGGCCTGGCCCTTGGCCGGCATTCCGGCATCGGCGATCAGCGCGCCGCCGGGCGTGGCACGCACGCGCAGGGCGCCGCGCAGGGGGTAGCCCGCTTCCACGGCCTTGATGCTGGCCATCTGGCTGGCATCGCGCTGGAACAGCACGCTGCCGAAGCTGGCCAGCCGCGTATGCGCCAGGCCGCGTCGTTGCGCTTCTTCAGCGAACGCGGCGGGCGGGTCATCGCGGCCGGCCACGCCGAGGTCGCCGCCGAGCATTTCCGCCGCGCTGCCGGTCAATGCCAGGTTGACCCGGTTCACCAGCGTGCCCACCGCCGTCATCACCGCCACGCCCAGTACCAGGGCGGCGAACACGGTCAGCAGGTCACCGGCCAGGGCCTCGCGGCGCAGCGCGCGCCACGCATGCCGCAGCAGGTTCATGCGTCCACTCCATGTTCCACCGGCTGCAGGCGGCCGTTGTCGATGCGATGGATGTACTGGCAGCGCTGTGCCAGGCGCAGGTCGTGGGTGACCAGCACCAGCGTGGTCCCGCTGCCGGCATTGAGTTCGAACAGCAGGTCGCTGATGTGCTGGCCGGTGGCCTGGTCCAGCGAGCCGGTGGGTTCATCGGCGAACAGGATGCGCGGGCGGCTGACGAAGGCGCGGGCAAGGGCGACACGCTGCTGCTCGCCGCCGGACAACTGCCGCGGATAGTGGCGGGCGCGGTGCGATAGGCCGACCGCCGCCAGCACCTCGTCCACCCGCGTGCGGTCCTCGCGCCCGGCCAGTTCCAGCGGCAGCGCGATGTTCTCGGCCGCCGTCAGCGCCGGCAGCAGATGGAAGCTCTGGAAGACGAAGCCGACGTCGCGCGCGCGCAGCTGTGCACGCGCTTCTTCGTCCAGTGCCGTCAGGTCCTGGCCCGCCAGCGCGATGCGGCCACGGCTGGGCAGGTCCAGCCCGGCCAGCAGACCGAGCAGGGTGGTCTTGCCGGAACCAGAGGCGCCGACGATGGCCACGCTGGTGCCTTCATGGACGGTCAGGGTGATGTTGTCCAATATGTGGACTTCACCCTCCGGGCCATGCACGGATTTGCCGACCTGGTCGACGGCGATGGCGACGGGCGCGCTGCGGGGGGACAGGCTGTCGATGAGGAGACTCCAATGCACAGGACGGAATGGAGCCGGCAAGCCGGCGCAATGGTGATGCTGTTGCTGGGGTTGCTGCTGTTGCCGGCACTGGCGTGTGCCAGAGGTCCGGGCGGCGGTACCGTGCTGGTGCTCGGTGACAGCCTCAGTGCCGCCCACAATATCCCGGCCGATGCCGGCTGGGTCAGTCTGCTGCAGCAGCGGGTCAGGCAGCAGTCGAAAACCCCGCCGCGCATCGTCAACGCCAGCATGAGCGGGGAAACCACCGCGGGCGCGCTGACCCGCCTGCCGGGCCTGCTTGGCCGGGAGAAGCCCACGGTGGTGGTGATCGCCCTTGGTGGCAACGATGCGCTGCGCGGGCTGACCCCGGCGCAGGTGCAGGGCAACCTGGAAAAGATGGTGCAGGCCAGCCAGAAGGCCGGTGCCAAGGTGCTGCTGCTGGGCATCGACGTGCCGCCCAACTATGGGCCGGGCTACCGCCAGCGCCTGGCTGCGGCGTACCGGGCACTGGCCACGCAGTACAAGGTGCCGTTGCTGCCGTTCCTGCTGGAAGGCGTGGCCCTGCAGCCCGGCTTGATGCAGGCCGACGGCCTGCATCCGACTGCGCAGGCGCAGCCGAAGGTGCTGGACAACGTCTGGCCGCTGCTGAAGCCGCTGCTGTGAGCACGCCATCTTCTTTTCATTGACGCAACTTCACATCGCGTGCACCGTCGATCGGGCATGTTTCACAAAGCTGAAGAAAGAGGGATTCTCATGCGTCAGACGAAGGAGACTTCCGGCTTGGTGCTGGTGGTCGAAGACAACCGCAATATCTCCGAGATGATCGGTGAATACCTGGAAGGCCGTGGCTTCGAGGTCGACTATGCGCAGGATGGCCTGGACGGCTACCGTCTGGCTGCCGAGAACAGCTACGACGTCGTCGTGCTGGACCTCATGCTGCCGCGGCTGGATGGCATCGAAGTATGCCGCCGGCTGCGCAACGATGCGCGCAAGTCGACCCCGGTGCTGATGCTGACCGCGCGCGACACGCTGGATGACAAGCTCACCGGGCTTGGCTTTGGTGCCGACGATTACCTGACCAAGCCGTTCGCGATCCAGGAACTGGAAGCCCGCCTGCGCGCGCTGATCCGCCGCGAACGTCGCCAGGTGGGTTCGGAAGTGCTCAAGGTCGCCGACCTGGTGCTCGATCCGGTCAGCATGCGTGCTACGCGTGCCGGCACCGAGCTGCAGCTGTCGCCGATCGGCCTGCGCCTGCTGACCATCCTGATGCGTGAATCGCCGCGTGTGGTCACCCGCCAGGAAATCGAACGCGAGATCTGGGGCAATGGCCTGCCTGATTCGGACACGTTGCGCAGCCATCTGTACAACCTGCGCAAGATCATCGACAAGCCGTTCGACCGGCCGCTGCTGCACACCGTGCAGAGCGCGGGCTATCGCATCGCCGATATCGCCCAGCCGATGGCCTGATCGACGTCGTGCCGGTACAGCAGCACCGGCACGGCGGTGGTCGGCAGGGAAGGGGGGAAGATTCCGCCGACCCGGTCATCATCGTCCATGCACGAACACGGCACAGCGCGCTGCCTATAATCGCAGCGCTCTGACCGGGACATCGCAATGCCGCACGGCCTGCCGCGCAAGATCCGTATCGCCTTCATCCTGCAAGCCGTGCTGGCCAGCCTGGGTATCCTGCTGGGCGCCTGGCTGGTGTCGCTGGTGATCAAGCACAGCCTGGTGGGCGCCGCCCTGCGCGAAGAAGCGGCGTACTACTGGACCCTGCACGAGGCCTCGCCCGTGCAGCCGCCGCCCAATACCCAGAACATCCGTGGCTACCTGCTGGAACGCGGGCAGTCCAGCCTGTCACTGCCGGCCAACCTGCGCACGTTGGAGCCGGGTTTCCACGAACTGCCCGACGACGATCAGCTGGTGCTGGTCGACGCCCGCGAAGAGGGGCGCCTGTACCTGGTGTTCCTGCGCTCGCGCGCGGAGATGCTGGCGTTCTGGTTCGGCATCGTGCCGGTGCTGCTGACCCTGCTGGCGGTGTATGGCGCCTCCTGGATCACCTACCGTGCCTCCAAACGCCTGGTCTCGCCGGTGAACTGGCTGGCGCGCCGTGTCTCGCGCTGGGATCCGGGTCATCCGGAAGCGGCCGATCTGGAACCGAACAAGCTGCCGGCGGACATGCAGGGCGAGACCCGGCAGCTGGCGGCGGCGCTGCATTCGCTGGCCAACCGGGTCACCGCGCACGTGGCGCGCGAGCGCAACTTCACCCGCGATGCCAGCCATGAACTGCGCACGCCGCTGACCGTCATCCGCGTGGCCAGCGACATGGCACTGGGCGATGAAAGCCTGGAGCCGCGCCTGCGCCGCAGCCTGCAGCGCATCCAGCGTGCCGGGCGGGACATGGAAGCGGTGATCGATGCCTTCCTGATCCTGGCCCGCGAGGCCGATGTCGAGCCGCAGGTGGAACTGTTCGACGTCAACGACATCGTCCGCTACGAAGTGGACAACGCCAACGAGCTGCTGGTGGGACGGCCGCTGGCGGTGCATCTGCACAGCGACGCGGCCGTGCAGCTGCACGCACCGCCGCGGGTGCTGCAGGTGGTGGTCAGCAACCTGGTGCGCAACGCCTGCAGCTATACCGATGAAGGCCGCATCGACGTGCACGTGCACCACGACCGGGTGGTGGTGAGCGATACCGGCATCGGCATGTCCGCCGACGCGCTGTCGCGTGCGTTCGAGCCGTTCTATCGTGCCGATCCCAGCCGCCCGCAGGGCACGGGCCTGGGCCTGTCGATCGTGCGTCGCCTATGTGAACGCTTCGGCTGGAAGGTCAGTCTGGCCAGCGAACTGGGCAAGGGCACCGAGGCGACGGTGATTTTCCGCTGAGGGCCGGGCTGCGCCCGGCACCCTCAACGTCAAACGTTGGCAGGTGTCGACCTTGGTCGACACGTAGATCCACGCCATGCGTGGATGGGCGTTTCCGGTAGTGCCTGCCGCTGGCCGGCAACCCCGGCATCACTCAGTTGCAGTTGACCTTCGGCGCCAGCGCCTTCGTCCAGATCGCATAGCCGGCCGGGGTCATGTGCAGCATGTCCTCGCGGAACAACGACGCATCGGGCTGGCCGTCGGCCCCGAGCATCGGTGTGTAGATGTCGGTGTAGCCGGTGTTGGGCAGCTTGGCCAACGCGGCCTTGATCTTCGCGTTGGCGTCGTTGATGGCCGGCAGCAGGTGCGCCCGCGATGGGCTGGGCTTGATGGAGACGTATTCCACCTTCGTCTTCGGCAGGTCGCGATGCACGCGCTGCACGAAGGCCACCACGTCGTCGCGTACCTGGGTCGCGCTGCGGCCGCTGTTGAGGTCGTTGTCGCCGGCGTAGAAGAACACCTTGCACGGCGCGTACGGCACGATGGCCTGGCCGGCGTACCAGGTACTGTCGCGTACTTCCGAACCCCCGAAGCCGCGGTTGAACACCGGTTGCCCCGGGAAATCCCGGGCCAGGCTGTCCCACATGCGGAAGGACGAACTGCCGATGAACTCGATGCCACCACGCGGCGGCGGATTGGTCCGGTCGGCGGCGGCGAAGGCGGCCATATCGGCCTCCCAGGCCACGTTGGAGACCTGCGCAGGGATCTGCGGCGGTGCCGGCGGGCTCAGGGCCTGGGCCAGCGGCGCGGCCAGCAGGCCGAGCAGGATCAGGCAGGTGCGGGGACGGGTCATCAGGCTCTCCGGCAGGGCAGGGGGGTATCCATCATAGAAGCTGGGCTGGCCCCGCGCTTGGCCGCGCTGGGCCGTTTGCGGGGTCGTTCGCAGGGCCTCGCGGCGGGGCGTGCGGGGTGCCATTGCCGCCCTTGTGGCAAAATGGGGGCTGTCTGCCTATCCCTGTGCCCCCATGATTTCCTGCCGTGCGTCTGAGCGGTCGCCGCGCCGCGCCCTTGTTGCTGGATGCTTCACCCGTGGCTGATCAGTTCGGCCACATGCCCCGCGGCCCGCGCCGCATCTTCCAGGCCGCCCGCTGGTCCTGGCAGGGCCTGCGTGCTGCCTGGCTGCACGAGTCCTCGTTCCGGCTGGAGGTCTACCTGCTGGTGCTGCTGACCCCGCTGGCGATCTGGCTGGGCCAGACCCCGGTGGAGCGCGCGTTGATGATCGGCTCGATGCTGCTGGTGCTGGCAATGGAGCTGGCCAATTCGGCCATCGAGGCGGTGATCGAGCGCTATGGCGCGGAAATCCACGAACTGGCCGGCCGCGCCAAGGACATGGGCTCGGCGGCGGTGTTCGTGCTGATGATGAACGTGCTGCTGTGCTGGGCCCTGGTGCTGGTGCCGCGGTTGTTCCCGGCCAGCGGCGGCTGATCCTTCTTCCTCCCCCTTGTTGAAGACTTCCCATGTCCCTTGAGTTTCTCGCCGATCCGAACGTCTGGTTGACCCTGTTCACCCTCAGCGCGCTGGAAATCGTGCTCGGCATCGACAATCTGGTGTTCATCTCCATCGCCGTCAGCAAGCTGCCGGAAAACCGCCGCCCGTTCGCACGCCGTCTCGGCATCGCGGTGGCCTGCATCACCCGTATCGGCCTGCTGGTCTCGCTGGCGTATCTGGCGCACATGCAGGCGAACCTGTTCACCGTGGCCGGCATGGGCATCTCCATCCGCGACCTGTTCCTGATCATCAAGGGCTGGATGGAGATCAAGGAGATGATCACCGGTGGCGAGGACGAGGACCCCACCACCACCAAGACCTCGGCCGTGTTCGGCTACGTGATCGCGCAGATCGCGGTCATCGACATCGTGTTCTCGCTGGACTCGGTGATCACCGCCGTCGGCATCGCCGACCACGTGCCGGTGATGGTGGCTGCGATCCTGTTGTCGGTGGCGGTGATGCTGCTGGCGGCCAACCCGCTGGGCCGCTTCATCGATGCCAACCCGACCGTGAAGATGCTGGCCCTGGCCTTCATCCTGCTGATCGGCGCGGTGCTGATCCTGGACGTGCACGTGCCCAAGCCCTACATCTACGCCGCGATGGGCTTCTCGGTGCTGGTGGAGTGGCTGAACCTGCTGATGCGCCGCCGCGCACGCGAACACCACGTGCCGGGTGCCGGCGACTGGTAAGCGAGCAGGACAGAACCCCCGGCCAGGCCGGGGGTTCTACGTTCCAGGCGCCGCTGCGCTCGCCGGGCATGGCCCGGCGCTACCCAAGCGTGGGCCCGTCCCGGTAGCGCCGGGCCATGCCCGGCGGGGCTTCTTCCCGCAATGCCGGCTTGCACCTTCCACTTGTGAATCGGGATCAACAGTGTTTTCCCGCGTAGTGGCTTACTCCCGGCCGGCAAAGCGCGCAGGCTACGCGCTCATTTTCCACAGGGCCTGCTCCCACGCAGGCAATTGCCATGAATTCCAGAGCCGCATTGCTGGCCCTCGCCGTCGGCGCCTTCGCCATTGGCACCACCGAGTTCACGCCGATGGGCCTGCTGCCGGTCATCGCCAACGGCGTGGGCGTCAGCATCCCCACCGCCGGCATGCTGATCACTGCCTATGCGGTGGGCGTGATGCTGGGCGCACCGGTGATGACCCTGCTGATGGGACGCTTCGGCAAGCGCACCGCGCTGATGCTGCTGATGTCGATCTTCGTCATCGGCAACCTGCTGTCGGCGCTGGCTCCGAACTACGGCCTGCTGCTGCTGTCGCGCCTGGTCACCAGCCTCAATCACGGTGCGTTCTTCGGTATCGGTGCGGTGGTCGCCGCCAGCCTGGTGCCGAAGGAGAAGCAGGCGGCGGCGGTGGCGACGATGTTCATGGGCCTGACCATCGCCAACATCGGTGGCGTGCCGCTGGCGACCTGGGTCGGCCAGCAGCTGGGCTGGCGCCTGGCCTTTGCCGGCACCGCCGTACTCGGTGTAGTTGCGATCACCGCGTTGGCCATGGCACTGCCGCCGTCGGCTGCGGGCGCGCGCCCGGATGTCCGGCGTGAACTGAAATCGATCATGCAGCCGCAGGTACTGCTGGCGATGGCCACCACGGTGCTGGGTGCCGGTGCGATGTTCACCCTCTACACCTACGTGGCGCCGGTGCTGACCGAGCTGACCGGTGCGTCGAATGCCTTCATCGCGTTGTCGCTGGCCCTGATCGGCATCGGTTTCACCTTCGGCAACGGCATTGGCGGGCGCATGGCCGACTGGTCGCTCGACGGCGCCACCCGGATCCTGCTGGCCGTACTTGCGGTGCTGATGTTCGTGCTGCCGCTGGCTTTCATGAGCCACGCAACTGCGGCGCTGGGTGTACTGCTGTTCGGTGCGGCGACCTTCGCGATCGTGCCGCCGTTGCAGATCCGGGTGATGCAGGCGGCCAGCGAGGCGCCGGGCCTGGCGTCGTCGATCAACGTCGGTGCATTCAACCTCGGCAATGCACTGGGCGCGGCGCTGGGTGGTGCGGTGATCAGCCTGGGGCTGGGGTACGCGGCGATTCCGGTGGCCGGTGGGCTGCTGGCAGCGTCGGCGCTGCTGCTGGCGTGGCTGGGGCGGGCACGCGCGTCGGTGGCTGAGGCTTGCTGAGAGATGTGTTCCGGCAGGGCTGCGCCCTGCACCCGCAGAGGCGGTAGTGCCGGCCGCTGGCCGGCAACCTCAACAGCAACGGCGGGCTTTCTGTGGAATGGCGGGGTGGGTCCGGTTGCGGGGGACGCCGTGAACCCGTCCATGGGGGCTTGGCCGCGGCATCCATGCCGCGGACACCCCCGCAACCGGACCC